>Ga0208645_1004036_pt1 | contig 10593 bp, 29 predicted proteins | sample VirMetDEL_Sep_01_FD_184519 | JGI IMG/M metagenome (GOLD analysis project Ga0208645, IMG submission 184519) | Aqueous microbial communities from the Delaware River and Bay under freshwater to marine salinity gradient to study organic matter... | ecosystem: Environmental > Aquatic > Marine >...
CTTTTGATCAAATTCTGCGCTTATCCACGTGTCTACTACATAGCGCTCTCCTTCTTTAGTCTTATTAGTTATTATTTCGTTCCAGATAGATCGGTATTTAACAGTAGATTCAAACATAGTTGACCAAAACCTTTTACTGTGTTTACCTGAATTTAATATAGAATGATTTTTTCCAAGTAATTCATATTCTTTATAACCTGATACATCGCAGAATCTCTTATTAACATATGTTATATTTCCAAGTTGATCTGTTTTAGATATTAGCGCAGATTCGTCTAACATTTTTTCTATAGTGTCTCTTTTAGAGGCTTCTATTCTCTGTAAATAGAATATATCATTTAGTATAATTAAAAGTAGTGGCATTGAAGAAATAATGCACACAAACCCTATAGACGAAATTGCATGAGTAGGTTTTATCAAATTAAAAAATAGTGAAGTTTGCAAGATAAAAAATAGAATCATTACAATAATAAGTAGAGTAATAGACACTTTTGATCTAGCTGTAAGATTCTTAAGCATAGGTTAATTTTTCTATTTTTATTATTTATTCAAAACCTAGATTTTATATTTCGTATAATATCTAAAATATCCAAGAATAAATGAAAAATGTATTAGTAACCGGAGGTGCCGGATTTATTGGTTCAAATCTAATTAAACAATTACTAAAAGATCATCTTGAAATAGAAAAGATAATTGTCTTAGACAATTTTTTTACTGGAAAAGAGTCAAATAAAATTAATAATCCCAAAGTAAAATATACATTAGGATCAACATGGGAAGTAGAAAAACTATTTTCAGAAGAGGCAGGTTTATTTGATACGGTTTTTCATTTTGGAGAATATTCTAGAATTGTAAAAAGTTTTGATGACGTAAATTACGTAATGAAGACAAATTTACATGGAACAACTAGGGTACTTGAGATGTGTAGAAAATGGGGAGCTAAAATAATCTATTCAGCAAGTAGTTCTAAATTTGGTAACGATGGAAAAGATGAGAACTTAAGTCCATACTCTTGGGCTAAATCAAAAATAGTTGAGTTAATTAAGAACTATAACACATGGTATGACCTTCAATATGAGATATGTTATTTCTTTAATGTATACGGACCAGGACAGATTACTAAAGGCGATTACGCAACAGTCATAGGTATTTTTGAGAGACAGTATTTAGCTGGTGAAAAAATGACAGTAGTTAGTCCAGGTACTCAAACCAGAGATTTTACTCATGTATATGATATAGTTAAAGGTGTATCTAAAACTGCAACTATTTCAATGAATAAAGAATGGCACTTAAGATCTGGAAAAAATGTGTCTATTATAGATGTAGCCAACATGTATAGTAGAGGAGATTGGCACTTGATACCTGAACGTAGGGGTGAAAGGTTTACATCTGAGGAGTTTCCATCAGATACTAATAAAGTACTTCAATGGGAACCTTTAGAGGACCTAGAAGAGTGGATAGGGCTAGTAACAGAATGTAAAAAATCAGGTGATGATTTAGACATACAATTTTTTTAATATGACATGGAAAGTATACATATTATGTTGTTCTGATGGTACCTATTACACAGGTATTACTACAGATATCGACAGACGACTAGAAGAACATAACTCTGGAACAGGAGCTAAATACACAAGAAGCAGAACCCCTGTTGTATTGGAAGAGTGTAAGTCTTTTGAGACACGATCAGAAGCAACTAAAGAGGAGATGCGAATAAAAAAACTAACTAGAGTAAATAAGGAAAAACTAATAGGTGAATGGAGAGTGGCTAGACTAAGAGAAGAGTATGTCATAGACCCAGATGAGCTAGACTAGTTAATATTTTCACTGGTAATTAGTATTATTATTATATAGTTCACTAAAAATCAATACTATGAATCCTTTATACAAAAAATTATCAGAAGAGAAGCCTACTTCTTTTGAAAATCAGAGATTTAGAACAATGGCCCAGGGTAGAAATACCATAGAGAAAACAAACATATACACCTCTAACATGAGAGACAAAGAGAAAAAGTATATGGGTAGAGGCTCTAAGGCAGGTTTTATCGATGAAGCAGGGATCTATAATCAATTTATAGATTTAGCCAAAGACGATGGAAAATGGAGCAATGTTTTTGTAGAAGACAGCGATAAGTTTATTGAAACATGGAAAGATACTTCTAGAAAAGAAGATATTGAAACATGGAAAGAAGGTAAAAAGGGCATGATAATTAGACTCTTTGTTAAAACCGAAGAGGCTCCATACTATTTAGGATATGGAATATACTATTATGCAGGTAGTTCTTCTAATGGAATCTTGTGGAAAAAAATGACATACGAATATTAATAGTTAAAAAAAGAGAGTTATGAATACTAAAAAAATTCCAAGCTGGTTCAAAGATTACGAATTATATGAAGAAGGCGCTACTGTTAAAAATCCATACACAGGTAGAACATATGAATTAGATGCTTTAGAGCTAAGCATATATGATGCGATAATAGGAGCAAATAATATTATACAATCAATGGGAGGTGTAATGAATCCTAAAACTGGAATATACCAGAAAGAAATGGCAAAAGGCCTCAGTTGGTTTAGAGAAAATAATTCAGAAGCCTATATGGTTCTATTAGATTAATATGAAATTAAGCCTAACAGATCAGTTTAAGTATGTAAATAAGGTTGTTTTAACTTGCAAAACCAAAGAACAACTCTCAAATGCACATAAGTGGGCATGGGAGTGGTCTAAGAAAGCCAAAAGTAATTATCCTAATATTATACATAGTCATACTGATCTTTTCTTAGATGTGATTAGAGAATGGAAAATCATAAATATAAATCATAAAATAACTATTAAAAATGAAAACACTAAAACAAACAAAAGTTAATCAAAACGAGACTAGATATAAAGGGTATGAGATCATTAAAGATAAAAAATCCTATATAGCAAATTTAGGTTCTTTCAGACTTAAGTCTGAAAATTTAGAAGAATTAAAAAAACAGATTGACACTTTAAAAGAATTTAACTAGGCATGGAACGCGCTGAATTTAAATACATGGTCTTATCTAGAGACCAATCTACTCAAGAGTTTCAATCTAAATTATTCTACAGTAAAACTGAAGCTTTAGCGTATAGAAAGCATCAATTTAAGAGAAACCTGGATGTTATACTTATAAGTCAATCTGACTATATGCAGATGGTTTCTACATTCAATAACATAGATTAAATGTTAAAATGATTAAGAAAAAAATAGATCAGAGAATAATTGACGAAATTTGCGAAGACTTTGTGCAAGGAAGAAAAGCAAAAGTCTGGAAAAAAAATAAACCTTTAACAGGAAAAGACGCTATTATTGAAAAATATCTAGAAACAGAAGATATTCATAAAATATCAGAACTTTTTGAAATAAGCGTTAATGAATTAAATAATATTTTAAAAGAATCTGGAGTAATATGAAAGTAAAATTACAAGACGTAAACGGTGAAGTAGTTAAAGATAATGACACATATCTACTCATAGATAATAATTATTTGAGCAATCTTACCTATTCAAGTACAATGTTAAAACCAGGTCAGCGTACAAATGGTCATTCTCATGAAAATCAAGAAGAGGTCTACATCTTTACCCAAGGGGAGGCTCTTATGCAAATTGATGATGAGTATTATCATGCAAGACAGGATGATGTTTTTTTAATAAAGGCAGGTGAGTTTCATAGAGTGTTTAATAAAAGTGAAAAATTATGCTGTTCATTTACTTGTATTTTTCAAAAATATGACAGGGAAGGTGAAGCAGCCGTTTATAAAAACAAGTAATGAAAGAATTAGATAAAATAGAAGAGCTAGTAAGACACTCAAAGCAGAGAGTCTTCACTAGAGCAGAGGTTTTTAGAATGATAGAACTAGCAAAAGACTGGACACCTAAAACAGATAAAACCAAAGCGCCTAATGTTATTGTTTTAAAAGATATATTTAAAAATGACTGAAGAACAATTAAAAGAATTAGGGTTTAAAAAGGAGCATGGTCAAGATACTGTTGACAGTAAACCCGCATATTACTACTATGTGATAGATATAGGTACACTTGCTCTTATTACAGATTGCAATGACAATCTAGTTGAAAAAAATAATTGGAAAGTTGAATTTTTTGAAGACAGCTCAATTGTAATACAAGACTACGAAGAACTAAAGACTTTAGTAGAAATACTGAAAAAAAATGTAAAGAAACTTGAATATTAATGAAGATTAACTTTCTAATAGCATGGGAAATTACTAAAAGTATATACTCTTGTGCAGTTTTATTGTGCTTTTTTCCTTTTGTATTGATTTATGCTATAATTAAAACTTTAATTGAAAAAATAAAACTAAAATGAAGATGATTTAAGATCTGCTTATTAAAAAATATTAAATGCAACCTTAGAAAATGGAATATAAAAACTTTTTAGAAATACTATTAACTTATCAAAAATTTCAAAGGCAGGCGTCTGAATTAAGCGATATTGGGTTTGATTTCTTTGAAGGTAAATATGATTTGTGCCCTACAGTTGAAATTATGTTTCAATCAGCATTAAAAGCAATTTTTAAAGAAGAAGGAGTAGACTGGATTGAATGGTTTATTTATGAAAATGAGTGGGGTACCAAAGATTGGAGCGAATACAAATCCTTTGAAGACAGCGGACCTTTAGCAAATCCAAAAAATATGTATGGTGCATTTGATGAGAATGGAGAACCAATTTGTTATTCACTTGAATCACTTTGGGATTATGTTAAACAATATTTAAATCAAGACAAGAGATGATTAAGATAGCCCCACCTGATGATGAAGATAATTTTGATGAACTAAATGGATTGATCACATTAGTGCTCGCCTTTTTAGCCATTGTTTTAGGAATACTTTTTATATAGAATAATATTATGGGATACGGAACATCATTTACAGCAGACATCTATTTGAATCGACAAATTTTTGAAAGTCGATGGGAATTAGACGAAAAAGTTAAAGAATTAGAAAAATTCATTGAAATGTCTAAACAGGAATTATTAGCACTCGCAGTATCAACGCCAAAAGATGTTATTGCTGAAAAGAGTGAAGATGGTTATCCTCAAAATCCAATAGAAGAAGTTCTTAGAAAAACAAGAGAAACATTCGAATGGATGGAAGATAACTATAGAGAATTAAATAAGCTATACCAATTCCAAGAATATCTAGATGAGAATCCAGATGTAGATTTAAATCAATTTAAAGACTTTTAATATGGGAACAAATTTTTATTCAATACTTAAAGTCGAAGACTTAGAAAAGAAACGACAAAAATTAATTGAACAAATCCAAACAATGGATATATCAAATGCTGGACTTTGTGAAGATGATTTTAGAATTCATGAAGATGGTTGGGATAGATTATCACCTTGGGATGAATTTATTAATGGTAACTCAATTCATTTAGGTAAACGCTCAATGGGTTGGAAGTTTTGTTGGAACTTTAATGATAACAAATACTACTCAAATAAAGAAGAGTTATTAGAATTCATTAGAAGTAGAAGAGTTGTTGATGAATATGGTGATGAAATACACCCAGATGAATTTATTCAAATGGCATTAGAATGGGGCCAAGATGATGGTATGGTTGCCGATGAGGAGTATATGAGAAAACACCAAAGTTGGATGTCAAATCCTTCTGAATATGCGGATAAAGAAATAGATGGTCTTAGAGTATCATCAAGTACGGAATTTAGTTAAATTAAAAAATAAAGGTTATGAATAAGAAGATTTTACATTTGCATTTAAAGGATTCAATGGGTAATATGTCAACATTGATCTGTAGATTAGTTGATGGAAGTATTAAGTATACATTGTCTGGTGGGACAGGCTCAAGTGGAACACCTTATTCTCTCAGTAACATTCAATATTATGATGTTGTGAATGGGAATATGAGATGGGATAGAAACAAATCATTACCAGTTGATACATTGGGTGGAGAAACATTAGAGCAATTCCAACAAAGAGTTATTGATATGCTTAATCATAGTACAGATAAAGTAGTTAAGGTTATTAATACAGAAGTTAAATTTGCATAAAAATAAACAAAGATGAATAAAAGAGAAAATCAAATAAGGCAAGAATTAGCAATCTTAAAAATAGATTTGAACTCAAATTATGGGGTTGGTAGATACGAAGAGGAAAGATGTCAAAAACTATTTGATAAAATGATTGAACTAAAAGAAGAACTCAAATCATTAAACCAAAACAAAGATGAATAAAGAATAAGTTATGACAGAAAAAGAACTGAATAGATGTAAGGATTTTCTTGATTACTTCGGTGTCAAATGGGATGTAGATAGAATTAAACTAACAAGTGGTGGTAATAGTTGCATCGCCAATCCTAATACTGAATGGAAAGAGTTTTTAGGTGCTAGTATAAATGGTGTATCTCGAGCCGTTGCCGAAGAGTTAGGCAAGGAAGTTTATTGGGATGAAGAGGATTATTATTAAATCAAAACAAAGATTATGGAAAAGAGAATTGAAATAAACGGAGTATGGTATGTTAGAGAAGATGCCATAACGGATCCATTGGATCACCTAGAAGCAGAAGAAATGGATCTAACCTTCTCAGAGGAGTGTTGTTATGAAACAGACAAGTATTGCTTTGTTGCTTCACGACTAAAAAAGACCGGAGGAGATGAATTCTATCCAGATCTTAACATCAGATTTACAGACAAGAGAGTGGGAGACAGAGATACTTGGAAAGAAGAGTATTGGGACAATAATAACTGGTTCAAAGGAATACTTGAAGGAAATATTGAGTCGATTGCGTCTCTGGATGAAGAAATAGGGTTATGTCTGCAAGGTAAGAGGCAACTTAAAGGACTCTTAAATCGATTAGTAGAGGAAGGATGGTTAGTATAATAGTGATAACATGAAAAAGACAGCAATGCACGAAACGATTGACTATTTATGCTCTATTGGGGAGTATGATATAGTAGACAAAGCTAATGAACTTCTAAAGCTTGAGAAGGAGCAAATTACTAACGCTTACTATGATGGAGGGGATGATGTTTGCCCAAACGGTGAAGCTGGTAATATTGCAGCAGAAAAATATTATTCGGATATGTTCGTCACAAATGGTGGCTAACGGACAAGTGTATGGTGCTTTTTTTTAAATTGAAAAGATATGTTAAACGGAAATAGTAAAGGAAAAAAGTTTGTAAAAATGATAGAAGATATGGTTACTAAAAAATGCACTATACACAGTGTTAGCAACCGTTTTTCTGACCCAAAATTTATTGATAACGTATGTCTTAGTTATAGGCACGACTTTGGATTATTGAGTGAAGATGAGCAAAATAAAGTAAGGTTTGAGTGTAAAGAATGGATGCGAGCAATCAAGAACAACGAACATTATTAAATGGTTGCCGGGCATTCGTCTTCTAAAACAACTGAGATTTACACCCATGTTTCAAATCAACTTTTAAATAAGGTTATACTTCCTATCTAAAATTAGTATAATATTTTAACTTTTAAAATTAATGAATATGAGAAATATTACAAAAAAACCAGAACATTGGGTTATCCTTAAAATTGAAGGTAATGAAACTTATTACCGAGTATTCGGTGGATGGAGAGGTGGCTATCTAGATGGTGACAGGTGGAAAATGAATTCAGGTATCGTTGGTGTTGAAGAAGATGAAGATTATTACTATTTTGAAGGACATAGTGGTAGTTGTTATCAATGTCATAAAAATGGTTATGGATTAAAAGATGGTATGTATTGGTTTTCATCTTATGTACAAAGTACATTAGAGAATATTATAGAAAAGAGTCCTGTACCTATTGAGGTAGTAGATAAAGATACAGATTTTATAAATTTATTAAACCAAAAGAAATATGAGTAAAGAGAAAATAATTTTAGGTGCTAGATACACCTTAGATATGGGACAACCAGTAACACTTATCCCTAAAAGAGTGTTAACTGATGGGATAGAATGTGAATATGTTATGTCATCACCTGGTAGAAAGGAAATCATCCAATATAATATATGGGAAATGAATGGTTTTGATGTATCTGATTATTCTTTAATGTGGATGGACACTGATACAGATACAGAAAGGGTATTACCAATTATCCCAGATAATGAAACGGGAATTTATAGGGATGGTAACTTATATTACTTTACAACCCACAACTTTGATTGTAATAATAAGGTACAAGTTACCGAAACAAAGGCTAGGTCAATGGTAGATAGGGTATTACAATTTTGTAAAGAATTCGATTGTACAAATAGTGATGTATTACATGGTAGTGATTCAGCCCAGTTAGAATTAATTAATGTTATGGGTGATATTTTGGATGACTTAAAAATAGAGACAGAATGGGCGATAGAGGAGAAGTAAAAATAACTAGGACAGGACCAATTATTTACCAAAAAATGTTGATTGATAAAAGAGCAACCCAACCAGGAAACTGGTTAATGTTATCAATCCATACTTCAAAAAGAAGACCATTCAAATGGAAAAAATTTGATAGAGTAAGTGGATATGCGTTTTTTCCTTTTTATCTTGAATTATCAAAACGGAGTAAAACATTTGGAATAAATTTAATTTGGATTAATTTAGAAATTATTAAACATATAGGATGAGTAAAGAAATTAAATACGCTAGAGTAATGGTTGGTGATAAAATATTTGACCAAGTTGTGGGTGGATCATTAACGGGTAGACCCAAAGCTTTTACTCACCCTCAGTCTGTATCAAAAAAACCAGATTATGAAACCATTAAAAAGATTAAATGGGAAACTTCTGAAGATGGTAATCATACCGACCTAGTGATTGAAACAAATTATAGTATAACATCTTATAATGAGAGATATGTTGTTTGTTGGGGAATATATTAAATTGTTATGTCAATAGAAGAATTGAATAACTTAAAATAGAAATATTATGGAAGATAAATTAAATGAATTACTACCAATGGTTACAAGGGTTGAAGTTATTGACCAAGATGGGAGAAGTTATGTTAATTGGGATAAAGATAATATGGTCACCATCCAACTACAAGATGATGGTAGGACATTAAAAATATTTATAGATAGGGTAAAATAAATCAACATGTACTCATTAGAATATAATCACATACAATATCATATTAATCAAATAAACGAAAATATGAAAGAATTAAGTCAGAAGGATTATTTAAGTGCGTTGGACAATGTTATTTATAATTGGGTTATAGAGAATGGTAAAGACCCAAACCATATTGTGATGAATCCAAATACGTGGCAATACATTGGAAGTCAAATGGGTATTGAACCAAGTATGTTATTACATGACTTCACAACAAATAATAAATATAGAGGTTACAAGGTGATTAGAAGTTTTGATGTTGATGAAGACAAATTTGAAATTGGATAAGATATGACAAAGGCAGACAGATTAAGAGAATTATTCCCAGATTTTGTATCTCATGTTGATATAGACTTAAATGAGTCTGGGAGTAAAAGAGTGGTATTCTTAAATGTACCTTCAAATATAATTTCCATTAGCCATGTATTTCCAGCTTCATGTGGTTGTTGTATGGATTGTGAAATTGATGACTCAACACTTGATTGTGTTGAAGAAGGTGTTAATGAATTTGATGATAATGAGTTTAATTTATTAATTAAAGGTTTAACTGAAAAACGATTATGGGAAAAACTAAATATGAGAAAATAACAACCAATGATATTATAAAGTTAATTATCAACACAACCATTGTTGGTATAGATAATGGACCAGGAATCATAAGTCCAAGTAATATAACATCACTTCTAAAGACAAGTAGATATCAAGTTGATAAACATATTAAGACGTTAAAGTTATGGGGGTTTTTGGATTACAAATCAGTTAATTATGGTCCAGAAGATGATTATTCACCACCATATAAAGGATACACCTTATCACCAAAAGGAAGAAGAGAGTGGTCAATCTATATCAAACAAAGAGAAGAAGATGAATTGGAATTAATTAAAGAATGTTTTGGATAATTGAAATATTATCACTATATTTGATATTATAATGTGTGAATCAAAACTTTTTGGTATGATAGGTAAAGAGTGGTTCGAAACACTTGAGGAAACTCCACCCCGTTGCTCGGCCAGTAAGGGAATAAAGAAAGTCCTCACCATTCACACATTTAAATCTCAAAGGAAGATTAATATCGAAATAATCTCTCCTAGCCATGGAGGTAACTGAGAAACAGGTTTTAAACCCATTCTAGAAATGGTTTAAGATGAAGGTCATAAGACCCCTTTGAGATTTTTAAATTATATTATTGGGTAGTTTAAGAGGGAAAACACGATGCTTTAAGGACGATATTTCAGTTGGGCTGGCGAACTTAAAGAGATTAAGGTAAGACTTTAATATTCTGATAGAAAAATACTGAGGCTAGGTATAATATTGATGAAGAAAAAAAGAGACACCTTTTCGGTTGTGGGTTCGATTCCCACCCCAGTAGCTAAAAATAAAATATTATGAAAAGAGTGGCAAAAGACAAATACAATCAAGAAATTAAAAATGGTGACATCATTGATATTCACCAAACCGTTAATGGTTGTAGATATTTTGTTGTTATCGATTTAGATAAA
>Ga0208645_1004037_pt1 | contig 10589 bp, 15 predicted proteins | sample VirMetDEL_Sep_01_FD_184519 | JGI IMG/M metagenome (GOLD analysis project Ga0208645, IMG submission 184519) | Aqueous microbial communities from the Delaware River and Bay under freshwater to marine salinity gradient to study organic matter... | ecosystem: Environmental > Aquatic > Marine >...
TTCCGAAACCCCAATGTTCCTTGTGGCAATGATACTGCAGAAATATCAGTTACACTATCTGACCCTCTATATGTAGCATAATTGTCTTTATTAATTAGTTTAGAAAAACTTCTTGCTCTACTCATGCGTTCGGTTCCTCTGATTGTTCTGGTTGATCTGCTGGTTGGATTACCAATGTTCCTGCTTCTACTTGACGCATAATTTCTGCATAGTGGCGATTTGCAGGGTCTATAGGAACACCTAAGTTTTGCCCTTCTATTTTTGCCAATACTCCTATATTTTCACCATCAACAGAAACATACTTAGCCTCTGTAATTAAAATATTTCCCATCTATCCAATCTCCGCATCTAAGACATTTGCACCAAAGTATACAACTGCTACTCTATTATCAGTAAGTCCACTGTATCCGTTTATTGTTGCTCTTACACTGGATCTCCCTGCTGTATATGAAAAAACAGGAGTGGTAGTATTCTGAATTACATTAGCTGTAGAATGCCAACAGGGAAAATCCCCTGATTCTCCAGTTGGAGTTGCTCTCATAGATACGCTTAATGGAACACCTACACTAGTCAATTGCTCCGTTCCATTAGTAGTACATGCAAATATAGCTGGTTCTAGTTTTTGATAGTACCTCTGACACAACGCCAACTCTGTCCCATATGGCCGATGCTCGAATGGGGTTGCGACTGTGCCTTCTTCAAGCTGGACTCCGGTGATGTAGAAGGTGGCTCCGTTGGTGCCGATTACTGAAGTTGCACCTGTGGGTGAAAAATACGAATTACTTGACCAAGAACCAGCAGAACCGCTAAGACTAGAGCCAACTCCAATGCCAAAATTTAAGTTTATACCAATGCCATTATTTGTTAGCCATGTTCCGCTTGTATCACCAGCAATCGTTACGGTTTTTTGCTCCCAAGTATTAGCCGCACTAATTGTGTAACTAAAAAGGTAACTGCGAGCATTTCCGTTACTCAGTAGAGAGCCACCAAAAGTGCCAGTTAGTGAACTACGAACCCAAAAACTAATAGTTATTGGTTGAGCATTAGCAGTACCCCAACTTAAATTAGCAATGTTAAAACCTTCCACAAACTGTTGCAAAACAAAAAGTTCACTTGAACCAACTGTGTATGCAGAACTTGATGTTATTCCTAAATAATTAACAAAACCAGCTGGTGGGGTAACAGAGCCTTGATTTTGCTGAATTGTGTATTTAGAAACTTGTGATTGATACATTCTCCAACGGTCAACTGTATAAAAATTTGAGCCTGATGAAGTGCTAACACTCGCTCCAGCATTCCTCTGATCAATTCGCATATCCCCATTGATAATCTTATTCCGAAACATCATCGGTTGATCACTACGCAAGTTGCTCAACGTAACGTCACGATTGCTATCTACTGAAATATCGTTTGCCAATTCGGCAATGTTTCTAGCTTTGGTCATTTATTACTAAATCCCATGTTTGTGTTTCTTCATTCCAGATATATGCGTTTCCATCAGTTGGATATAGAACAGGTGAATCCCAGAGACAAGTTTCTTCATTCAATGTCCAACTTGGATATGGTTGAGGAGGAATGAAGGCATCTCTTGTTTTGTCGTAGGTGTAGCCAATTCCCGCATAGTTTTTACGAAATGCTTTGGATTGGTCAGTACTCGGTTCATTTGTTTCTGGGTCATAATGAATTCCACCTTTGGTGTTATAACTGGTTCTTTTGGCATTATAATACTGTTCCCAATCTACTCCATTCTCTCCTTCATTTTTACCAACAAATCCATTTATAACAATATTATTTTCGTCTAAAACAACGTAATGTGCCATTATAATTCCTTATGAAAATTGTACAGTATCTGATGGTCCAGCAGCAGTAACAGTGTATGTTTTATAACCTCCTGTAGTGTTCAAAGAAGAAGTCACTCCAGCACTAAATGTGGCACTTCTTGTATCAGGAATTCTGATAACCACTATACCTGACCCTCCATTTCCACCTGACCTGCCATCAGTACCGCTTTGTTGGCAACCACCGCCACCTCCACCACCTCTATTAGCATTAGCATTAGAAGCATTTCCATTAACGCCATTTGTGCCTCCATCAGCGCCTGTTCCTCCAGAAGCTCCTCCACCACCTCCGCCACCTGATACAGATGTTCCATAAATTGAAGAAGTTTTTCCAGAGCCACCATTACCACCTGTGGTTCCACTTCCGTTTGAACCACTAACAGAAGCCCCTCCTCCACCGCCACCTGCATGTTGCGTGGTGTAGCTTCCTGTATATTCTTGACCTTGACCCCCACTATATCCCTCATCAGAAATACCTGTTCCTGGATTACTATAATCAGCTCTTCCTACTCCACCCCCAGAACCTCCATTTCTTTCATCTGTTCCATTATTATCTCCAGCCAATCCTCCGCCACCTCCAGTTGTGCTAATAGTAGCAAAGGTGCTAGTTCCTCCTCTTGTTCCATTCGTATTTGAGTTGCCTGAACCTCCTAAACCTATGGTAATAGAATAATTAGTGCCTGTTAATAATGTTAAAGGTGTTAATGTCAACCCGTCAGGACCGCCAGAAATTGAATTGGACAGAGTAGCGGTTTTATATCCTCCGCCTCCTCCGCCTCCTCCAGCCGAGTAATTTCTACCTCCTCCGCCAGCACCACCACCTGCTACTACAAGGTATTCAACTGAGAAACCAGGACTAGCATTTACAATATCTTTCCAAAAACCGCCAGTCCAAATCTTCAAATTGTTATCACTACTATCCAAATACATATCACCCTGAGTTGGTGAGCTTGGTGCAGAACCTGGCGTTAAGGAAATTCCAGATAAATTGGCTTTACCATTACTCACACTAATATCATCGGCTAATGTGCCAAGATTTACTGCTTTACTCATGCGTTATCCTTTGGAGATATTCGCCATGTTACATTGGTTAGATTACCATTATCTCGTTCCATTCTCAATTGATCTATGGCTGGAATAGGTTCTGGAGTTGGCTCTGGTCTTGGCTCTGAAATTTCTTCATATAATATTCCTGGCATAAATTATTCCTTATTCTACTCTGGCTTAGGATATTTAGATTTCACCGCCATTACTACTCCAAGCATTTCTTCGGCTGCAGTGCCACCTTTCCACAAAGCATCAAGCTGATCGCCAATCGGAGGATACTCAGCAGCACGGTCACGCTGATATTGCTTGGCTTCGTAGTCGGCTTGTAAGCGAGCGATTTCTGCTTCGATTTCAGCATCAGTTGGTGCGTTATCTGTTTCACCGAAGGATACGACCCCATCTTCTATAGCCCAAAATCCGCCGTTAGCTAAATTAGACACAGCAGTTAATTGAAAATCTGGCGACTTACTCATAAGACCTCCATAAGGGTGAACGAGCATAATCCTCTAGTATCTGTTGAGGAGTAACACCTATTTATAAGTACCGTATTACCAGAGTCGGTGTGAACATAAGCGTTATATGTTTTAGAAACACCAGCCGTATGTCCAGTCTCTATTTTTTGAACAACCTCGGTCGTTGTGAACCATTCTGGGCCGTAAGTAACGTAAGTTGTGAACTCCCCCGGCCACACATCATGCATTAAGCGGGCTATGCTAGTCCCACCTATTTCCCACCCAAAATTATGCCCCCAACCATCTAGATTTGTTTCCTTAGGGCCAATTCCGTGATGGAAGATTCCGTGCATTATCAATTTACTACTGCTGCTAATTGGCGTAATTGACAACGATGCTAAAGTTTTTCTGTTATCAAAACCTGAATGCGATGCAGCGTAAGCTCCTGTAAATTCGGCGGACACCACCTGCAACACCTTGCCGCCAATTTCCCAGCCAGTTCCACCAGATCCATCAGCCGTTAGCACATATCCGTCTGGTGCATTTCCTGTTTGGCTCAAAATATTGTTCCAAAAACTGCCATTATAAATCTTCAATTGATTATCACTGCTATCCAAATACATATCACCCTGAACAGGTGAACTTGGTGCAGAACTTGGTGTCAAACTTAATTTATTCACATCAAGGTCAACAGTTCCGGCACCTTTTGGACCAGTGTGTGTCGCTATTACTTTTCCACCAACTGAAATTGAGCCTGCCATTATGTGTTCTCTCCTGGTTTAGTTGGCCATGTTACGTTTGTAAGATTTCCATTTTCATCTAATTGTGGTTCACTATTTGCAGGTAAATCTCTAAGTGCTTGTCTATACGCTTTCCATTCTTCAGATACTACAACATCATTGAGTGCCATCCAATCTGTTTGTTGTAGAAGTTGGTTTCTTTCAATACGGAGAAGACGCATTGGTTCGGCTGCTTCTAGTTCTGCGATTTTTGCAGATACCAAAATCTCATCGACATTAACAATGTTTCCATTCCTATCAAAACAACCATGTTCTTCATCCACACTGATTATATCTGAATATAACGCAAAAATCGCTTCTGCTCTCATCCCTTAATCTCCAATAAAACGATGCTAGAGGCTGATCTGACTCCGTAAATGGAGTCAGGGTCTCCTCCCACTGCATTTATCCTCGTAGTATTACCCGCTGTTTGTAAACACTGTATCTTGTACGTCTGTAATGATGTCGATGCTGGACTGTCTAAAAACTGAAATGAGACTGGTAAGGAATAATTACTGTCAGCATTATATCCAGTTGCATTGAGTAAAGCAAGTCTACGTTGACTACTCGGATCACCAACATAAACATCACTTCCGTTACGAAGCATTTTTGCTTGAGGATAACCACTTCCCGAATTCGTTGAGATAAGAAATGAACACATTACTAAAATTTTATTACTAGCACTACTAGGCGTTATGCCTACTGAAAGACCTGAAACGTCTGTAAATGATGTGGATTGAGTCTCAAAAACAGAGGTCTTAATTACTGATTCTACTTGAATCACATGCCCAGCAGGAAACACAACATTACTTGTCAATCCACTATTTCCAAGCACAACATTTCCAGCACTATCGTTGATGCTCACATCATCACCGAGTTTGATAGCTACCTTATCTGTTGTTGTGTCGTAACTGGCTATTTCTTTGCCAGCCATTTTAATTGCTATGGGCATTCTTTACAATTCCGTTTGCTCTTGTAAATGTTGTTGATATGCTGCAATCACATCTGGTGTATGAACTGCGGCAATTATTGCTTGTACTTTAGCGTCATTAGAAGTTTCTCCTGGAGCAACTACATAACGATGATAAGATTGCGAGATGACATTGCCATCTTCCAGTACTTGAATTGCTTCTCTGACTTGGATGTGGTTGTATTGACCAACAATTTCTATTTTGTCTGTTACGGTTTGTTTGGTTAGGGGCATTAAATTCCTTTGAATTTCTAATAACTTAATTTGTTAAGTAAGTTCCAGCAAGAAAAACTTCATTATATGAGGCATTTCCTGTTTTGTAGTTAGAGACTGTTATTCGTGTTCCGCTAGCTCCATTATCACGAAATAAGGCTATTGTAGTAGTATTTTCATCTGCCATTGCCAATGTAGGCCCATTTGTTGTCCAATTCTCAAAGTATCCAATACTAAGGCTGCTAGTTGACCCAGCTGTTGAATCAACAGTAAAAGGCAGTCCACCTAAAATAGCATTCCCACTTCCAACAGATGAAATTTCGCCTCGTATTCTTAAATTTATGTGGACGAGTTTGCCAATTTTAATGTAAAATCCTTCTCTAAGAGTATAATAACCGGTTGTTGTTGGGTCAGTGACAGTTGCTTTGTAAACAGGTAAAAAAGTCCCCTCCTCATAGTCATCCAGAAGATTGCTTGAAGGAGTTCCTGTTCCTGAACTTGGACTGAAATCTATACCCGTGATGTTTTGTATTTGTCTATTGCTGTTGATGACTTCTGTCCCACCAATTTTCAAATTGTTGAATTGTACAGTGTTTGGAAGACTTACAATTCCACCACTCTCTTCTGCTACTTTTACATGATTGAGATATATACTAGGCATTGTTATCCCACATATAATGTACCATCAATATCAACATCTCCTAGAAAATCTGGTTGACCATGACTTATTATTAAACTTCCTATTACATTTACTGTACCAGTGAATTCAGTATCGCCAAAATAAACAACATTTTCATCACTTGGAACATATATATTTTCTGTAATACTATTTTTTTGTGTCAATCCACTTACAGCAGTATCTACATAATCTAAGTTAACTAAACTAGTGCTTCGTCTACTACCAATATAACCACTCATGTTGCAATTTCCAATACACTTACTGTGACATCTATGGTACCTGCACTGACAATCCACATTTCTTCTTCAGCTTCCATTACAATTTTTCCATCCAAAATACTTAATGTACTACCTATTGGCACGGGCGCATTTTTTATTAAATATTTATCATCATTAACAGGAGGAGGACCTGCACTCGTAATTTTTCTTATAAAAACATCAACATTATTAGCAGTTGTTCCTGTATTTGCTGCTATCAATCCCATAATCAGACCCACACTTGTGTTAGTAACTACTGCAGGAACAGTATACAATGTTATACCGCCTGATGTTGCTGTTTTTGCGTATCTTTTAAAATTACTTGTTGCCATAAAAGTATTTATCCTAAAGCAAGGCTATATATAATTGCACCAAATGTGTCTGTTTCCTGAAAACTGAATGTACCATCTCCATCACTTGTTAAAACATAACCTGATGTGCAACTATTTGCAAAATCTATATTGTCTGTTAAGTCACACAAGCTAGTAGTGCCACTGGGTGCTTGAAAAATATATGAACCACATCCGTCACTGGTTAGCACTGTATTTAGGGCGTTGCCTGAAGCATCTACATCACTTAGTTGATCTAATTGAAAAGTACTTAATCCACATGCAACTCTTGCATCTGCTCTGGCATCTGTGTAGTATAAATTACCACACTCTGTTAAATCACAAGTATAATGATTACTAATATCACTAACTTGACCGGTTAAATTAGTTATTAATGACTTGTTCATTTGCCAGCTGTCAGCAGTGTTACTGTATGTTAAAGTCGCTTCTCCATTTGTACCCAAACAAACTGTTATACCTGAACCATCGCTAATGCTGCCGCTAGTAGACCCTGAGGCTAGTACTATATTTTTATCTTCTATTGTAAGATTGGTACTATTAATAGTTGTTGTTGTTCCGTCAACTTGTAAATTACCTGCAATTATAACTGTACCAGTGTTATCACCTACTGCCGCTGGATCAATTGTAAATGTTGCTGGACCATTTAATGTTCCTGTTGTTGTGATATCTCCTAAAGTTCCACCTGCAATAAAAGCACAAACTCTTGTATCTGTATAATATAAGTTACTACATTCAGTGACATTATCAGTATTAATTTGTAAACTTGAAAGGAAATTGCTATCCTGACACAAATCACTCAGACAGATATTATTCAATACGCTTGTAGTATCTAAGCTGATATCACAAAAAGTATCTAATAAATTGTCATACTTTTGTGTAACTTCAGTTAGTTCTAATACATTGTATCCCAAGCTTTGTGATCTACTCATTGTTTATTTCCTTGACTATTGTAATTAACGTGCGTTGCTAAATTTAAATGGTTGTTCCGCAAAGGCCATGAAGATGTATATATTAGAAAGATTGATATTCGTAGTACCCGTCAGTAAATCTGTTCTTAATTTAAATCCATTACTTAAAAAATCTAATGGGTAGTGAGATGACCTTAAATCTTGTTCTTCATTACTAAGGTTAGCCGCCAACCACCTTCCTACAACATTTGATTCATCTCTAGCAGAATCAAAGATGCTCCAAGCAGAACTTACATCAATATTCTTTATCATCACAAACGCAGGACGGAAACCACAATACACAAACGGGCCATCCGGATCTCCGTTTCCGGTGTAACTGCCGAACTTACTGTAGCCTTCCACCGAATGCCAGCAGTAGAAAATACCATCTTGGCTATTATGCTCTATTATCTGTCTTCCAATTTTAATTAGTGAGGATGTAACCTCATAAGTTTTATAAGAAGAGTTTGTAAAAGTTCCTATGTCAGAATTCAAGACAAGAGCCTGTAAATTCGTAGGTGCGCTACCATCATTGGAATTTTTATGATAAACCCCCCAAGGATCACTACCGCTTAACTCCTTGCCAAGTATAAATTCTGGCGTTTTGGATAATCCATGCGGAAAAGACTCCGACATGTCATTAGCTTCAACATTAGATGTTGTTATTTTAACAATACTAAACCCTGCATCCGTATTTACACTCATTGCTGTCGGAGTAATTGTCCCAGCAGTAATATTAGCAGCACTTAGTGTTTCGTACTGAACACCATTTTTGGCAAAAGGTTTTGGTGTAGTTAAATCAGGTGGCCCTCCGGCACGCCAGAACCAAGCCACATAAGTGCATCCAGAATTATTCATGTTGTTGTTTGTAACGGGTGAAGTTTTGAACCCGTTGAGTGAATTACTTGCAGTGGACAATGTTGGTGCTAAATCCCCATTAGGATGTGTTGAATAATCATATTCATTGCCTGAATTATTAGTTGCCAACTTAGACGTTCTTCCACGAAGTGTGTCATACAGAAGATGTTCAGTATTAAAAGGAGCAGTTCTACCTTTGATCCAAATAAAATCAGCAGGAAAACCACAATCAACCAATTGATCATTCCCAATACTTCCTGAGTACGTCACCGCTTTAAAATAATCCTGCGGCACATCATCAATAACGGTTGGGGTAAAGTCAGGCAGGTTGGCGGTACAAAGTGCTAGTGCGCCAGATGGTGGGTCGTAGAAGAATTGTCCTATTCCCTTAGTGTCCGTATAACCCTCACTTATTTCTCTTGCAACTGTTCCTGGTTGATATTCACCAACATCACTGCTATTATCATAATTATATACAATCAAATTTGTATCATTTGTTCCATCACTTAGTATTATTCTTGAAATTCTAGGATGATGACCAACTACAGCACTACCTTCTACATATCTCCAATATTTGTGAGTTCCATAACTACCTCCACCACCTGTTCCTTGTTGTATTCCTGTAGCAGTATTATTAGACATTACTCCAGTCCAAGCAGTAGTCCAATTTGAATTATCATCACTATATTCTACTGTATAATTTGCACTACGTTCAGAACCACCAAATACTGAATAAATTTTAGCGGTATTGAAAGCATAATTACCAACAGGCTTTGTTCCACCAAAGGTGGGGTCTTGGCCGAAGTTAAATAGTTGACTACTACCAGAGTAATAAGTAGCACCGCACGGAAACCAAGTATCCCCATAAGATAGTAAGTTACTTGATGCAGAACCTTGTGAACTATTATTCTTGTAAAATGTTACACTTCCTGCATCCATATCAAGTAACACACCAATTATATCTCCTGTTGAGTAAGTTGCCCCATAAGATACACCAACACCATTAGTTTCTTTGTATAATGTAGCATTAGGGTAATAAGTGACACCTGTGTTATGGTTTTGACCGGGTAAAGTATTTAATGGCAGTTCATTAGTACAAACCGAAACACAACTAACACTTCCAACTGGTGTTGGAAGCACCTCCCAATACCATTTACCAGAAGATACACCAAACGTGCTTCTAACCCCATTCCATCCATCACTACCATCATCATTATGCTGAAGGGTTCCTTGTAATAAAGTTACATTGTTGTTATCTAAAGGATTCAACGTACAAAAATTATTCGTTGGACTGTCGGGTACAATATCTTCTGCGGAAAATGCCATTATTTACTCCTTTTAAATTGCTGTCCAGTGGTTGTCACGTCCACTACTGTCTTTACCAATCTGAGAACTATCATCAAATCGTAACCAAAATCCGTTTGTTCCATAAGTACCCGAATATGTTTTCGGCGTCCAAATACCATTTACAGGTTCTCCAAAATCACTGGGAGACAAAGCTTGTCCGTCTATGAAGTGAATGTTGGCTAGGTAGCCTTTAAATTGTTGGGACACCGAAAAGGACGGCCCATCAACTCTGGCTCCAATTCTACTTGTACTATTGTTGCGACCAAAGGAAGTGTAACTTGGATCTGCACTTGTAGTAGCAGTGATTTGAGTACCATTAATATATTTCTTTACTTTATTTCCAGAACTATTTGATGAATTAAAAGATATAACAATATGATACCATGCGCTTATGTCACGCAGTTTATTATTTATATAAAGTAAATTATAATTTGCTCCTCCACCCCAATTACTGCGTAACGTATTAGCTGCACCGTATCCAGTTGCTCCAATACCACAATCAAAATCTGCAGTAGCGTACCAAGCACCAAAAATAGTTTTTCTTGTGTCGCTTAAATCAGATAATTTCATCCAAAAACTAAATGTGTTTACATTCCCTGCACTCGTTCCAAAATTGTTTTTTTGCAGGTAACTAGTCCCATCAAACCGTAAGCTATTTCCAATTCCAGCTTTCTGCACAATGTTGACTGTTCTAGTTGTTTCAATCTGAGTTGCTCCGGGGTCTGAACCTGTGCTAAGTGCTTTCACTGTTGGACTGTATGTTGTATCACTGCTGACATCAGCCAAACTACCACTTATCAATCCAGTAGTTGAATTTGCTGTCAGTCCACTTGGAAGATTTGTAGCTGCATA
>Ga0208645_1004039_pt1 | contig 10584 bp, 9 predicted proteins | sample VirMetDEL_Sep_01_FD_184519 | JGI IMG/M metagenome (GOLD analysis project Ga0208645, IMG submission 184519) | Aqueous microbial communities from the Delaware River and Bay under freshwater to marine salinity gradient to study organic matter... | ecosystem: Environmental > Aquatic > Marine >...
AAAGCTAACCGGAGTAGTTCATCACGTTGACCATATAGTTCCCCTCCGTGGACAAAACTGTTGTGGCTTACACGTTCCTTGGAATTTACAGGTAATCCCAGCATTGGATAACCTGAGCAAATCAAATAGGATATAGCCTATGCCCTTGTACAGAGGAGACGGTGGTTCTGGTGATGCCTCTACAGATGCCTACGCATCACAGCTAGCTGAGAACACTCAGACTGCTATTACAAAAGCAAACGAAGCTGCTGCCAGTGCATCTGCAGCGGCTACAAGCGCATCCAACGCTGCTGCTAGTGAAGCCAGTGTTTCATCTGACGCAACCGCTGCGGCTACTAGCGCATCTAACGCAGCTACATCAGAAACTAACGCAGCCTCTAGCGCAACCAGCGCAGCCGCTAGCGCATCTGCAGCATCCACCAGTGAAACTAACGCTGGCACATCTGAGACTAATGCTGCCTCTAGCGCCTCTGCTGCATCTACTAGCGCATCCAACGCTGCAACATCAGAAACTAATGCGGGTACGTCAGAGACTAACGCAGCAACTTCTGCGTCTAATGCGTCAACTAGCGCAACTGCTGCTGCCTCAAGTGCGACTACAGCGTCTACAGCAGCGACTAACGCTAGCACATCTGAAACCAACGCAGCAACTTCTGCATCCAACGCAAGTACGTCTGAGACCAACGCAGCGTCTAGTGCGACAGCGGCAGCGTCATCAGCAACAGCAGCGGCTACGTCTGAGACTAACGCAGGCACAAGTGAGACTAACGCAGCAGCATCAGCGTCTGCGGCTAGCACTAGCGAAACCAACGCTGCAACCTCTGCGTCCAATGCGTCAACATCAGAAACCAATGCTGCCTCTAGCGCGTCCTCAGCGTCCACCTCAGCGACGAACGCATCCACCAGTGCTACAGCAGCGCAGACGGCTCAAACGGCTGCAGAAGCTGCTCAGACGGCAGCAGAGGCTGCACAAGAGGCTATCGACGGATTCTTCTTAGGTGCACAAGCGTCTAACCCAACTGTTGACCTAAACGGCAACGCAGTTACTGCTGGTGACTGGTACTTCAATACAGGCGACAACACAACACGTATTTACGATGGGTCTGGTTGGCAGACAGTAAACCCTGACCTCATTGGCGACACTACGCCACAGCTAGGCGGCACGTTAGATGCTAACGGCAACAACATTGACATGGGTGTTAACGTCATTACTGATACTAAGGTGGGTCAGTGGGACACTGCTTTTGGATGGGGCAACCACGCTAGTGCTGGATACCTCACAAGTTTTACAGAGACTAACGACCTGACTGCTGCGGTAACGTGGGCTAACGTCCCTGACGCAAACATTACACAGGCTAGCGTTACACAACATCAGGCTGCTTTGAGTATTACAGAATCCCAGATTAGTGATCTCCAAAGTTATCTCACAGGCAACGAAACAATTACACTGACTGGAGCAATCACTGGCTCTGGTACAACTTCTATTGCAACAACACTGTCTAGTATAGATGGTGGGACGTACTAATGAAAACGTGTTGGAAATGTAAACAAACAAAAAAATTAACAGAGTTTTGTTGTAATAAGTCTAACTTCGATGGTTTAGCTACAGAGTGTAGACCTTGCAAGCTCGAAATAGAACGAGAATACGTAGCAAAAAACAAAGAGGCTACTAGAGAAAGAAAACGTAGATGGTACAACGAAAACAAAGAGCGCATGAGAGAAATAAATAAAAAATATCATTTTGAAAAAAGAAAAGATACTGAGTGGGTTAAACAACAAAAAAAACGAGCAGACGAGCACAGAAAAAATAATTTAGGAAAGTACGCAGCTAAAGAATCAAGAAGGCGAACAGCTAAATTAAACGCCTCTGTTTCTTGGGCTGACCAAAAGTACATTGAAGACTTGTATAAAAACTGTAGAGAAGCTGAAGATATTTTTAACAACGCTGGATTAAACATAAAATTTCATGTAGATCACATTGTTCCTTTGCAGAACGATAAGGTGTGTGGTTTACACGTAGAACACAATCTGCAAATACTTACAGCAGAAGACAACTTATCTAAATCAAATAGTTTTGAGGTTATCTAAATGACTACGATTGTTACTAAAAATGGATCAGGAGCGCCTTTAGCTAGCGATCTAGTTCAAGGTGAATTGGCTGTAGATTTAACTAACAAGAGACTCTACACAGAAGACTCAGGCGGCTCTGTTATAGAGCTTGGTTCTAATCCGACTAGTTTGACTACAGGTACGTTCACCTCCACAGGCATCGACGATAACGCCACAAGCACTGCGATTACTATTGATGCGTCAGAGAATGTTGGTATTGGCACGGATACGGTTTCATTAGCGGCTGGATATACTACCGTAAACATTAACGGAAGTGCCGGTGGTCAGATTCATTTTAGCGATGATGATGTAAAAGTCGCAGATTTTACTGCCAATGCTGGCAACTTATTTATTCAATCTGCTGGTGTTACTAGCTTTAGAACAGGCGGCTTTGGTAGTGGTGACGAAGCGATGCGTATCGACTCCAGCGGCAATGTTGGTATTGGCAACTCAAGCCCATCTGATGCTTATGCGACTGCCCCTAATCTTGTTCTTGGAAATACGTCAGATACGTTTTCTGGTATGACTTTATTTACAAGCGCATCAGGGTCACAAAGAATTTTGTTTGCTGATGGAACTACAGGAACAGACAACAGGGTTGGACAGCTAGCATACGATCATTCTGATAATTCTATGGCATTTTCTACTAACGCCTCAGAAGCCATGCGTATCGACTCAAGCGGAAACGTTGGTATTGGCACTACGAGTCCTGCGGCAACTTTTAGCAAAGCAGGATCACTAGATGCAAACGGAATTGTTGTTTCAAGGGGACAGCTAAACGCAAATCAAACTAACGCTGTTGTGCTGGAATACGGCTCTAATATAGCCGCGATAAGAGCATACGGCGCTACTGCTGGAACTGGTCAGTTAGTATTTAAAACAGGCGGAGGAGGAGGTTCAGCAGACAACGAAGCTATGCGCATCGACTCCAGCGGCAACGTGGGGATTGGCACGGATGGTCCTAGCGCACCCTTAACAGTAAAAGCTAGGGATGTTGATACGATTGGATTGAGAATTTTAGAAAATTCATCTGGAAATTCAACAATTCAATTTACAGACGATCCAGTTACCACTGGTTACGGTAGCATTGAAGTATCTTCCGCATCTTTTTCTGTGGGTGGTTCTGGCAATTTTATTATTAAAGCTGCAAACGTTGAAAAAGCAAGAATTGATACCAGCGGAAACTTGCTGGTTGGTCAAACGGCATCAGTCTCTTCAAGGGTAGACATAAAAGGCGCAAGCAATACCTCATCAGATTATTCTCTGTTTTGTAAAAATAGCGATTCAACATTAAGTTTTTACGTTAGGAATGACGGAATAATAAACGTAGGGCAAGACGGTAACTCGCCATATAACTATTCCGTAACTGGACGCGATCTTTATGTGGACTCTGTTGGCACTATGGGCTATCTCTCATCTACTAGGGAAAGTAAAGCCAATATTGAAAGCCTCAGTGACATTTCATGGCTGTATAACCTTAGCCCCGTTTCATTCAACTACCGTGAGAAAGACCAAGAAACCGGTTCCTATACGGATCAGATCATACAGGAAATAGAATACGGTTTAATTGCTGACGAAGTAGAGCAAGTCAATCCTAACCTTTGTTTCTACGATGCAGATGAAGAAGGCAATCAAACGCTTGCTGGCGTTTCGTATCGAAAGTTAATTCCTGTTCTAACCAAAGCCATCCAAGAACAACAAGCAATGATTGAAGAACTCAAAGCCGAAGTAGCGGCACTCAAAGGAGCCTAACATGAGACTGTTTTTAGTAGCGTTGCTCGTAACATTGGTTGGATGCTCAAGCACAACGAGTCAGTACTACGAAGCTGTAGAAAAAGCTGCACAGGCTAACGCTGAAGCGTCTAAGGCTAAGTTTGAGGCTCTGTCCAAGATTGCCTCTGCTGGTGACGGACAGGCTGCATCAGCGGCTGTGATGGCTCTGGCGTTGACTCAGACACCTAGTGTTACGCCTATTCCGCAACAGTCTCAGGCTATTCAGTGGGCTTCTATCCTTGCTGCGCCTGTGTCTTCACTGGGTATGATGTGGATGCAGGCAGACTCTGCAAAGACGATGGCTAAGTACAACGCAAACGTAGACCTAGCCCGCATCACAGCAGACGCTACCACACAACAGGCGCTGTACGGATCGTTTGTAGGTATGAACGAAACTACGGGTGCTGTGGCGAGCAACGTAGACTACACTCCGTTCATCAACGGCATGGTTACGCTAGGCACATCAGGCATGGACGGGTTAGTTGACGTTTCTAACGCGGGCCTGAACAGCGCTGTATCCATCAGCAACACAGGCTTTGAAACTACTGCTGCCGTTAGCAACGCTGGCATGGCTGGTATTGTTGACATGGGCAACGCAGGTATCAACGGTGTTGTCGATGTTTCTAACACAGGCATGAACGCTATTGTTACCCTAGAGCAAAGCGACAATGAGTTGATTGAGGCGCTGATGCAACAGTACAACACCACTATCAACAACTTTATTGATAACCCACTAACGAACACTTCTGTAACTGAAACCACTACTAACACTACGACTGTATGCAGCACTACGGTTGACGGTGTGGTTGTAACTGTAGCGTGTGACTAAATGAAGCCTCTAGGCGTACAAGGACTCTGGAAGGCGTTACGATCTGCTAATGGCCCAGCGCAGCATCTGCTGATGGGCATATGGGGACTTATTACCACTGCTGGGTTTTATGAGGTAGGCGTTCCAACAGCACTCCTTGTCGCTTGGGCTATTGCTTCGTTGGCTGTTGTTTACTGTACCGTATGGACAGATAAACCTACGTTGCTTAGATCGTTAAAAGTTGACACTATGTTTTCTATTATGGTGTTGACTCTGTATCTCTTGGAAGAGTACATGACAGGAATCACCACTCCTGTGTTCTTTGCAGGTAGAGTAGTTGCTGGGTCAGTTTTAATTATGCACGGGCTGTACTTAATTGATCTGGTGCAAAGACAAATACATGAATCGCTGTACATTGAGGAGCGGATAAAGAATGAATCCTGAAGCATTAATGCCGCTTGCTGTGGCGATACTAGGCTCTGCTGGTTTGTGGACGTATCTCAAGATGAGATCAGAACATAACTACAAAGCTGCGCTAGCAGAACGTGAAGACAGAGCAGAATTTAACGATACACTGAGGATGCAGGTGGAGCGGTTAAGCACCAAGCTAGACAAGTTAAGTGACGACAAGGAGCAGCTACTAAAAGAAATAGCCTCACTGCGTCACGAGCTAGGTGAAGCTAAGGCTACTATCAAGCACCTCGAAATGATGTTGATGAAGCACTGATGTTAGAGTTACTTGTTGGCCCTATAGCAGGGTTGTTAGATAAGTTCATACCAGACGCTGATGAGCGTAATAGGCTAGCGCATGAAATATCGACTATGGCTGAGAGACACGCCCACGAGTTGGCTAAAGCTCAGATACAGGTTAATCAGGAGGAAGCTAAATCGTCTTCGCTGTTTGTTTCTGGATGGCGTCCAGCGGTTGGGTGGATATGCGCTACAGGAATGGGATTTAATTTTATCTGCGTTCCTCTTGGGAACTTTGTTGCTGGTGTCGCTGGTTATCCTCTTGAAATCGTGGCTCTTGATTTAAGTGAGATGATGCCGGTGTTGATGGGTATGTTGGGCTTAGGCGCTATGCGCTCTTTTGAAAAGACTAAAGGCGTAGCGAGGGAGCGGTAATGGCTGACGATCTCAACAAGACTTGTAATTCATCCGAAATACCTGTCAAAACACAAAGCGATGTGGGAGAGGTTGTAGCTTCGTGTATGTCTATTGCCCAGTTTGAAGAAATGTTCTATACTTGGCTTACTAAGTATCAGGAAGACCAAGCCAGCGACGACATAGACAGAGTATTCCGTCAAGAAGAAGCCCAAGAATTACAAGCTATTTTAGATGGAATGGCTGACGGCACTAAAACTATTGAAGACCTTCTCGCGTTTGAGCCTGATTTTTTGCTTGATCTTCCTTCGTTTAACGACTGGTGGGACGAAGTTACTGCACCCGCTGACGACGGAAGTGGATACGCCGAAGGCGATCCGATAACTTGGGAAGATATGTCGGATGAGCAGAAGAACGCTCACGCTCTAAAGCGATACATACTTACAGGAGAAACTAATCCGTGGTACGACGGCATGACGGAGGAGCAGATACAGGCCGCATACGAGTACCTAAAAAACGACGGTGATCCTGCAGTATACGGGGATCAAGACGGTGTAGACTATACGTTAAATCCTGACACTGCTAATTGGAACGATATTGAAGAAGCTCTACTTGAGGCCGGGTACGACCAAGAGTTTATAAACGACCTTCTGTATCACCCTGAAAACGGTTTGTTGCATGATAGAACAAACCAAAACGCAGTAACACTAGAAAATATATTAGGTAATATTACAGGGCAAGTTTGGGATGTTCTTAAGCTCCCCACTGAAACTGACCAAGTTTCTCGTGTTGATATGGATGGCGACGGTGTTTACGACACTGTTGTTAGGTGCTATAAGGGTAGTGTGTTAGGATGTAGTCCAGACGATTACCAAATAGTCTATGGGGCAGAGATAGACACAACAGATCCAGTAGTTCAGGAGCAAATACAAAACGCTGTAATATTTGAAAACGCTAAAGCAACTGAAGGCTGGGAAGATTTAGAAGACTGGGAAAAAAATAAGGTACTTAAAGACTCTGGATACACTGGACCTTTCGTGTTTGGTGACGGGTCAACAGAACCCCCTCTCACGCCAGAACAAGAGCTAGAAAGAGACTATGGTGCTGAAGCTGTACAGAAGGCAACCGAAATATACAACGGAATCAAAGACACAATAAAAGGTGCTATAGACGATCCTATAGGCACTATCAAAAACATATTAGACAACATCCTACCGCAAATTCCAGAGGAGTGTATAAACGAAGGAGAAGCAGGAGTAAACTATCCTGAAGACTGGTGGAAAGACTGTACTAAATTAAGTGTGCTTCTTCCCGGTCTAAATATTCCTCTGCCTCCGGGAATGATTGACGTAAATACAACTGTACGTGACTTAGAGAACGCCGCTAAAGAAGTAGGCAAAACTCTAGAAGATTTATTTAATCCCGAAGACGACAGAACGATAGGTGAAATACTGTCAGACTGGGCTTCTGATGTTTGGGAAAACATTAAGGATACTTGGGAAGACCTAGAAGAAAAAACAGATGCTGGCCTAATAAACATCTTAATAGACATGGGCTACAGCATCTTAGGTCCGTTGATCTTTAGTCAAATCAAAGAAACAGTTATAGGCAACACCAATCCTTTTGCTTTTGTTCAAAACTGTTACGACGGTGATTGGGCGCAACAAACGTCAGAAAACCAAGCGTTCTGTGATGAGGCTTTAAATGAAGGCGCGTTAGTTAGGTGTGCAGACGGCTCCTACAAAAAAACGCAAGCTGAGTGTGCAGAAGGTGTGTTTGGTTACTGTTCTGACGAGGTAACACCAAAGACAGACGAAGACGGAACTGAGTGTCCGGGCTACCAAGCTCCTTTTGATTGTTCTTCCGTAGGACGCAAGGATCCAGAAGACGGTTCTACTGCTTATTCTGCCGCTGATTGCTCACAAGAATGTATAGACGCTGAAAACCAAGAGTTGAACGCAGAATCAGGTAACTGTACTGACAAAGACCCTTTATCAACCAACGAAGAAGACTGTGCGAATAAAGGCCTAAAATACGACAGCCTAAACGACGAGTGCTTAGACGAGTGTGTAAACCCCGAAGAAGCGCCTACTGGTCCTAACGGAGAATGTGAGCCAACAACAACTTGGACAAATAGTGGACCTACAGAAGAGACTTGCGCTTCTAGAGGTAAGTCGTTTATTCCTGCTGATGAGGCTAATCAAAAGAACAGCGAGTGTGGGGACTGTTTAAACGAGGGCTGGACACACGACGGAGTAGGGACTAACTGTTACGACCCTAATCCTGAGCCAGAGCCTTGCCCCGGAAATCAGCAAAGGTTTGACGGAGAAAACTGTGAAGAGCCTTGTCAGTTTGACACAACGATAGCCGCAAGCGATGCAAACTGTATAGATCCTAATACTGGAACAGGACCAAAAGAAGGAGATCCTTGTACAACTGAAGACGGTAAAAATGGGACTCTTCAGCCTGTACAAACATTAGGCTTTGGACCTTCAGCAGAATCAACAGAATTAGAGTGTGTGGAGCTTCCTGAAGAAATAACTCAAATAGAGTGTCCAGAAGGTACAGCTAAAGCTGGACAAATGGTTGATGACATAAACGATTGTGGCTCTGTGCAAGTTAATCCGTGTGATGATGCTACGTATGCTGCAAATAACCCGTTAGAATGTGGAGAAGATCCGGAGTGTAACGACTGTAGTTGCGCAGAGTACGCTGCTGCAAATCCAGAAGAATGTGGTGAAGTTGTCATTAATCCATGTGATGATGCTGTATATGCAGCGGAGAATCCGTTAGAGTGTGGCGGTGAAGAAGAAACCTGTGAGAACGGAGCAACAGACTGGCCCTTATGTTCTGAGTGTCCTGATGGTACTGCAACATCACCAGAGGTTCCTTGTCCGGGGTCGGAATGTGTGGATTGCACCTGTGCAGAGTACGCTGCTGCAAATCCAGAAGAATGTGGGGGGACTGAAGAAGAGGAAGAGGAAGTAGAAGGCGGCGGCTTCGGTGGCGGCGGCTTCGGTGGCGGCGGCGGAGGTTCAGGTATGTTTGAGCCATTTACTGCCACCATCTCAGGAGACCCGCAGTTACTAGCAAGACGGGAGTTCCCAATTACAGACTACTTAGCAGGACTATTTAAAGGTATAGTATGACATATTTAGACATAGTAAACAATGTCCTGAGACGCCTCAGGGAAGATGAGGTATCTAGTGTACAGTCTACAACGTACAGCAAGATGGCTGGTGATTTTGTTAACGACGCAAAAAAGATTGTAGAGGACGCTTGGGACTGGTCAGCACTTAGGACTACCCTTACGGTTACAACTTCTGTAGGAGTGTTTAACTACGCTATGACAGGAGCGGGTAACGAATTTAAAGTTCTTAATGCGTACAACGATACGGACAACTGGGATTTACAGTACCAGACTCCTTTGTGGTTTGACCAGAAGTATATGAAAGAAGAGCCTCAGTCTGGTTCTCCTCAGTACTATACGTTCAACGGGGTAAACTCAAACGGCGACACTCAAGTTGAAGTGTACCCTAAGCCTGATACAGCAGGTGTTGATCTCCGCTTTAACGTAGTAAACAGAGGACAAATTACTGATTTTAATGGAAGCATTATTCGTCCTAAAGAATTAGTCAACGACAGTGACCAGCTTATTATCCCTAGCCAACCAGTAATTCACTTAGCTATTGCTATGTTGGCTCGTGAGCGTGGCGAGACAGGCGGTACATCAGCACCTGAGTACTTTGGTATTGCTGACAAGTATCTGTCTGATGCGATTGCTCTGGACGCACAGAAGCATCCTGAAGAAGTTATCTGGTACACTCCGTAGGAGATTAGTGAATGGCACAGCCACTACAAAGCATTAATCTAGTTGCTCCTGCGTTTAAGGGAGTTAACACAGAAGATTCTCCGATTGCACAAGATCCGTCTTTTGCTGATGTCGCAGATAACGCTGTTATTGACAAACGTGGACGTATTGCTGCACGTAAGGGTGTAGACTTGTTGACTGCTGTAAACACACCTCTTGGGTCTGATTACGTCACTAAGATTCACCACTTTTACGATGATGCTGGTAACGAGGAAATTTTTGTTGCGGGTAACAACAAGATATTTAAGACGACACAGACGACTAACCCTGATGACACGCTAACTGACATAACTCCCGGCTCGTACACTATTACAGCAGACAACTGGAAGATAGTCAACTTTAACGACAAGGCTTACTTTTTCCAGCGTGGACACGAGCCTCTTGTGTACGACAATGCGACAGGACTCAGGACGTTTGGCACCGCAACCGGCAGCAGCACCAGTTCGGATCTGTACTGCCACGAAGCTCTTGCAGCCTACGGTAGACTCTGGATCGTTGATAACGCAGCAGACACGCAGACTATCTATTGGTCTGACCTGCTGATAGGCACAGACTTCACTGGTGGCTCCAGTGGTTCTATAGATGTATCTAAGGCGTGGCCTGATGGATACGATGAAGTACGGGCTTTGGTTGCTCACAACAACAACCTAATTATATTAGGCAAGCACAGCATACTTGTATACTCTAACGCCTTTAGCCCTGCTTTGATGGCTTTGGCTGACACTATAGCGGGTGTTGGGTGCATCTGTAGAAATTCTGTTCAACACATAGGCACTGACGTACTGTTTATGTCTAACTCTGGTTTACGCAGCTTTGGACGAACGATACAAGAAAAATCTATGCCTCTGTCTGACCTTAGCATCAACGTAAAGACTGAGATTATTTCGTTAGTAGAAACACGAACCGCACCAACAGCTTC
>Ga0208645_1004040_pt1 | contig 10578 bp, 5 predicted proteins | sample VirMetDEL_Sep_01_FD_184519 | JGI IMG/M metagenome (GOLD analysis project Ga0208645, IMG submission 184519) | Aqueous microbial communities from the Delaware River and Bay under freshwater to marine salinity gradient to study organic matter... | ecosystem: Environmental > Aquatic > Marine >...
CGTCAAGGAAGTCGTTGCAGCGCGACAAGAGCTAAGCAAATTGGCTGGTGATACAAGCCTTTTGAGGCTTGAAAGAGACGAAGCAACAGGCAGAAAACGCGCTAATTTAACAAAGAAAATTGCAAGAAATCAAAAGCGCATCAATGAATTGAAGGCAGCAATTGCAGCAAATCCTGCTGACGTTGCTCAACCACAAGTAGTTGATGTTCCAAAACAAGATCAGTTCAGGATTGGCGATGTCGTCGGCGGTGGTAGTGGTGGCCGTGCTTCTGGCGTTGATAAAACCAATCAGCTTCTGGGACAGCAGCAAGAGGCTTATAACAACATCAGAAAATCACAACTTAGATTAATCACCTTAAATGGTGATATTTCTGAGCTGGAGAAAATACTTCTCCAAAATAAGTTCGATTACCAAGATGCAGTTGATAGGATCAACGAAACTGTTGCCGCAGGGCAACGTGCTGAATTGATTGGATACGAGAAGCTAATTCAAGCCGATAGAGACAGATTGGCTACCAAGGATGCACTTACCAAAGATTTAGCTGATGCAGATGCTTTTGGCAAAATCGTGCAAGGTGTTAAGCCAGTTAATGAAGAGCTAGAGAAAATTCGGGCCTTCAGCAATGACATAGGCGCTCAACTCAATACGGGTATCACCGATGCTCTTGTCGGAGCTGTCAACGGTACCAAGAGACTAGGCGAATCGTTCCAGGAACTAGCAGCAGATATTCTTACCGCAGTCGGCAAAGCACTAATCCTTAAGGCTGTTACAACTGCAATTGGCACTGCAGGCGGTGGAGGTGAAGCCGGTAGTGGGTTGTTAGGATTGCTTTTCAGGGCAAACGGCGGCCCAGTAAGCGCAAACAGGCCCTACATCGTGGGCGAAAGGGGGCCAGAGCTTTATATCCCTGGAGCGAATGGTTCAATCACCAACAACGAACAGTTTGAAGCTGCTCGCAAAGCAATGGGCGGCAGCAACAACAGCTCTAACGACGCCTTTGCTGAAAATGCTGCAGCCATTGGTACTTCAACCTCCCACACTAAGGAAAAAGCGATGGAGCGTGAACGCATCGCTTCAATCAACAGCAACCCAATTGATGTGAGGGCTGAAACTACTGTTATCAATAACGTTGAGTATGTCACCGTTGAGCAGTTTTCACAGGGTATGAAATCAACAGCTCGTGATGCACAAGCAAAAGTTTTGAGTGATCTTCGCAACCGTCCTGCCACTCGCGCACAGGTGGGTATCAGATGACAATTGCAATTGGCACATACATAAAGTTGTTGGACCACGTTGGCGTTCCAGTCGGCTATGGATTCCAGAATTTTCATCACGGCGAAACAAGAACTTACAACGGCGAAAGTTACATCTTTGGTGCATTCGGGTTTAGCGGTGGAACGGTTGATTTGCAAGCTGGAAATATCAGTGCCAGCCTTGTCTTTGCTGTTAATCAGCTTGACCTGTTAGTTTTCCAGCAAGCGGTTCAAGGCCGTTGGTTAATTCAAATCCGCACGGTTTGGTTGGACCCGGATACGCTGGAAGAAGGCAATACCTATGGAGAGGAAGTGTATGCAGTTACAGGTCTAGAACATGACTCAAGCCGCTTATCGGTTCGCCTTGGCAGTCCATTGGACGCTGTAAGTCAGAACGCTCCACGCAGGTTGTTGACACAAGACCTTGTTGGCAGCCTTCCATCTACCGGAAACATAAACCTTCAATAATGCTGACCCCGAACCGCCAGATTGCTTTACTGCCGCAAGATCGACAGATCATGCAGCTTACTGGGATGAGCGAAAAGGATTATCGCTTTTTCATGCGGCAAGCGATCCTGCATTCAAAGTTGCGACCGGGAGAGCCGACAAACTTCTTAGTCATTCCCTTCTTAATCAAGCTAGTCATTGGCATTGCCTTAACTTACCTAGCGACGTTGTTGGCTCCAAAGCCAAAGGCACCAGAAGCCCAGAACCTCGATTCCAAGACGGTCCAGGGTCAGAATCTAGTCAATGGTGCGCGTTTTACACCCAAAAGTGGTTTTGACTCTGTTCAAAATGTAGTTGAACTTGGATCGGTTGTACCGCTTGTTTATGCAAATAGGCAGGTTATTGACGGTGTTGCTTATGGCGGAGTAAGAGTCAATACAAATTTAATCTGGTCGCAAATCTACAGCATTGGTGGCGGCCAACTATTAAGAGCAGTGTTCTTAATAGGTGAAGCCAGTATCACAAATTTGGATGCAGAGCAGTTTGCCATTGGCAACAACTTGATTAACGGTTATGACTTGAACAGTGACTTTGGGCGAATAACAATTTATTCGAGCCCTGACGGGGGGCGTCTTTTGTCTTCTGATCGCATTGCGGGCCAACTTGCTGCAAACGATACAGGCAACGCTCAAAATGCTGGCGGTAGTGACGTGTTTCAGGTTCGCGGTTTAGGCAATGCTTGGACCACTGATTTCTGTTATGTCTCCACCCCAAGCAACCAAACGGCATTTGGACTTTATGGATTTATTGGAAACAACTTTTCATTTAGGGTAAACCCGTCATTCCGTACCGCTCGTAAAGCCGAAACTAGATCCGATGGTGAACTTAACTGCGCCGCAGACTGGCAGCAAAAAGCCGAGCGCGATAAACAGAATTACATTTTTCCAGGGCGTGTTGGCGCCATTGGTGGCTCAGACACTCTGACCAGTCTGGCTGTCGGTGATGATGTAACTGTAACAATTTACTCAAGCTCCGACATACAGCGAGTATTCCAGCAAGGTGGTGATGAAGGCGAGGCTAGTTGCGGCGACGTAGGTCAAGCTGTTGCGTCTCGCCAAAGATCCAATGACGAACAGATCAACTATGGAGACCTTTACCGGATCGGCAGCGCATTAGCAATCTGTAAGCAAAGGTCAGCCGGAGTTTTCGTTTCTGATGCAGATAATGATCCTGTCGGTAGTGGTACGACAACCACTGCAACGTTTGAGGTCATTCGTGCTGGTCAGGCGAACTTATGGACAGCTGGAACGGTGCAAGCAGCTGGCGGCTACAACGCCACACAGAGCAGCCACATTATGCAGGCGGCAGAGGCAATATTTTCAACTGAACGCCAGGGACGTGTTGTTGAAGTCGGGATTCGCAGCAATCTCCAAGTGAACATTTCAGGGCTTTGTAATTTCAAAGACGCTAGGGGCTACGAGCGCATTGATTTTGATGCTTGCGATAAAGATGATGGCAAAGACATTGATGATGCAAACCTGACTAATTTTATTAGCGGTCAGTACAGCACATTCGAGACACGGTATTCATTTTTTCGTGTCAGCTATCGGATTGCAGGATCCAATGACTCTTATATTGATCTGAGTCAACTGTTTGGCGTCAGGAGCACAACAGGTGTTGCGGTTTACAACTACTTGCGCTTTGAGTTTGCTGACGTTCGCCGCTGGGAAATTCGCATGACCCCAGTTAGCGGCTGGGAGGTAAGAAACAATATTGCAGCAGGTGATCTTGAGGTATTAGATCCGCACCTCGGCAATCTAAGGACTGTAACGAGCGGCAGCGTCAGCGTGTCGTACACAGGCGAACAGGTGGCGCGTAGCCAAGACACATTTGCCATTCAAAGCTTGTCCCCACTAGAGACCGAGATTTCTGGTGTTGATACAGCGGGAATGACTGCCGGTAAGGGTTACCAGGCTGGCACGTATGACGTAATCCTCGATGCCACGACTGGTTCTGGCCGAAACGCACAAGCCACGATTGTGGTGACAGTTCCTAATGTCACAAACCCTTCACCTCCGCCGGCACAAATACCTGATCCAACTGGGGGCAGCATTACAAGCTTCACTCTCACAGACGGCGGCAGCTTGTTCCAAGTAGGGAACACGCTACAAATTCGTGATCCAGATAATGTGCCTGGGTTGATAGACCCAGCGGTTCCGATCACCACAGTATTTCAAATCAATGTTTCAAGCGTCATCAAGAAAGATCTTGGGACGGGTTTTGATGATGGTGACTTTTATGCAGACGCTTACGCACGTTTAGCCGAAAGCTTTATTTATAACGAAATCACCGCTAGTACCAGCCAGCCAGAGCATCAAGTTGTTTACATCAATTCCATTACGGCCAACACCAGCACGCCAAATTATGACAGCATGGCGATTGTCGGCATGAACATTCGCAGCAGCAAAGAGATTAGGACACTGAATCAATTCAGTGTTTATGTGAATAGTGGAATTAATGCTACGTCAAGCTTCCCCGAAGTGCTGCTTGACTTACTGACAAATGACAGGTACGGGACCGGGCAGGTTTTAAGTTCTGCTCAAGTTGATCAGGCTAGTTTTGCCGCTGCGTCCGCATTTACTTACAACCGCCGATATTTCTTTGATGGTGCGGTCAGTGACAAGATCAATATCAGGTCATGGGGAGCGCAGACAGCTGCAAATTATTTGCTCGACCTAGTAATTCGTAATGGCAAATTTGCGTTGGAACCTGTCGCCAGCTTCGATGCACCCGAGCCTATTGCGCAGTTGTTTACAAGTGGCAATATTCTCGAAGATTCATTTTCACTTTCATTTTCCGATGATCAAGATCGCATACCGCCAAAGGTTTCCGTGATTTGGCGTGAAGAGCGCGAAACAAGCGGAACCGTTGGTAAAGGTCTTTTCCCAGTTTCGCGGGAAGTGACAGTAAGGGAAAGCAGCACACCTGAAGACGCTCCATTGGAAAAAATTGATTTAAGTGATTACTGCACCAGTCAGCGTCATGCAATTGATCGTGCTAAATGGGAATGTTTAACGCGGCGACTTGTCACTCATAGCGTGACCTTTAAGACCACACCAACAGAAGCAGCATTAGACATTGGAGCAGTTTTCAAGTTAGGCATGGAAACAATTAGCTACAACCAACCACAAAACGGCGCTATTACCGATGATGGCACAGTAACGTCATGGCCCGAAATTGCAGACGGTACTTACGATGTGCTCTTGTGGAATGGGGAAGGCAACGTAATTCAAGAAATGTCGCTAACAATCACCAACGGCAAATGCACTCAAAGGTCTGCCGTGTTCTGCTTAAAAAATTCAATCAGCAATGTTCAGAGCTATAAAACCCAATCGCTGTCATTTGACGAAGACGGTAACATAGATGTTGTAGCGACTTACTACCCAACTGCTGACAGCGGTTATTCTCAAATGGTGGTCGAATTTGACGACAGCAACTTCGTAATTGAGGGAACGTAAGTATGGCCAATTTTCCAGCAGTAAGCCCGACACGGCGCAGTTTCACGCCTGGTGAGTACCAAACCCAGCGTTTTGACAGTATCAGCGGCGCAGGTACAACCCGTCTGTACGGCAGCAAGGCATCAAATGCAATTCTAAATCTAGAGTTTTTGCTTGACGATACTAAGACTGCTGCAGTCCTTCAAAGCTGGCACGACAGCCTGGGTGGAGCAAAAATCTTGACATTACCGGCGACATTGTTTGAAGGGATGAACGGGCCAGAAGGCCAGATCCCAGATTATCTGAATTGGAGATGGGCAGAAACGCCAAACGTCGAGTCTTTGGTTCCTGGTCGATCTAGAATACGGGTAACGTTGGTAGCAACTTTGGACGGCTGATGGGAGTCTTAACAGGAAGCGATGGCCAATTAAGGTTTAACGGCAGTGCTGTGGGTAAGTGCCGAGAGTGGACTCTCAACATTTCAAAAGACGCTTTAGAGGACACATCAATCGGCAGTTACGACAGAACTTATGTTGAAGGTATGAGGGGCACAACCGGATCTGCGACTATTTTGTACGACCCAAGCAACCGGACGGCAGCGGCTTTGCTCAACTCTATTTTCGACAACGATCAACCAAATAGCTACATAGATTTTGTGCTTCGCCGTCAGGATGGAACAAGCATTGACTGCAACGCCTTTGTAACGAGTATCAGCCCAAGCGTTTCGGTTGGTGCAGTTCAAGCGGTATCTGTGAGCTTTCAAGTGAATGGAAAACCTAGCGGTAGTTTGTAATGGCTGTTTTAGGCGTAGGCGGAAAGCTGCTTTTAAAACGAGCAGCACCAAAGTCATTCCTTATCGCGGACTCGGCCCTCGATTCCGGAAATAATCTTTACACTGCGTCTGAGCCAGGTTACTGGAATGGGGATCGTGTAAGCGTTGATTGCTTGCCAACATCGACTGGCCCCTTCCTTCCAAGAGTTAGCGGGTATGCAAGTTATTTCGGGAGCAAGTGGTTTCTAGGGCCAAACAGATCGCAAATAAGCAGCAATGCAGACAGCTTTTATAAAACTGCCTCGGAATCTTATCCAGACGGTGATCTAGGAGATAGTTCGCAGTTCTATGCACGAGAAGGCGACGTGTCTGGTGGAGATGTTATCCCTTCTTGTATTCCTGAAAATTTCTACATTCATGTTGATGCTCTCGGTCATTTAAGTTTCTATCTTGATCGATGTGCAGCTCTGGCCGGGTGCCTAAACAACCGAGTCAGTTTATTTTCAGTCGCTGGAACTATTGCAGTCGCACCTTACGGACCACCTTGGCAACAACTTTGTGACTTGGCTCAATGGTCGCTTGAGTTGAACGCGCCCAGCGTAGAAACAACGAGCGTGTCTGAAAAATTTGGCAACGCAGTTAAATCGTTGGTTACAGGCGGTGGTTCTGCTGAGTTTCTGATTGACCGGAAGTGCTACGAGGACGAAAAGGACAACGGTCTGGCGTTGTTTCAACTCCTGATGATGACCGAAAAAGGATGCGAAGCCACTGCACAGTTTTGGATGGTGGACCGAGGGGGAAGCTGTGGCGTCACTAATGGCTCTATACAAGGGAATTTATACTACGAGGCGAATATTTTGGTCACGGCAAGCGCCGTGAATTTGCGTCCGGCGGAAATCGTTGCGGGGACGGTGCAGTTTGTGACGACAGAAGACATTAAACTATTGGTATCATCCTGATTTCAGGGACATGACTGAAATAAATCGCGCCGGCCAGGCTGGCTCTCTAGGGCATATCGATACAAGTCAAGGCGACTTTAGAAATCAGATTGATGCCTTGACCGACTCGATACGGCAGCTGGGTGGCAAGGCCCAGGTTGGTGCGGGCATTGTCAACGATCCGCTGAATAGCCCGTATGTGCTGTATGTGGACAGCAATATTGGCAGTGACAAGTTTGTATCTGGTGATTACTCGACTGCTGATGACGGCAGCTACGAGCAAAAGATGAAGCGCATATCGTTACAGCGTCTTGAATGTGGATATACGGCCAGCCGTCCTTTCAAATCGGTGTCACGGGCTGTAATCGAAGCTGGCATTATCACCAGCCGCGATTATCTGACCCTCGGGTCTGTCTGCGGCGACTTAATAACCATCGTCATTGCGTCTGGAGTTCATACAGCTTTAAACGGCTCTGGCTCAACGGTTACGGAATGGCTAGACGGTAAGGATCCTACAGATGCAGAGCTGCAAGCGTTTAACCCAACAGATGGTGGCATTCCTCTGCCTCGCGGGTGCAGCATTGTCAGCCTAGACCTTAGGAAAACGATTGTTCGCCCAGATTTCGTTCCAGCAGCGGCAGACGAAGCAGCCGATCTGTCAAACAGAAAGGCAATTTTTCGGGTTACCGGAGGCTGCTACGCCTATGGCTTCACATTTATGGACAAGCTGGGGGCGACTACAAGCCACCATTTACTTGATGCCTTCCAGTTTTGCAGCAAGGTGCAACTTGACGAGTTTTATGCAAAAATCAGAACAGCATTTGACGGATCTGGAGCGACAGGAGGAATCGACCCAGCATTCGCTGTAAGTAGAACAAGCGAATATTTAATTGTGGGTCCGCAGCCTGCTGTCCCTACCGAAGCGGTTGACACGACAGCATCTGCGTCGCCATATATCTACAACGTAAGCTTGCGATCCGAGCTAGGCATGTGTGGCCTTTTGGCCGATGGTTCGGCTGTATCGGGCTCTTTCCGTTCAATGGTCGTGGCCCAATATACATCTGTATCTCTTCAGAAAGATCTAACCTGCTGGCAGAAATATTCCGGTGGAACGTGGGTAAGCGTTACGGATTACGCAGACCTAATTAACACAATTCCCGACAACGTTAGATTTAAACCTGGAAGGTATTCAGTCCATGTAAGAACAATCAATGAAGCAGTTGTTCAGCTTGTAAGTGTGTTTGCAATTGGTCAATCAATTCATTACCTAGCGGAGTCAGGCAGTCAAATTACGGTAACAAATAGCAACAGTAATTTTGGTGGAGTTGCTGCATTGGCTGAAGGATTTCAGCCAAGTTCGTCACCTAATGACGGCCCATTCTCGGTTGACTATGTTCGCAGGTCTTTAGACCCATTCCTAAAGGAAGGAAATATACAAAAGATCTTTCTTGGTGTATTGAGCAGTACCCAATCTGACACTGCGACAACTTTGACGATCACTAGCGCCTTGACAGCTGCGCGGTCAAGCAACACGCAACCTGCAATCTTAGATGACAGACAATATTCTTTAAAGGAAAACGATTACTTGTGGGTTGAGAATCCAGGCGGCCCTGACTATCGGGCACAGCTAGCCGCAGCACCATGGAACAGTAGCGACCCAGATGAGCTGGTAGTCAAAGCGGGTGTCACCACTGACAACTCAACGGCGAATGTAGTCCCCGGAAGCATTGCAGACGAGCTAAATAAGTTCCCGTCAATTGCTGGTAAGCGCGTCTATGTAAGAAGGCTTTTGGATACAAGGACACCAGAGGAACGCAGGTACTCAATTGTTTTAACGCCCTCTAGCTCCAGCACAAGAGTGCCGATCACCGATTACGTGATTCAGCAAGAAGGCGGTACTGATTGGACAGCTAGCGTGCAAGCTGTTGCAGCGTCTCAACCCAGCAGCACGTACTCAAATTCAGTACAAACAGAACTGCGGTACTCCAAGCGACCAACAAATGACGTTGCTTTTAGTTCGAGTGTGTACTACCGAAAAGCTGACGTTGTTACCCGCGAAAACAAGCATTGGTCCGCAACTCGTGATCATTACGGCGCATGGAACGCAAGCAACTGGCAGGAAGCCTATGTTCACATGGAAGAAGATTTTGGCCCCGAGGGTTATTACACAAATGCCCAGCCTATTGTCATCTTTGACAAAGACACTGCCCAATCAGAGTCAAGTGCAACTTTAGGCAATTCAGCAAGTGATACTATTTATTTGGCACAAATAGAATCAGGCGTTGATTACCTTGGGCTTTATTATTTTCTTTCCAACCTGGGGCTAGCAAGTGGCGCAATCACGACCTTGCTTTCCCCTCAAACAGATGCAGCTAGAGATAATGATGTAACTTCTAGCTCTTGGGTTGTTGAATACAGGCGTCCCACTAATATCAGACTGTTTTCACATGCTTATGAATGGGCGGGATACGGTTCGTATTCAAAAGCATTGCCTCAGTACCAAGGTGATCTGTCTGAGGCAAATAAGTTCAACTACTTCTTTACTAATTCAGGCGGAGGAAAGGTGTATGTCTCGGGCTTTACAGAAGAAGGCTTTAGGGTAACGCCAAGAGGGCTAGAAGATTTAACAACAGGAAAAACTATTGCAGCCGCTGATGTTGGCTCGCCTGATATTGAAATAGATTTCCCGACGGTCTTTGCTGACCTAGAGGTCACAAACAGTTTGACCGTCAAGGGTCTTTTGGTTAGAGGGGCTTCTAATACGAATGATTTTGGCTTCACGAGGCTCGCTGGTTTATCCAGCCTTGTCAATCCAACGATTGCCTCTAGCAATGCTGACATTGACAACAACCCTAACGTAGTGACGCCTGAGGGTTTGGCTTATTGGCAAAATTCACAAAGGCTGGTTCAGTCCCTGCCTAGCGGTGTCCCTTATGCGCTGTTGCATGTTTGCTCTGCTTCAGGCACTCCGCTAACAGGCAACAATTCAATTCCCTACGGCCAAGAAACGAATAGCGCTCTGGAGTGGAGTGCAAGCGGCAATGCTTTCCATGAAACTATATTTACCTCATTAACGGAAGCAGTAGACAAAGCATCACAGTTATTTTTACCTACAGGTAGCACAATTGTTATCAGCGTTCACGATGACCTTGGCGTGATTGAACAGGGTCCGATTCAGCTAGTGAATGGATTCACACGATTTGATGTTGCTGGGGCGAGAGGGGCTACTACTACTCCAACCGTTCGCATGAAATGGGGCACGACAGCAAATGCCTGCGCGAGAATCCCTCAATACAGTTCGGTCAACGCTTTTTCAGCTGGTGCGGTTTTTGCCGATCTAACGTTAGAGCTGGATAACAATAACCAAAACAGTGTTTCCGCAACGTTCAACGGCGGCTATGGCGTTGGTGGTAGAAATACGATAGTTAATTGGAGCAATGTAGGAAGTTACTGTTGCGCTGCTACTTGCTCATATGGCGGCGACATAATATTTCAGTTTTACAACACCGACAGCGACACATTTTATTTAACCAACAATGTCAACAGCACATCATCAGCAAGTGTTAGATTTAATCTTACTGGCAGCGACACCCCCGAATCTGGCCTAACAGGGCACGGTTGCAATTTAATTGTTGACTTAAGAGAAACAGGTACGCTAGGGGGGTTGAGG
>Ga0208645_1004042_pt1 | contig 10576 bp, 8 predicted proteins | sample VirMetDEL_Sep_01_FD_184519 | JGI IMG/M metagenome (GOLD analysis project Ga0208645, IMG submission 184519) | Aqueous microbial communities from the Delaware River and Bay under freshwater to marine salinity gradient to study organic matter... | ecosystem: Environmental > Aquatic > Marine >...
AACGCCGGACCTGCTGTTCATGCTGACGGCTCGCTACGACGTGCTTTCTCTCGACAAGTCGGCGGCTTGGACTGGATCGCTCATTGATGCGATTGAGGCCACTGGCGATTCAGCGTTGATTGCCGGTTTCAACAAACTGCTGACTCAGTTGCAGATCACCGGACGCAAGGTGCTCGCCAATTCCGACGCAACCGGATTGACGGGCTATCTGGTCACGGCGATTGCTGGCATTGTCGGGCAGTTGGTCGAGGCACGCGGACAGGGAACTACAGCGGCAGAAGTTGTGGCGGATGTCTACACACTCACAGGTGGACCACGTTTCGCAGGAGTTGACGCAGCGGCAGTGCAAGCCGTCATTGATCAGCAGGCAGCGGAAAACCTACTTGAATCCAAACGCACCGCACTCAACGACGCAATTGCCGCAGAACAGGCATTGCGAGACGCAGCGGCATCGGATCATGAAACGGCGATCACTCGCCTGCAATCGCTCAAGAATCAGGACACCTACGCATTGAGCCTCGCTGAGATTGAGGCGGAGATTGCGACGGTGCGTGAGTATCCTGAGACGTATCCGGCGGAGGGTGCGTGATCGTGGCTGTCCTATCGTTCTTTCAAGCGACCTCAGACCCGGCTGATGGCAGTTCCGCGACCACTGATCTCAGTGGCAACGGCAACTCAGGAACCGTATATGGAGGGTCGTGGGTCGACGCGAGCTATGGCGTTTCAAGCGGCAGGGCGTTGCGGTTCGCTGGCGGTAAAACTGGGATTGAATGGGCCTCAAAAATAGCACCGTCGAGCGGCCCATTCACTGTGCGACTGTGGGTCAAATGTGACTCTGACAGCAGTGTAGTCGACAAATTTTTGTACGCTAGGGCAAACGCTGCAAAGACCACCGTTGATGACTATGTATTTTATTTTAACGATGGCAATGAGTTGCGTTTTCTGCCGGTTGGCGGGGGTGGTAGCTACCTGCGATATTCAGTCGATCTGAGAGACGATACGTGGCACCAGATCGTTTACAGCACAGACGGTACGAATCAATATTTGTTTCTTGACGATTCTCAGGTTGCGACAAACGCCTTATTTTCGACGTTGTCGGACGATGCGACATGTGACGTGTTTGGGGCGCCTGTTAACGACCAGACCGGCGGTCGTGGATGGGACGGCGATGTCAGCCTGATTGCGGTTTCGGACACTGCCACTGATTTAGCGACCGTGCAAGCGGACTATGCACTTGGTCCGTTTCACAACCCGTTTGCAACAGATCTCAGCACTGGCCTCCAAGGCTGGTGGTGTCCGTCACGTGATACCGCTGGCAACGGCACAACGACGCTTACCGATTTGTCTGGTAACGGCAACGATGGCACGCTGACGAACATGGACGCGGCGACCGATTGGGTTGCGGATACGGCTAATGGTGGTGTGCGGGCGTTGGATTTTGATGGGTCGAGTCAACGTGTTGTCATGAGTGACGCGGGGTTGCCGCTAACTGGTGATCTGACGCTCTCGTTTTGGTTTTTGTATCGGTCTACTGCTTCGATCCAAGGCGTGCTCTCGCAGTACACCGCAGGCACTCCGGGGCGGACTGTCGCAGCCATTAACCAAAGCATCGGTGGTGGGCTGGATCCGAACCGACTGAACCTATTCAGTAGCTTCCCCGGTGGTCTCGATGCGAATTTGTTGCTGTCGGGAACAGACACCTACCATCATATTGTTTTGCGTCGGAGTGGGTCGCAGGGCACGGTGTATGTCAACGGTGTCCTCGCAGTCACTGACAGTGATTGGCCCACAGCGATACAGGACACACCATTTGTTCTCGGGGCATTCGATTCGTCTGGACTTCTAAGTCTCGATGGCCGAATTGACAACACAGCAATTTGGGACCGTGCCATCACAGCCGCCGAAGTCACGCAACTCTACAACGGCGGGCGAAGTCTCCAATTAGTTGATCTCAGCACCGGCCTCCAAGGCTGGTGGTGCCCAAGTCGCGACACATCCGGCAACGGCACAACGACGCTCACCGATCTGTCCGGCAACGGTAAAAATGCTTCGCTTGTCGACGATGCTGGGGCCAACGCATGGGATACTGCAACGCATTGGGTTGCAGACACTGACAACAGTGGCGTGCGAGCGTTGAGCTTTGACTCAGGCCGATGGGGTGATCCTTCTTGGTCGTTCGCACCATTTGGGCCAATTACTTTTTCGTACTGGTACAAAGCGACTCCTGAGAGCAAGACACGCGGCACTGGGCTAGATAGAGCTAGTGCCAGTAATCGCGGATTTATCGGTGCTGATTTCGGTGGTCAATTCTTGTGGGACTATCCCACGGCCTATCCTGCAAGTGGACGTGTTAGCTACACACCACCCAATATCAACGACTATCGCGACACTTGGGTACATGTGCTGTGCCGATCCGGCGGGGACGGTGGCAATATACAAGATATTTGGCTCAACGGCGTGCAAGTCGCATCGCGAGGCAGTTCAACTGGGTCATCAACCCCATCAGCTTTTTTGATTGGGACCGCCTTGGGATCGAGAGCGTATTCGATCTACGGGCTTATGGATAGTATGGCTGTATGGGATCGTTTACTCACAGCCGACGAGGTCACCCAACTCTACAACGGCGGGCGAAGTTTCAATCTGTTGTCAACGGGCGCAACCATCGTCCCGCAACTGCTTCTAAGGCGACGTAGACTATCAGGAGGTTTGGTGATATGAGCACGCCGATTCAAGCAGGGTCGACTGATCAACGGTTGAGGTGCGTGGCTGTGCAGGACGATTACAGCACGTTCAAGACCGACCTTGTGATTGCCGACATCCAATCACTTGTCGTTAAACGGTCTGGTGCTGCGGATGTGACAGTCACGGAAAATGCCCTCGATACCGATCCAGACGACGCACACACAGACGGCAACATCTACAACGCTGGCGGCGGTGAGTATCTGGTGAGTGTGCCTGACGCTGCGGTGGCGAGTGGTGCTCCTTCCGTGAAGATTTACGGTACGTGGACAGACGGTGCGGACAGTGGGTTTCTGATTGGGGATGAGTATCCACTAGTGGGTTACGACTGGCAAAGCAGTGAACGGTCATTGACGACGGCAGCGACTACGGCGATTGGCACTGCCTTCCTCAGCACCGCATTGACCAAAGGCACAGCCGGGACAATCGAGCGTGCGTTCTGGCAGATGCTAAAAACTCAAGCCGTGACCGATGGCACTGCGGTTGCTGACGCTGGCAATACCGTCACGCAATTCCAGACCAATCTGACTGCACCTGATGGACAATACGACCACATGATCCTGGTGTTTGTCAGCAACGGGCTGGAAGGGGAAGCACGACCAATAGATACCTACGTGCAGGCGAATGGCGTGATCACATTGCAGGAGCCATTGACAGAGATACCAGTGGGTAATGAAGAGTTTGTGATCTTGCCGCAGCACTCGCATCCAATCAGTGAGATTCAAGCGGGACTGGCGACTCCTGCGGATCTAGAAATCACAATTGCACCGCTCCAAGCAACTGCGGCGGCAAGGGTCGATGGCACGACGGTCAACTATTTTATTGGCGAAATCATCTCGCAAACAATCGCGATCACCGACTCAGCCGGCAGTGCGGTAGACCTGTCTGCCAAGACGCTACAGGTTGTGATTGATTCGCCGAAAGCGAGTCATGGTGATGTGCAGGTGATCGGCAGTGGCTCGATTACTGTCAGCGGTGCAAGCAACAATCAGATCACCTTTACGAATTCAGCAGCAGTCACGGCAACAGCGAGAACATTACGATGGGCATTGAGGGACACAGCGAATGGAGATGAAGTGTTAGCGCATGGCAGGGTTGTTGTGACCGAAGCAGCTGAGGAGGACTGATGGCTAATTCAGCAAAGGTCCACGGGAAGAGACGCAAAGGCAGAAGTCTGCATCGAGAGCGAGGAAGCTCCTCGCCAGGCCACCCTCTGTATAAGGATTCAAGATGGAGAGGGGCGAACGGTCTCAGGAAATTGCACTTATCTAAGCAGCCGTTCTGTGTTGAGTGCCGGAAGGAAGGAAAACCGATTGCGGAGTGTATTCCCGCGGTGGCTATCGTGGACCACATCAGACCGCATAGGGGCAGGCCAGAACTATTTTTCGACGAGAGTAATTTACAGACGATGTGTAAATCTCATCATAGCATAAAGACTTTGCACGACATGGGAGGCTTTGGATGATTACTTACGGACGGTTACCATCACCACCGGAATACCTTGGCAGCTACGGACGAGCTAAATGGTCTGAAGTGGGCAAGAGATTAGTCCAGATGGGCGAACTATCGGAAGCGAACATCGACATCTTAAGGATCTACTGCGAGGCGTGGGAAGATTTCAGGCTTGCGATAGACGAGATCACAGCACATGGAAGTTCCACCTGTGTCAGTGAAAAGGGAGGTCACTACGCGCACCCTGCCGTCAGTCGTAAATCCGCTGCGGTAAAGAGGATGGAAAGGTTCGGCAAGCAACTAGGGTGGACTCAAGTATCTAACGACCGGCCTAAAAAGAAAAACGTGTCTAGCCGACCGTCTAACTTATGAAAAACGATTACACCAAACATTGGGTGCGTGACGCATCCGACGAGCTAGCCATACGAAGGGGATGTAAATTCAACGTCCTTCGAGGGGCTTATGCGGTTTGGTGGATCGAAAGAAACTGCAAACTATACGAGGGGGACTACGCAGGAACCCCTCTAATTTTGCGAGGCAGGCACGATGAGGAAATCGGAGCCTGGCCTATACCAGATACGTTTGACCCAAAGCTGGCTCTCGAAAGGCACGAGCATTACATAGACGGCATTAAAACTGGCGTTAATACGGACTGGCAATATGAATGCGTTATGCGGCTTTTCGGTTGGGTCCATGAAATAGATTGGCGTGGTCAAAAACAATGGGTCCGCAGATTTAGACGGGCAAGCTGGTTCGTACCAAAGAAAAATAAAAAGTCCCCCACCTTAGCTTCTATCGGTCTGTACCTGACTTGCGGCGACGGCGAGCCGGGCCAGAAAGTCGCGCTATGTGCAAAAGACGGCAGCCAAGCCAGAGACATTGCGGGTCAGCATATTCTTCAGATGGTCGCACAATCTCCTGAACTGCAGACCGAATGCAATATCAATCTGAATGAAATGAAGCTGACCCATTTGCCTACATCGTCCATATTGAAACCTTTCTCGTCGTCGAACGCGCGCACCCAACAGTCGAAGGAAGGTTTCAATGGGTCGGTCTTGGTGGACGAGACCCACGTCGTCGACAGGGCGTTCATGCGACGTATGAAGCGGGCTGGCATCAGCCGCAAGGAGCCGATTCAGCTAGAAGTTTCGACTGCTGGTACGGACCCCGACGGGTACGGCAAGGAGCAGTTTGAATACGGAGCCGCAGTCGCCAAAGGAGAAACCGAAGACTTTCAGTTCATGTATCAGGCGTACGCGGCTGATCAGACGATCAAGTTCAGCGATTTGACAGAAGGGAACATCTGCGAGATAGGCAGAAAGATCAATCCAGCTTGGGGGCATACAATTCATGAAGCAGAGTTCGTAAACGACTGGACCACCTCCAGCAGGACGATTGGAGAACAGCTCGACTTCCTGATGTACCGATTGAACGTCTGGCAGGAATCGTCGTCACCGTGGCTCCCTTCAGGCGTCTGGAAGCAGAACCTTGACGAAGACCTTACTTGGGAATCGCTGAAAGGCAAATACTGTATCGTGGGGTTTGATAAATCCGACAAGCGGGACTTTACAGCGTTCTCGTGCTTGTTCCCTGAGTACGATAGCCACGGGATAAGCAGGCTGACTATCTGGCCTTTCGTCATCGCCCCAGAAGCATACATCGAAAGGAATTCAAACTTAGCTCCGTTCGCGGAGTGGGTCGAGAACGGGGATCTCATCGTAAGTCCTGGAGATGTAATTTCTGTTGGGACAATTTACGACACTTTTGGTATGATAAACGGTCATTGCGACGTGAGGTATCTAGCCTACGATCCTCACAAAGCAGAATCCGTAACTCAGATCATCGAGCAAGGGGCTTCGTCAGTAGACGGTGGCGAGTTGAGCAAAGGGTACGGAGTGGAGCGAGTGTCCGTAAATCAACGGAACGCTCTGTTCGAGCCTATCAATGAGTTTGAGGCATTGGCGATTGAAAATAAGATCCGGCACCCAGGCAACAAAGTCTTTGATTGGATGATGGGCAACATTCATGTAAAAGACACCGCAGGAAGAAAACGACTGCTCAAAGCGGACGAAGGTTTAGCTAGAGTCAGGAAGATTGACGGTCCAGTGGCAGCTGTAACAGCGTTAGCCTTGGCAATCGATAACGAATATAGACCACAACAGAGCGTGTACGAAAGCAGAGGACTGCTGACACTATGAGTATCTTGCAGGCATTAAAGAACATGTTCTGGTCCCACGGGGGACACTTGGAATCAGGGCAACCGAACCCCGGTCATCCGTTCTGGTATACCAGTATGCTGGACGCCGCGAGCGGAAGACCTCAAATCACCCCCGAGTATGCCCTTAAAATTTCGGCTGTCCTGGCTTGTGTTCGGGTCATCGCGGAATCGGGTTCGACGTTGCCAGTGAACCTGTACAAGCGTAACAAAGACGGCACCAAGGAGAGGGCATCCGATTCGTACCTCCATTCTGTGGTTCATGACATCCCAAACAGGTGGCAAACGTCCGTAGAATTCTACGATCAGATGTTTAACTATCTGCTGCTGAACGGTAACAGCTTGCACCGCATCGTGGGAAACTCACAGGGGCCGATTGGGGAACTGCGACCGATCAACCCTCTGCGAGTTCAGAAGGTCAAGATGCTTTCAGACGGGAGGAAAAGGTTCTACCTCGACGACGACGAAACTCTCGACTCGCACGAGGTCTTGCACGTTATGGGGATGTCTCTGGACGGGATGTGGGGAACCTCCGTTTTAAGCTACGCCCGAGACTCTCTAGGCATATCTTTAGGTGCGGAACAGATGGGGCTCCAGCTGTTCGAGAGCGGTCTACGTCCCAGCGGTGTTTTGCAGCACCCGCATAATCTCAGCGAGGAAGCTGTTGACCGTCTTCGCAAGCAGATGCTCGAATATCACGGTGGAAAATTCCACAAGCCACTTGTTCTCGAAGAAGGTATGTCGTGGAGTCAGCTTTCGGTGACTCCCGAAGACGCGCAATTCCTGGAAACTCGTAAGTTCCAGGTCGAGGAGATCTGCCGGATATTTCGCGTTCCGCTGCACATGGTGCAATCGCTCGACAAAGCTACGTTCAACAACATCGAACACATGTCGATTCAGTTCGTAACACATACGTTACGACCGTGGCTCGTGAGAGTCGAGAAGGCGATGAAGAGGGACTTGCTATATCAAGACAAGTTCTACGTGGAGTTTTTGACCGAAGGACTGTTGAGAGGGGATACACAGTCCCGATACGAGGCTTATGCGTCCGCGATCCAGAATCAATGGATGTCGCCTGATGAAGTTCGATCCCTGGAAAATATGAACCCAAGGTCGGACGGTGAAGGTGATAAGTACGAAAACCCTGCTATCAATCCGAGAAACAAAGGATCTGAGACTGCTCCTCCCCCTCAGTCTGAAGGTGAAGCTGTTGCCTATGCTTTCGCAGAAGACCTTGCGATCAGCATCGCCAGGCGGGAAGAAGCTCAGCTTGAGAAAAGAGAGTCAGGTGCAGTTAAAGACCCGGAAAAATTTAAGGAATGGGCAGTAGAGTGGTACACTAAGCACGCAGAGTGGACTGATTCAAGGATCAATACATTTTGCGAAGTTACGGGCGTGCAAGACATCGACCGAATCAAATTTGTAGAGGATATCACTGCAGGGGCTGTTAAATCCTTATCCGATTCCGAGGATACGGAGCAGTGGATCCAATCCAGGAAAGAGAATCTTTACTCCACCGTCTCGGACGGTCTTAAACAGGTGATCGTATGAAATACCAACACATCGCTCAGGAACTTTGCGCGCACCCATGGGCCATTACAGAATCAAAGCTGAACGCTATCGTCGGCGTCCTGAACGCCAAGGAAAAGGGCGTGGACATCGCCGCTGACATCAAGCAGGAATTACAGGCAGCTGCGAAAGAACGTCAAGACAGATTGACCAGGCAAACGGGCAAAATCGGGTTGATGGGCATTCACGGGACTATTAGCCATCGACCTTCTATCTTCACTTCCGGCGGGATGTCCGCAATGGAAATTCGAGAGGCAGCGAAGACGCTTGAAGCAGACGAAGACATTGCGGAGGTCATTATCGACGTGGACTCTTCCGGTGGATCGGTCTTCGGCCTCCCCGAGGCGGCACGAGCTATTTACGAATTGCGAAGTGCTAAGCCGGTTACAGCGGTGGTCAATGCCAACGCGCACTCAGCGGCATATTTTCTTGCATCGCAAGCTACAGAGATTGTCACGACTGAGAGCGGGTATCTCGGCTCCATCGGCGTGATCCTCCCGGTTATCGACGACTCCGAAGAGGAAGCAAACGTCACTTATATCAAAGCCGGTAAATATAAAGCTGAAGGATACGAGGCTCCGACAGAAGAGTACAAGGAACACATGCAGGGTCTCGTGGACGAGTTCTATGTGCAGTTCATCGACGCTGTTGCTCGTGGTCGCGGAATCGAAGCGTCCAAAGTAGAAGCTGATTTCGGACAGGGGAGAAGTTTCCTGGCGAAAGAAGCTATCAGCAGAGGCATGGCAGATAGGGTTGCCACCCTCGATGAAGTCATCGCAGAAAAGGTCAGTAAACTGAAATCTAAGACTAGGGATCGTCGACTCCGCGCGGCTATGGCCTGAAAAATTTGACTTAGATTCAGAAGAACCTTAAACTGGAGCGACAAGCTAGTACGAAATTCGGCTAGTTACGGCACGCTATGCGGCCAAAACTAATCTCTCTCATTTACCCTTTCTCTTAAGGTAATGGCCGAATTATGAACAATCTCAAAAGACTGAAGCAAGACCTCGTGGCAGCTAAGAAGGCGTTGAAAGCCGGTGCTGACGAAGGAGTTACGGACGAAGAGTTCGACGCACTCGAAGCAAAAGTGGAAGAGCTAAACGCTTCCATCGCCAAGGAAGAGGACCGTCTTCGACGGGTAGAAGCTCTTTCTGGCGGCGATGAAGTCGACACCCAATCCGAAGAGCCTAAGATCACGAAGATCGAAGACGCATGGCAGAAAGACCCTTCTCTGGGTTACTCTCGCCCAGGGGTTTTCCTGGAAGATGTCATGCAGGCTGAAATGCAAGGCAAAGTTTCTCCCCAGTTGAAGTTTCTTGCTGCCGCTGGTAGCGACGAGCATTCAACGCTGTCGAACACTTACGGTGGATTCTTGATCCCCGAAGCGTTTCGTCCCGAAGTTTTGTCTGTACCAGTTGAGGCCGATCCTACGGCTGGCCGCGTCATGCAAATCCCAATGGCATCGGATGTGGTTAACATCCCTGCCCGGACTGACAAGAATCATACTTCTTCTGTCAGTGGTGGTTTGACTGTCGGGCGTACGACAGAAACTCAAGCTCCTTCTTCCAGCCGCATGGCATTGGAGAACGTGAAGCTGGAAGCGACAGCCCTTATGGGGCTCAGCTACGCTTCTGAGCAACTCCTCGAGCGGTCAGCCGTCTCTTTCATCGCCCTCCTTGAACGTGGATTCTCTGACGAATTCGCCAGCAAGATGCTCGATGAAAAGATCAACGGAACCGGGGCAGGATCTCCTGTCGGTATCCTGAACGCCGCCGCAACAATCTCTGTGGCGAAAGAAGGTGGTCAGGCAGCCGATACGATCAACGGCACGAACCTGGTCAATATGCGTCAGCGAGCGTGGCGTTACGGCAATTCGATCTGGATCGCCAACCACGACACTTATCCTCAGCTGAATTCAGCTCACATCTCGCTGACCAACGACGACGTTCCTGTCTTCGTTCCCGGCAATGGAGTTGACGTTCCAGACACTCTGCTGGGCCGCCCGATTTTCTTCTCCGAGTATGCAAGTACTCTGGGAGACTTGGGCGACATCATGCTCTGTGACTGGTCGCAGTATCTGTGGGGAACGCTTGGAGGAGGCAGCATTCAGTCTGCTGAATCTATGCACGTTCGCTTCGTGAACCACGAGCGTACGTTCAAGTTCTATACCTACAACACCGGAGCACCTTGGTGGAAGTCTGCACTGACACCTAAGAACTCCAGCACCACTCTAAGCCCATTCGTCGTTTTGGCTGAACGAGCTTAACCCTCTAACTGACCCTTCGACATTCTGCCGGGGAGCAATCCCCGGCGCACTTTCTAGGAGAAACTGATTATGGCAGTTGCCACAGTAACAGATCAATCGTCAAGCATCATGGCGATTACACAATATGACCACGACCCAGACGGCACTTCAGCGGTTGATGTAGCTTGGGTCGACATGCGTGATTATGGACGCTTCATCGCATCGTTCTTCCGCACTGTCGGAACCTCCGCACTGACGTACAAGATCCTCGCCAACAGTGCGAGCGACGGCAGTGGGTCGGACGTGGAGATCAAGGCGGGATCAGCCGCGCCAGATGCCGTTGGCGATTACGCATT
>Ga0208645_1004043_pt1 | contig 10571 bp, 10 predicted proteins | sample VirMetDEL_Sep_01_FD_184519 | JGI IMG/M metagenome (GOLD analysis project Ga0208645, IMG submission 184519) | Aqueous microbial communities from the Delaware River and Bay under freshwater to marine salinity gradient to study organic matter... | ecosystem: Environmental > Aquatic > Marine >...
CTGGCTTTTCTTTTACAAAAGATTCAACATGCTTTGCTGTTTCTTCATTATTATTTTCTATGTGTGTATAATAAATAGTCTCGCCAAATAAACTATTGATTGTTGCTTCTTTCTCCATAACTCACCTCTAAATATTCTATTTTTGTTACCCACCCTTTCGGTATAGCAATAGCGCCACCACCTGATATGTCATCTTTATCTTTACTATAAGATCGCATAATGATTACTTTCTCTTTATTATTGTGAATTAACCAACCAACTTCTTGACATGTTGCTAAAGGAGCGTTCATAACGTCCTTTATATCTAGCCATCCTGTCTCTGTATCACGAGCATCGAGCCACGTAACACGGACCATTGGTACTTTCTTAATGTCAAAGGTCATATTTCTGATTGCACATTACACGAAATTTGCCTATAATCATATAAATAATTAGGCTTACTTCTCAAGGCCAGCCTCCTTGCCATAGACAATCACATAAATTGCAGTTAATAAGGAGATTATGCTCAAAGGATTAAAAGGTATTTTAGAAAAAGGATTGCAAATTGCAGCTCCTTTTATTGGAAATATGATACTGCCAGGTGCAGGAGGAGCTATGCTTGGATCAGGTATCGCTTCATTACTTACAGGAAATAAACCAAAAGACGCTTTAATGTCTGCGGGGGCCACGTATTTAAGTGGTATTGGTAATCCGCAAGGAAGTCCTTTGGCTAAACTTTTTGGTGATAAGTTACCAAAACAATTTCAGGTAAATCCCTCTAATACAGATTATAATAAAAAAATGACAAAAGATAATTTTTTTGACAAAGCAATAGATTTTGGAAAAGGTTTATTTGACAAACCTGTTGATGGTCAAGGCCCTTCAACAGGTGCACAGATTTTAGCAACAGGTTTACCCGCTGCTTTATCTTACATGGCAGCTTTACAAGATGCAAAAAAAGCAAGAGTTGATGATCCAAGTGAATACATGAGTGCGGTTGATAAATTATACGGTGGACAGTTTGCTCCTCCTCCAGAAGATAGAAGAATTAAGAATTTACTTTTTCAAGGTATAGGTGGTGACGGTCAACCTATTTATGCAAATAAAGGTGGTATTATGAATGCGCAACAACCCGTTCAATATTCCGCAGCTACAGGACAAGGTATTATGGGTATGGCAAAAGGTGGAGATGTATTTCCAAGAAGAACAGGTCAAATAGAAGGACCTGGAACAAAAACAAGTGATTCAATTCCTGCAATGTTAAGTGATGGCGAGTTTGTACAACGAACTGACGCTGTTAATGGTGCAGGGGTAATGATGGGAGCAACAAATGCAAAAGAAGCAAGAGAAAAAGGAGCGGACTTTATGTATGCACTACAAGATAAACTTGCTAAAATGGGTCAGAAGGTAGCGTAATGGCAACACAAACCTCAACACAAATAGCTAGAGAAGCACCTTTTTTAGAAGATTATAGACGTCGATTATTAGAAGGTACATTTCAATTAGCAGATCAACCTATTCAACAATATCAAAGAGGCATTGCAGGTTTTGCACCAACAGAAGCGGCAGCTTTTACTGAAGCATCAAGACAAATGGGCATTGACCCTACAACAGGTGCACGAACAGGTGTAGCATCTTTTGAACCTTTTATACAACAAGCGCAAGCAACGATGGGACTTGGTATTCCTTCTCTTCAACAGGCACAAACACAATATGACCCTTCAACAGGTAATAGACAAAATTTCATGAATCAGTATCAGGCTGACGTAACTCAACAAGCATTAAAACAATTAGATGAAGAAGCGGCTAAAGCAAGTGCGCAATTAGCAGGACAAGCAACAAAAGCAGGTGCATTTGGTGGTTCAAGATACGGTATTCAACAAGCAGAGTTAGCAAAGAATTTACAAGATATAAAATCAAAAAGAATATTTGAAGATTTATCAAGGAACTTTATGCAAGCACAACAAGCGGATATTGCAACAAGTGAGTCAGCAAGAGCAAGACAATTACAAGCGGCTCCTGTGTACGGTCAACTTGGTCAAGGTATTGGTCAATTAGGTGCACAACAATTTGGTCTTGGTCAACAAGGCATTGGAAGCTTATTAAGCGCAGGTCAAACTCAACGTACAAGAGAGCAAGCGGTTGAAGACGAGTTGTTTAGATTTAGAACAGGAGCGGCTCAAGAACCACGAACAAGATTAGGATTTACAGCAGATATACTAGCGGGTGTACCTTCCGTTCAACAAACGGTTACACAACAACCTATACCGTATACTAATCCATTAGCAGCGGCAGTCGGAGGAGGTCTAGCAGGTCTTGGCGGCTTAGGTGCTTTTTATGGTCAGTAGGTAACATGGCAGATTCTATTTTTAATAGACCTATGTTTGCAGCAGGTCAGTATGCGGATCCTGTAACACCTAAAAAAGGAGCTCCAACAGAACAAGTCAAATTTGGTTTTGATGATATTTATAAATCTGATTTTACACCTTTTGATGCAGAGGGCGTTGCAAGTTTAATGCAAACATATGCACAGCCTGAAGCTACAAGACAAGCTTACGAAGAATTTGCAGGAAGTCCTAAAAGTGCAGAAGAATTTGCAAATGAGTATGATAACTTATATCCTGGTACAGAAACAGCAGAAGAAAATTACAGTTTTGAAAGTAATTTAGCTTTAGCAAGATTAGGATTAGGTTTAATGCAGCCGACACCTGGCGGTGCTATAGCTCCAGCAATTGCAAAAGCAGGTGAGAATTTTTTAGCAGATCTTGCAAATGTTAATGAAAGAAAAAGACAGGCAAAAGCAGCAAATCTTGAACAAGAAAGAGAAGATGAAAGATCGAAAAGGGAATATGTTTTAAATGCATTAAAAGAACAACGTGACATGAGAGACTCAAACGAGTTTGATTTATTCATGAAAGTTTTACAATTTAACATGGACAGTGATGAAGGTAACGTTGGCTTTAGAAGAGAACTTGCAAAACAAAACTTTGCTTACAAGTATGACGTTGACATCATGGCGATGGAAAACAATGCAAAATTATTAGCTGAACAGTTTGAAAAAACACCAAAAGTATTTGCTATCAAACCAGAAGGTTTGGATCAAACAGTAAAATACGTAACAGGATACTTAGGTATTGATCCAAAAGATGGTATAGAAAAACCTTTCATACCAAAGCAAGTAGGAGATCAAATTATTTATGAGCCAGCGCCATTAGATGCTGTAATGGCAAACTTTAGCTTAAATGATGATAATTCGTTAAAACAAGATGTAAAAGCACAGATAGCTCAAGCGGAAAAAATAAATACAGGTAATCAAGCACTATCTTTTATTGGTGATATTAAAACATCTATTGCTCAAAATAGAGGAAGAGTTGGTGCACCAGGTGCTATTAAAAAGACATTACAAAATGTTAAAGGTACTATTCTTGATATCGCGGATACTTTTGTTGAAGCTGGTGTTATTGATCAAGAATCGTACGAGGCTGCAAAAAATAAAATTGAATCAAGTGTATTTAATGATTTAGCAGGTTCTTATCAAGGAGCGTATCCTGGCAGGAATGCTACTGATTTTTATTCTGATTTAGAATCAGATGAAAACAAAATCTATCAAGAATTTTTTGTTAAGCCACGTGAAAACTATGATCCCGCACTCGCTGCAAATGAAATTAAATTAAATGCAATTTACTACGCAGTTGCAAGAGCAAGAAAACCAACTGGTCGTTTGAATGTTGATGACGTTAATAATGCAAAAGCATCTTTATCATTATATAATTTAGATACTTCTTCAGATACTGTTATTACATCGTTAGGTGCAATTGAATCTGAATTACAAGGCTTTGTTAGTGCACAAAAACAAATATACAAAAAAGCAGGATACGAAGAAGGGTTTTTATATAACTATAATCCATCAAAATTTAGCACAGAACCAGAATTACAAAATCAAGACGTTAATAAATCCTTAGATGGAGCAACAGAGTTTGTTGATCCGTACGCAGACTTGGAGATAGAATAATGATATATAAAGAACCATCAATGGTTCCTGAAGGATACGTGTCTGTGGAGCTTCCTTCACAGCAAACAGGTTTACGTGGACCACGATATATTACTGTTAAAAAAGAAGTATTGGAAAGATCAGTTGATCCTGAAACAGGACAGGATAGAGCAATACCTAAAGTTAAAGGAGCTCCTTTTGATAACAGAACTTTTTATCCAATTTTTGCACCACGAACAGAGGTTGAGCAAAATAATGTTATTAAATTAATTAATAGAGAAAGAGCAAAGGAAGATAAAAATCCTATTAACGCAAAACAATTTAATTACATTACAAATCAAATGGCTAACGCTTTACAATCACAAGAAGCCGTAGCAGATGAAATGAAAAGAAGAGAGGACCCTTACAAATATTATGTAAAGAAATTTAAAGATGCATATGATCCTCAAGTACATCGTAATGCGGTTGATAACACTGCTAGTATCTTTCAAATATTTAGAGATCCTAAAAAATTTGCTCAAAATAAATATACAGAATTAAATCAAATGGTACGAAATGTTGCACCTGGATCACGAAATGATTTTATTATGGCTGGTGACATTGGTGGTTCTATGTTTGGATTTAAAGGTGGACCAAAACCTGGTGGAGCCAAAGTACCAAAGAGCCTTGCTGATGAAGTATTAGAAGGTTCTATATTTAAAACAACAGCGGGTGCAACAGCGGGTGGCACAGCAATGAGTCTCGTATACGATTTAACAAACGCGGCAATACGTAAAACAATGGGCATACCAGATCCTCAAGATGCACCAAACGCGGCCCTCGAAGCATTAACACATGGTAGAAATACCTTGTACTTTACAGGTGGTGCTGCAGGTTTGATGGGGGTTGCTTCATATTTACGACCAATGTTAGGAAAAGCATTATTTGGTTTGGAAGGACCACGGGCTCAATTTGCAAATATTGCAGAGTTTTATGGTGCGCCTATTGGTATATCACAATTGTCGAGAGGTGCTGGTGGAGCATTATCTCCTGTAGCTGGGTCATTCTTTCAAGTTATTGGTAAATTACCTTTCTTAGGTGGAGGCTTTCAAAAAAGAAATACACTTGCTTCTATAGAATTAACTAAAGGCATGAAAGATGCATTAGGTGATCTTGGAAGAGGTCAAAGTGATGATCCTTTAATTGATTATATAAGTAATAGTTATAAATCATTGCCAAGAGCAGTGAGAAAACAAATGGACACTGATGCCAGAAATGCTGGATTTAGAAGTTACAAAGACATGATGGCTGCTGAATTAAGAGTAAATGAATTAGCTCCAATACAACATATGACAGAAGTAGGTGCCTTTATGTTTGAAGAAGCTGGTAAGAGATACAGACAATTCTCTTACATTAATGATTTGTTGTACACAGATTTCGAAAACAAAGCAAAAAAAATATCTAAATCTTTTATACCTACGTCAAGAACAAAATCTATGGCACAAAGTATCAGAGATGAAATTGCAGACATGAAAGTTCAATTAGAAAACTATGACACATTTAAACCCGAGCTTGATAAAATTGAAAGATTTGTTGTTGAGACATTATCTAACTTACCTGATTATATAAAACCAAAAGATGTAAGAACATTTCAACGTGAAATTAATAGATTATACCAAGAAGCGGAAAGCAAGTTAGGTCCAGGCGGTGCTAAACAAGGTATAATGGGTGGAAGTTTACTAGCCAAAGCTAGAAAAGCATTAACAGGAGATTTAAACGACTATGCAAACTGGGCACCAGGATTAAATGCGGAAGAAAAAGTATTAGCAGAAGCTGCAAAAAAATCTTTGTACAGAGCTAATGAAGTATTTGGAAAAATGAGTCCTTTATATAAAAGCCCTGCAGCAAAACAGTTTAATTTAGTTGATCAGAATTTATTTACATCAGGGCCAGACTTACCTGGTTATTTTTATTCTGATGAAATTGGTAAAATGTTATTTAGAGATGGCCTGTCACCAAAACGTGTAAGAGACTATCAACAACTTGTTGGTCAAAATGCATTTATGACAGGTGTACGATCATGGGTTAATAATGGTTTTAAAGCAGCTTTAGATGATGCTCAAGAAATAGCTGTTAAAGTAGCAGATCCTTCAGGCAAACCAGGAACTATAACAATTAATGAAAAAATATTAGACGTTGATAAATTAAAACAAAACATTAATTTTCAAGATGAAGGCTTTGAAGAAATGATGACACTTGCTGGATACAACGGCAAAGCGTTTAAAGAAAATATTAATAATTTGGTAGCCTTACAGTCCATGGTAAAACAAGCAGGCATAGGAACCTCTACATCACAAATTGTTGCAAGACGTTTATCTTTAGGTGGTGTAAGATCTGCCGCAAATACTTTTGCTATTTTTGGTTCAGGTGCTATTGGTGCTCAACAAGCAGGAGAAGGAAACCTTTTACCAGGTGGTGTAGCAGGATCAATTATGCTTGGTTTATTGACACGAAGAACAGCAAACTTTTTATCGGAGCCAGGTGCATTGAAAGCATATACAAAAATTGTAGATCCAAAAACATCTGATGTGGTAAAGAGAGCATCTCTTGTTAATTTCTTACGAGGATATTTTAGACAACCTACTATTAGAGAAGAGTTACCAAAAGAGTTTAATACACCTGATAAGGTAGCAAAAAATCCAAATGGGTTTTTAGATTATTTATACAACAGTGAATATCTTGCTGTAACAGATAGTATCAATGATGGCTTTATGCGTGACTACATGAATGAAAGATACGGAGATAATTTAAATCTTAATATACAAAACTTACAAAACATTGAAACAGAAGAAAAAGCTTTAGAAGATATTGAAACAGGAAAAGCTAGTGTCATTGAAGGTGATACAGAGATAGCTATGCCTGACGTTCCTAGTATGGGTGGTGAGTCTATGTTCGATACAAATGCAGCAATATCAGGGCCTGGTTTAAGAGGAATGGGTCAAAGCAGTCCGTTGAACACGGACCAACGAGCAGCGTTAGCATCAGGTGATATAGATGCAGCGTTAGCATTGAGAGGACAAAGCTAATGCCACACGGAGGTTATCATGGCACAGTTAAAATGGGTGGTAAAACCATTCAACAAGGCTATCAAGATAATTCAGGTAATTATCAAATACGAGGAGGTATTGATGACAACTCACGGTTAGACAAGAATCCTCCGAGGAATGTTCAACCTGCTCAATTACCTAACATACCAGATAATTTAATTACAAATGAAATGAGGTTGCAGAATATTATTGATAATAAAGATATTTTTAAAAATCAACCCTCACCAACTAGACCTGGTATGAATGTCTATCAGGATAGAATGCAAGATTTTAGAACTTCTACTCCCGAAGCTATGCAGGCATATGGACAACGTTTTCCTCTTACACAGTTTGCAATGACAGGTCTTCCTAGAATTGCAATGTCTATGATTCCAGGTGGCAATGTTTTCTCTACTATTGCTAATGCTTATCAATCGGGAAAAGAAAAAGTGCAAGGAGGATTATCTTCTATTGCTGATGAATTCAGTGGAACACTTGCTGGGTTAAAAAGTTTATTACCAACGAGCCTTGGCGGTGCAAATGTCCCTGATGTTTCTACACCAATTAAATTTATTGATGAAAGTAGACCTGAAGATTATCCTTTAAAAGATATGGCAGTAGATCAAACGCCATTGTCTAACTTTTTTAAAATACCAATGTACACACAAAATTACCCTGAACAACAAGCAGGCCCAAATCCAACATATGTTGATCCCAGAGAAATCAGAGAATTTTTAAATCCTAATAAAAAATTTAATGAAGGAGGACTTGCATCATTAAGTAACCCAGAATATGATATGTTGATGAAAGCGAGTGACTTTAGTTTATGAAAGATTTAACTTTTAGAGACGCTGTTTGGTTGGCACTAATTGTTTTTGGTGCTGGAGCATCTTATATGATGCTATCATCAAGATTAGAAGCCGTTGAACAAAAAGCAAACACCTTAGAGGGAATAGTCCTAAAAGAAATACCAGAAATGAATGAACGATTAGTAAGACTTGAAACAAAAATGGATTTGTTATTAAAAACACAAACCGCTTCAATCAAATAATATTTTCTTCGGATCTTCTCCCATAACCTGGCTAGCCAGATCTATTTTAGCATTCAATGCTTTCACAATCTTCTCATCTATAGTATGATCTGCCATTAAATCTACGTATGTCACTTTCGATGTTTGCCCTATTCTATGCGCTCGGTCTTCTGATTGTAACCGTACTTCTAATGAGTAATCGTTAGAGTAATACACAACAGTGTGAGAAGAAGTAAGAGTAAGGCCATAACCTCCTGTTTTGGGATTTCCAACAAAAAATCGAAGAGGATCATCAGCATCCATAAACCTGTCAACAATAGACTGGCGTAAATTATCTTTTGTATCCCCGTAATATGTCGCAACACTTTCTTTACCATACTTCTCTCCTAACGTTCTTTCTATCTCTTGTATGTCATAACGGTACACGGCCCAGATAATAACCTTACCATCTGTTTCCTCAAGCACCTCTAATAATTCTTTTATACGATTATTCTTAATCGGTTTTACTTCTCCGTCATCTGTTTTTACATGACCACATGTTATTTGATGTAAGCGTATCATTTGTGTCAAAACTGAGGCAGCCGTCATCACATTTTCTTCAAAGAACGTTATTGCTGCTTTTTTCATCTCTGTGTAAGCCTTTAATTGTTCTGGGGTCAATGACACAGACCGCTTCGTATAAACCTTCTCAGGTAGGTCTAAACAGTCACTTTTTAAGACGCGAGTCGAAAAATGCTGTATTTTTTCCTGTAATTCATCCAATCGTTGATATTTGACAATGTGTTGAAAAGAATGTGTACCGACACTACGTTGAACAATCACGGCATATCTTGCACGAAAACTGTAATACGATTGTTGTTCCAATAACCACGGATCAAGGAACTGAACTTGTGAAAATAAATCAAGTGGTGACTTGGTAACAGGTGATCCTGTCATAATACGTCTGTACTTTGCAAGCTCTGCTATCTTAATTATATTTTTTGTACGTGCCGCCGAATGATTTTTTATTGTTGTTGATTCATCTACACACATCAATGTGTTGTTGCGTGTTAAAAAACTTTTTGCGAAGTCACGACCACGAACTGTGGATAATGCTTCGATGTTCATAACAAGAACGGTTAATTCATCAGTCATCACGGACAACTGATCAAGCTCATCTTTTTCTTTTTTCTTTGGTGATGCTGACCATATACCTACGCGATAGTTTATGTGATCTGCTAAATGTATACCTAATTCATTACGCCAGTTACGTTTAATACCATTTGGTACAACGATAAGTGCAGCGTTTATCTTGCCTTTGTCATACAAAATAGCAATATTATCAATGCATACTTTAGTTTTACCTGTACCCATCTCCATGAATAAGGCCCAAACTTCTTTATTCCAACTTTGTTTCAATGCATCTAATTGATGTTGAAACGGCTTCGTTTTAAATCTATAATCCATAATAACTTTCTAAAAGGTTAATATAAAGGTTGTAAAAACAAATTACAAGTGTAAAGGAGAACATAGAAAGTATGAACAGTTTTAATAAGACAAAAGAACCAGGTAAGCCAACTGTATTTTTAGTACAGGAAAATCCTTATATAAATGTATTAGGTGCTGCTGAATATGGCGACATTGTTGTTTTATTTGAAAGTGGTCAACAAATTATGTTTAGTCCACAACCTGCCATACGAAAACTAAAAAGAAAATTAAAAGATTTTGATGATGGTGATTATCTTTTAATGATGGGTGATCCCGCAGCTATGGGTATTGCTTGTTGTATTGCCGCTGAAATGAATAGGGGTAGATTCAACATATTGAAATGGGATAAGAAACAGCAACGTTATTATCCTGTAACCATTAATTTAAATGAGAAAGGCGAAATAGATGAGCAAGATAAATTTTGAAGAGGATGTTGCTAATATAGATCAGAAGGGTCTGGAATCAGTAGCAGAACTATTAAGAGAACAGTTACGTTTAGAGAGTGTTATAGAAGACACAGAAGAACAATTAAAAGGTTATAAAGAAAATTTACGCAAATTATCTGGTGAAGTCATACCAGGTAAAATGGCAGAACTAGGCATGACATCTACAACTATGTATGACGGATCAAAGGTAGATGTAGTAGAAGATATTCATGTATCTATACCTAAAGACCCGCAGAAATCATCTGCTTGTTATGAATGGTTAGAAGATAATGGTTTAGGAGATATTATAAAAAATAATGTCGGTATAAGTTTCGGTAAGGGAGAGGGTAATAAAGCAAAACATCTTGAAGAGACAATAAAAGAGATGGGCCTCATTCCTGAAGTAAAGATTTCAGTGCATCCTTCGACACTGAAAGCCACTATTAAAAAGTGGCATCAAGAAGGAAGATCTGTCCCAGACAATACATTTAGTTTGTTTATCGGACAGAAGACAAAAATAACCAAGAAAAAATAAGGAGTAAATATGGCAAACGCTATAAAGACTAAAGAAGCAGGAAACGTTGTTGCATTTGATCCTAGCATGTTTGAGGCAG
>Ga0208645_1004045_pt1 | contig 10569 bp, 12 predicted proteins | sample VirMetDEL_Sep_01_FD_184519 | JGI IMG/M metagenome (GOLD analysis project Ga0208645, IMG submission 184519) | Aqueous microbial communities from the Delaware River and Bay under freshwater to marine salinity gradient to study organic matter... | ecosystem: Environmental > Aquatic > Marine >...
TTTTTTTAGAAAATATTTGGATCTTAAAATATAATGACTATATTAGTAGTCCATAAGTAAATGGTAGGTTTATAATTCAAAGGAAGAGGTTGTCTAAATTCGAGCGGGCAGCCTCTTTTTTTATACCTTAACGAATCTTTCAGAAACTTGCTTTTTAGACCTGTTAGATCCAATAAACCATTGTCTAAATTGACTTCTGTTAGATCCTACAGATCTACCTGCTTCTTCAAATCCATCGTAAAAAACACCAGTATAAGTGTTTAATAGTATATCTCTTCTGTATTCAGAACTTCTTCTGCTGTTTTCAGAATGAGTTAGCCATTGGATATTTCCAATAACATAACCATAAGAAGAGTCAATTCTATCAACAGTAGGTGTGAGTTTTCTATCATAATTAGATTCCTCCCATTTAGAGAATAGTTCATTAAATTCAAAAGAATTTGCCCAAGAATAAAAGTCTTCCTTAGATAATATTGACTTGTCTTTGTATAGATGTGATTTCAAAGGTTGATTTCCCTTTACTCTCTGAGACATGTTGTCATACAATTTAACTAAGAATCCTTTTTTTGTTTTTCTATATTCTTGTTGGGTCATGCTTTTTCTTTTTAAATTCAAATACTACGTTTTTCCTATCTATCTCATTATTCCATTTAGGGATAACCTCAACAGAGAACCCCCAATAAGATGTGGAGAAGTTTTCTTGTTGCCATCCACTAGCTGGAGCAAAAGACATGTAGTTAATGTACTCAAATTTTTCTGTTCTTTCTAACGCATATCTATGTAAATCTCCTTTACAGAAATGTATATACTTAGATTTTATATCATGGTGATCTAAATACTTATTGATCCAATTAACAGTTTTATCATTCAAATGGAAAGGCATGCCATGCTTCATGTGAAGTTTAGACTTACCATGAGACACTAAGAAACAATGATCTCCCCAGTAAAAATGTTCAACAAACTTATTTAATATTTGAGTCTCAATATTAGCGTCTAAAGAAAGTTCTACCATTTTCTCTACTGTTCTATGAATCATCCAAGAGAAGTCTCCTGAGTGATTATCATTAGTCACAGATCTTATGATATACTTCTTAGCTACACCAGATTCTACAATTCTCCTAATAAGCCTATATCTACCCTCTACACACGCATCAAAAACCTCCTTATTATTCATGTTCTGAGGAAGTTTGTGTCCACCTCTAGTTGTATATCCATTCCAACCATCAGCTAGATCTCCTAAATCTTCCAATATGAATAACTCAAAAGTACCATGCTCCTTATAATAAGAGATAACTTTATCATAGACTTTATCTAGGTTTTTAAAGAATATATCCTTATTGTATTCATATCCAAACATAGATTCATCATCTTCATTAGGTTCTAATCCTACGTGAGCATCCGATATAACGACTTTTAAGGCGTTTTCAAAGGCTATGTCATTAGATTGTACTGCAACTGGTTTATAGTCGCTTAAAACGCTTTTAACGACGTCTTCTATATCTTCTGTACTGATACCATCATCAGAACCTTCGCTACTAACCCTAACAGAAAAATCATTCCCATTATATTCACCTTTGTGCCAGTAGGCGTCAACTCTGTGTGCTGGGATACCCATTGCTTCACAGTATTCTTCAATAGCTGAGTTGTCGTACTTATTTAGTAATCTCTTTATGTGATGTCTGATTGCGTGGAAACAAGAAGGATCTAAACCAAATTGAGTATAGACCATTCTTGCTATTTCAGACTTTGACTTATCCTTGTTTTCTAAGATGAAGTCATTATACTTTGTCCATTTACCCATTGAACACTTCCATTAACTTACTGTAAGTCTCTGCATCAATCTTTCCGAATGAATACAATACTCCAGCAACTAAACCAAACAAAGTAGTTAAGAAACCTGCTAACCTAACGTAGTCAACTTGTCCTTTAGGAATGATAGATCCATCCTCTTTGTTCTTTTTAAGAGCCTTGTGAAGGTGCTTGATGTCTTTAACACCAATACCAGCTCTCTTAGCAAGCTGTAAGCCTGCTTGAATTGCCATTACGATTTTCATGTGATTAATATTTATGGTTTAACAATATCTATTTTCCCGCTCGTATTCCAAGCAGTGTCGAAGTGTAACCAATTCTTGGCAAACGCTCCGTCTTCGATTCTTGTAAGTCCTTCTGATAAGAACGTTATTTGATGTTTAATGATGTCTTCTCTGATTTCATCTGGAGTAGCATCCTTGAAGTTACAGTCAAAAGCTCTTCCGAACTTATGCTGTGAGTACTTACCTCCTACTTTACAGTTAGGTGGTCTAAAACCTCTGAATTGAAAGTTTCCTCCTTGCTTCCAATCATTGACAAGACAAGATCCATATCTTTCTCTTAAGAACTGTAATACATTTACAGTATTAGGGTCTAGGAATTTAATAGCAAAGTCTCCATATGTATTGTATGTTGCTTTGTCTACTAGTTCGTAAAGTCTAAAATTCTTAGTTACTTGCATTATACCAAGTCTGTTTTTGCTAATTTAGCGTTATCTAACCCTCTAGAAACCAATTCAGCAATAGCTAAATCATGAAGATTATCTATGTTAATATCAGACGGAAGTAGTACATCTGTAATATAAGAATTATAATTGAAATCGTATGCATCATTTACAGGAGGATTTCCTGCCGTATAAGATGCTTTGTCCTTATATAAGAAGTATTTAATACTAGCTTTACCATTAGGTAATAACTTACATTCCAATCTAATATAGCTAGAGGTAGAATCTACCCCTGCTAATGTGCTTACTGTGTTTGTATTATTAATTGCCATGTCTTTATTACGTTATATTTTACACAATGTTTATTACTCCTGAATTATTCCATAAATCTCCTGCAGATAAACCTGCACTTGAAGTAGGAAGATTAGCCATATTTACCACTCCATTATCTTTTACTTCCAAGTTAGAAGCTCCTGCTGAATCCTCACAAAGTAAAGAACTTGTTCCTGATCCTGTTCCACTTCCTGCAATAGTTAAAACCTTATTAGCATTAGCGTCTGCATTACCTCCACCAATTACTGAGAAATCACTAAAGAAGTGCTTAGTTCCATCTTCTGTTTTAATCTCGTATCCTGCTTTCCCTGCAGCTCTATCAGCAGTATAGTGAGCAACACCGTTAGTAGGATTAGCCGTTGGAGCAGTATCTCCTAAGAACTGCCAAAATACCCCTGATCCTGCATTAGTCCTTGCACCACCTGTATCATTCCTTACAGCCGAGATTGATCCCATGCATAAGTTAAGTGGCTCACTATCTGATAAACCTGTAGATCTTGTTAATCCAAAACTAGGTCTTGCAACAACATTTACACCAAAACCAACATAAAAACCTTTATTGGCCCAAGATGCTGCAATATTAATGTTATCACCAACTAAAATCTGTTTTCTTGAAGAATAACCTGCTGTTAAAGCACTCCCTATTGCTGTTGCATTACTAGAAGATAATGTATTACTATTACCAATAGTATAAGCGGCTGATCCTGTAATATTATTAAGCCTACCAATACTAATTGCATTGTCAGAAGTATTCTTAATAGTGCTACCATTACCTAATATAATGTTATAGTAACCTTCTTCAATAGTGTTATTGTATCCTGCAATAAAACCCCAATCAGTATTACCTACATTACCTATATTGTGATCGCCTCCAAATAATGCAGAACGTCCTACGGTAGTAGCAGTAGTAGGATGTCCTACATTATGCCCTTCACCTACCATCATAAATCCTCTACGTACAGTTACCGCAGCTTCATACGTATTAGGAAATCCTGTTTCATATACTTCTACTCCCGAAGCAGCATCACTATAACTGATTTTACCGCCTCCATCATCTGTCCAAAGTGAACCACCACCTCCACCAGAAGCAGCTTCTAAGCTAATTAATCCACTAGTATTATCATATGTTAACACATAGTCGTCTTGTCCAGCTCCTACTGTTTGATCTGCATCAAAAGTGAAGTTTCCTAATAATACATTACCAGTACCGTCAGGTTCAATATCAATATTACCGTTAGATACAGAAACGATTTTGTTACCATTTACATCTAAACTTCCACCTAATTGAGGTGTAGTATCATCTACAACGTTAGAAATACCACCACCACTTGCAGCTACTAATTCAAATTCATCATTTGTTGCGTTATATGCAACTACATGTCCATCTGTAGGAGTAGTGAACTGTGCAATAGGCATTGCTACTACACCCATTTCTTCTCCTCCATAGTACTTCATGATACCTGTACTAAAGTCTGTTACAGTAGTATCAATACCAATATCACCATCCGCAGCAATAGTTGGTGTAGCTCCGTTAGGAATGTTTAAAGCAGTAGATATGCTTGTCTTACCGTTACCATCAATTAATATTCTTTGAGTAGATGAAGCAGAACCATTAGGAGTTGTTTTAATCTCTAATTTAACTCCGTTGTTACCCGAACTCCAGTTCTCGGCAGCACTCCATGTAATCTCATTTCCAGAAGCTACAAATGCAGTTCCGTTATGACCTTGAGCAATGAAACTACCTAAGTCTTCATTTATTAATAGTGCTGTAGGAGTACCAGAAGTACCGTTAGCTGATCTGAAAGTTATATTGTTAGTCCAGTGTAAAGTATCTGAATAACTTGTTAATCTCATGTATGCAGAAGCATCTTCTCCAACAGTATTCATAGCACCATTAGAGTAAGTAAAGTCTGTCTTACCTTCTATTGTTCCGTCTCCAGTCCATACCCCAACTTGATTATCTACAGGAGTTCCCACTTTGGTAACATCACCTACACCACCGCTAGAAGCAATAGTATTATCCCAATTAGCTCCAGATGCACTATAATATCTGTGTGCCGAAGCAGTTTGATCGTAACAAATAACTCCATCTGCAACAGTAGAGCTTACCCAATTACTTCCATCAAACTTCACATGAGACCCTTTTGGAGCTGCATCCCATTCTTCTAATACGTAATAACCAGTACCAGCAGCATCCGCAGCTTCATCATCTGTAGCATCCGATCTTTCGTTGTTTGTTATATCGAAATACTTAGTTGAATTATCAACAGCAGTAATAACGAATGTACCGTCATTAGAAGTATTAGCGTTACCACTAGTTATAAAATAATCATTAGCAGCTACAGCAGATAAATCAGGAGAACCATTAAAAGTAATCCTAACAGTATTTCCTGACTGCCAAGCAATAGTGTTAATATCGTAAGATGTTCCTGTATCATCTAATAAGTATATATCTCCATTTACTTCCGTTGGAGGTGCTGACTGAGGTGAAACATAGTCTAACGCACTCTCTACGCTAGAATCTAAAACCCAAACTAAGTCTCCATTACCGTTCTTAAATGGTCTTGTGTTATTTGTAGCTTCATCAAATCCTTTTGGATTGTGAAGTTGTACTCCTGTTAAATTTCTGTGTTGATTTATTGCTGTCATTCTAGTAAATTATTCCTCCTCTATGAGATACATCATTTAATACATTCTTTCCACTTTCATATGTAGGATATAAACTGTCGTTATCCTCAATATATTCAGTCATTCTTTCTAATATCTTAACTCCAGTTGAAAATGCTGATTGCATAACGTAAGATATTTCATTATTTGAACCTTGCTCTGAAAAGTCTCCAAAAGATCTGTTAATACCTTTAGAGTTTGATTTATAGTGAGTATCCACTAATACATCATACTTAACAAATAAATACATTGCAGGCACAATGTAAGTATCAAAAATAGTTTGATTAGCAGCAGACAAGCTAGAAGCATTGTTTTCTGTCACTATTAAATCATACAAATCCTCAGTCAAAACAGGCTTTAAGTGCTTTAATTGAGTTTGCTCTATTGTTGTAGTCTTGATTAAGTTAGTATCTGTGTTCGTATTAGTGAACGCATTTGCTATAACTTGTTGTGCTGTAACGAATTGTGCCATTATGTTAATATTTTATCTTTTTAAACTTACCATTCAAAGTCTCAAACGTAGTGAGCATGTCTTTAGGTAATAAATCAATACCCATAGACCACATCTCTAATACGGCTAAAACCCTATCAAAGTTGTCTCTATGGTACGTACTTCCGAAGATTGCATTGATACGATTCTCAAAACTCATTATCACATCATACCTGAACTTTTCAAATAACATAATAACGTAATCAACATCCTCTTGAGGAATACCCTTTGATAACCAATCTGTTTTAATCTTAGCTACATATTCTTCATGCATAGCAGCCTGTAAAGCAAATATCAATTTCTTTAGAGCATCTGGGTTCAACTTGAATAAATCATCAGAAACAAATTCTTCTATTCTCTTGCTGCAAACCTCAACTTTATGCCTAGCAAAATCACCGCACATTCTAGTCTTTGTAGCATCGTACTCTCCATCAGTATAGAACTTCATTAAGTGAACCTCTGTTTTTACTCTAGCACAAGTACTAAATATATCATGATCCTTTAGCTTATTAATATGCTTTTCTTCTTTCTTACGTTTAAGAATCATATCTATCCAATTAGGAACACTTTTCCTAAAGATATAAATAAACGCAATTGCAAAGAGTAGTATAGAACTAACTACACTACCCTCTATATTATCTGCTAATGTTTTTAATATTGCTTCCATTTTTACACTCTTAAAAATATGCTGTCGTTTGCAGCATCATTATATGCACAATAACCCACAACTATTTGACTTGTGTCGTCTGTTGTTACTTTTGTAAAATCATTACTATCTAAATATAATGTAGTACCCTCTGCAACTGATTCTGTATTTGATGGATATGGTGTATTAGGTGTTAATGTCATATTCCAACCTTCATCATTTACACTACTATCAGACCTAAAATAAAATCTTATATATCTATAACCAGTATTAATAGTTACAGGAAATGAACCACTTGATAATAAGATTGCTCTTGATGTATCTTTTGGAAATATATAGCCATTATCTGCCCCTGTACTATTCCAAGCACTACTACCATAAAAACTATCGCTCCAAGTCGGTGTGGATGTAGCTGACTTTTGCAACCATTGTACACTTAAATTAGTAAAGTTGACACCATCATTAGAACCTTGTACACCTAACCTATCATACATTCTGTATGTTGAATGTTCAAATTTAATATTATTAACTGAAATATTTATAGTATATCCTGACTGTGCATCAAAAGTTATACTATAGTTTTCGTTACTTGTATAATCTCCTCCTGTATCTCCACTATCTACAAAAGTTGTAGAGTTAGTTAAATTCTTTGTAGTGTTGTTTGATGTGTTATTTAATATAACAGTTTCTGAGGATGATAGATAAGTTGTAGTTCTTCTTGCTGTTACCAGTCCTTTTGTTAATACGTTTACTGATTGACCTGTTGTAACTGTTTTTAAAGCTATTCCTATGTAATCGTGTTGTAATGGTAAAGTACCAGCCGATACTGCTGTAACTACACCTGCAGAACTATAATTATAAAATACTGGTTGCCCACATTGGATATTACTACCAGCAGTAAATTTAATCCCTCCGCCTATCTTTTCTTGACTCGTAACACTTGTTAGGTCAACTTTATCATTTGTACCTGATACGTTCTCTAAATTTAAGAAACCTGCTAAAGTAGCTTCTAAAACATTTGCCTCTTGGTTTATATAAGTAACACAGTCTGAAGGACTTGCAAAAGGGTTGCCATCTGCATCTAAAAAATCTGTATAAGGTATTCTGTAAAACTCATAAAAATTAGAACCATTTTGAGCTGTTCTTATATCGTTAATTACGTTAATAGCGTTAGTATTTACAGAATCCACCTCACTAGACAAGCAAGAGTTCCAATATACAGGGTTAGACGAGCCTTCAAAAGTTATACAGTTACCTGCTTCATTTCTTTTTATTTTTATAGCCATATTACCTTAATATTGTTACTAACATTCCTAGTGGTTGAATAATTACAGGGTTGTCTGATTTAATTGCTGGAAGAGTTAAGGCATTAACATCTTCGTTTGATATAATCCAAGCAGAAATATCTACCCTGTTTAAATAAGTGTTTCCCACAGTTCCTGTCCCAAAAAACACAGGAGAAGAAGTCAAAGGAAAAGTAAAAGTAATATCATCGTTATCATTTCTATTAGAATACCAAAGTGCAGGTTCTATAGTAGTGTTAGATATTTGTGGTATTACATTAAAGTCAAATCTTACTCTTAATTGGTCTCCGTATTTACAGTCGTTTAGTCTAATTCTACCTGTAGAACCTTCAAAACCTGTTCCTGTAGAAGAGGGGTACTCAGTGTCAAAATCAAATGTATAATCTAATAAAGAAGTTACTCCATCAGGTAAAGCATATCCGTTAAACAAGTCTACATTAGATGAAATTGACACATCAGGAGTAGACCAATAAGGGTTATCTACTGCGTTGTGGACATCGTTGTCTAATGAGAATACTTTGTACGTTTCTGAAGCTACATCAGCAGCATTATACTCTATACCTGTCCCCGCTTCCCAAACGTAACTGTTATCTAGAGGCTTACCTGCAAATGCTCCCGTATGAGCGTAACCCGTTTCTCCTGCTTTGCCACCTCCTGTTTTACTAAATAATGGCATACTAGTTAAATTTTGTGATTACTAAATTTCCACTACCAGAGTGAGCAAAAACAACTTGAACAGCTCCAGAGTAGTTATAAGGAGTTTCGTATATGTCATCTCCACCATGCTTTAATTTAACAGTGTAGTTAGTCGCAGAAGCAGTGCCACTACCTAGTAAAATATAAGCATCAGCATTAGATAGATTAACAAAACTAGAACCTACAGTACCTTCGTTAGCAGCTAAAACCTCAACATTTACTGTTGTTACTGCTTGAGTAACTATAGTTGAACTGTTTGCCCCTTTGCTATTTACATAAGATAATAAAGTAGCATATAAAGCATCTGCACTAGCAGGTAAAGGTGTTACATCTGTATATAATATCTTATACTCTTTTGCAGGGACACGACCAGAATCAATTATAACAACAGTATCACCACTCTTTTCCAAAGTGATGTTCGGCTTATGTATAGAATATTGATCTCCGTTTCCATCAAAATCTATATCTAAAGTCGCTATGTTATTAGTTATCTGTATCGCCATCTTTCTGCTGTTCTGAAGTTCGTTTCTGTTGCCCTCTTAACATAGATTCTTCCCTAATCTCTGTGATTAGCTTAGATCCTTTATCTTCACCTTCTTCATTTAACTCATTCAAATCACCAAATCCTAAGCTATTCTCTCTAGCTTCATTTACTGTAATTATCGAATTAACGTCAATTAAATCAATAAGGTTGACTGGAGATTCATTTCTGAATTTAAGAGCGTTAGCGTCAATGCCAGAATGCTCATTTATCAAGTAAATGATCTCACTTAATATAGCGTCTTGGTTTTCACCAATGATTGTATTCTTTGCAACTTGGTATTCGTTTCTGATCCTCTTAGTATCAAACCCTGTAGAATCTGAAATACCACTCAAACTTCTAAACCAGTTGTGGGCAATGATTAGATCTGAATCTGATTGCTCATGTAGAGACAACCACTCACCTTCTGATGTTTGAATTAATGGAGTAAAAGTAGTTCCTGAACCACTCTCTCCAAACTGTCTTGTAATAGATAATAGTTTACCTACATTCTCTTCACCAGAGAAGTTGTCAGCTAAGTCTTCTTTAACCTTCTTAGCATCCTCCGCACTCATATCTCCAACAATCTCTAGTACTCCAGAAACTTGGAATGAGTTTTCTAACCTAGATAAGTTCCATCTGTTTGTCTTATACCCTATTGCGGCAGCATCAAGTGCAGCAACCCACTCAGGTATTCCGTAATCGCAGAACTCAGGTTCATATTGTTTAAAATGGAAAACACTTCTTTCAAATCCATCAATCTTTTCGAATTTAGGATATAAAGGTAAAGTTTTAGCATATTTTCTTTTTCCTTCATACTGTTTCCAATCTGGATGGAATATTACGTGTTCTCTATCTTTATGTATTCTCGCCCTAGTAGCATCCTTATGGAAAAACATCATTGGTTGTCCATTAGGCATTAGAACAATCTCTAAATAAGCATTACCGAAACTATACCAGTCATTAAACAACTTCTTAAGAACCTTTCTTAAAGACTCTCTTCTGTTATTAACACTTAAAAGGAAGTCTTCTAAAGGAGAATTATTCTCCGTTATGAATCCTCTACCTAGTGAGTAGATAACCTTGTTGTTTAAGATACTTCTATGAGTTGAAGATCTTCTGTTAAGTATAGCCAATCCTTGTGGAAACAAGTTGTCTGTTCCAAATGAAATATAATCTCTAGAGTTATAATCTACCTTACTAGGCTCTTTAATAGTAGAGGCACTAGTTGTAGATATAACCTTTGCTGAGAATTGATTTTGTTCTATAGGATTGTTAGCTAACTGCTTATTATCTTGTTCCATCTAAAGACTTTTATTCTTCTTCTTTTTCTTCTTTTTTAGGTGCTGCTTTCTTCACCTCTTTCTTAGGTTCTTCTTCCTTTTGAACACAAGCGTATCCTTTTTCAAATAAGAACTCTAATTTCTCTTGACTACACTC
>Ga0208645_1004051_pt1 | contig 10555 bp, 14 predicted proteins | sample VirMetDEL_Sep_01_FD_184519 | JGI IMG/M metagenome (GOLD analysis project Ga0208645, IMG submission 184519) | Aqueous microbial communities from the Delaware River and Bay under freshwater to marine salinity gradient to study organic matter... | ecosystem: Environmental > Aquatic > Marine >...
TGGAAGAACTTTATAACACCACACCCCCAATGTTTTAGTGGGCATGATGACTTGAAGACAGATGAGTTCTTTCCTATTGAAGCATATAGAAATTTTTATAGGGTTGACAAACTTAGATTTGCAAGGTATACATTTACACAGAAACCACAATGGCTAGAAGGAGAAATAACATGAAAGTAAAACAACTAATCAAAATCGCAGAAGCAGTAACAGGTAAACTACCTGCTGATATGTACGAACTAGATGAGGTAGACCACTACTCAATACATAGAGATGAACCCATAAGAATTGCTGACATGGATATTGTGTATTTAGTCAGAGCATTTAGGCATCAAGAACGTATGCTTAGAAGACAAGTAGATGCAGATATAATATCTAAGATAGCTAAGGAACGTGATATGTGGAAAGAGAAAGCATTGAACATGGTTGAGAAAGAAACATATGAAGCAACTAAGGAAGCCTTAGCTGACGTGAATAGAAAACCTACTGTAACTGCTGAAGCATATGATGTAGCTTGGAAAAGGATTCAGACTCTAGAGAAACGAGCAGAGATGTGGCAAAGAGAATATGAGAAGGCAACACACAAGAAAGGTTGCAACTATGTATTCAGCGAGATACCTAACGACACAGATGGTCAAGAGTTTGTTGACACTATGAAGAAGTATCTTAACAAAGACTCATACAAGATGCGAGTACGAGGACAACACATCAAAGAAGAACTCAAAGGTACAGGTGCTACCTATTGGGGTCAAGGCTTAAGTGAATCATCTCATATTAGAGTTTATGTGGATGTTAAATAAGTTATTGTTTTTACTAGGTAATTTTTTGATAGGCATGGTTGTGTTGTATATATTTTACATCATAGGCATGGCTATCACTAACACATTTTGTGATTGTTTATAAAGGAGATTGCATGAATATAGATAAAGCTACAGGAATGCTAGTTGGACTAGCTATAGGAGATGCATTAGGTGCACCACTTGAGTTTCAAGAACCACGTGAACCAGAGAACTACCTAACTGAATACACCACAGGTGGAGAACATAATGTATCACTTGGTGAATGGACAGACGATACAAGTATGGCATTGGCTATGGCTAAGTCATTACTAAAGAAGAAATGTTTTGATGCCAATGATATTATGAATAAATTTCTTGCTTGGTATAAGGGTGTAGATTACAGTCCACGAGGTCAATGTTTTGACATAGGTGGTACAACTGCAATAGCATTACAGAGTTACCTACAAGAAAAAGTAGAATATGAGTATTTATTGCAACCATACAGAGGTAGAACTGCAAAAGATACATCAGGCAATGGAGCATTGATGAGACTTGCACCTGTGATTATCGTATCTAAAGATAGATATCATGCAATCCAATTAGCAGTGCAACAGACATTACTTACACATGGAAGTAACACTTGTGTTGATTACTCTGTAATGTTAGCTGAAGAGTTATATCATGGCTATCCCATAAGTAGATATGATAAATACAAACTACCCTTAGATATACCTAGAGAAGAAGTTATGTCAGGTGGGTATGTAAAAGAAACATATCAATGTGCGTGGTGGGCATTCCAAACAACAAATAGTTTTGAGGATTGTATTATCAAGGCAGTTAACAGAGGATATGATGCAGACACAGTAGGTGCAGTAGCAGGAATGATTGCAGGTAGATATTATGGACACAGTAATATCCCTTCACACTTCAAGGATAAGTTGTTGTGGCATGATGAGTTGCTTCAAACAGCAGTAGATTTATGTAACATGGAGTATCAAGATGAGTGAATGGAAGTACGTTAGAACAAACTCAAAGGGTAAAAAAATATATAGACGAGATACAAATGAATCCTTAGAGTTTGTTTTAAACTATCTAAAAAAGCAAGATTTACCACATAGAGTATGTAGGTCAGCAAGTTTTATCTATATAACTAATATAGCAAACGTACAGTATTTATATTATTGGACTACAGGAAGATGGTGTGTAAGACAACCTCATATAACTTTTTATACGAGACATGAGCATAGCAAAGGTATAGAAGATTTTGTTACTAATTATCTTCATGCTGACACACCTACACAGATAGCACACAAGTTTGAAGATTTACACTTAGCTTGTTTTAGCTATCCTAATTGTGATTTAGCACCACTAGGTTGTGTTATTCGCATGGGTAATGACGTAGAACCATATGGACATAGGGATTAATTATGACAATATTAACAGTTAAAAAACTAGCAGATGAATATTATTTATCTAGCGATTTCAATATGTTAGCAGAAAAAACTAAAGCAGATTATCAATACTTCCTAAGTGTCATGCTTGATACATCTGTCGATGGTAAGAAATTGTCAAGCACAAAACTACCAAATGTGTCAGGTGCTAAAGCTAGACGAGCCTATGAAGTGTGGCTAAAACGTGGCATTTCTATGGCTAATCACATTTGCTCTGTAGTAAGGAAACTATTTTCATTTGCTATGGAGATGGGATATGCTGAGACAAACCCTTTCGCTACATTCAGAAGAAAAGCTACCCATGTTAGGAAAGTTGTATGGACAAAAGAACAAGTTTGTCAATTTCTTGACTACTCTTATAGCGATTTCAAGTATAGAAATATAGGATTGATTGTACAAATGGCATATGAATGGTGTCAGAGAGTAGGAGATATGAGAACATTAGAGTTTTCTAGTATAGATTTTGATAAAAGTGTGCTAAATTTGCAACAGTCCAAGAGAAGAAGTGTAGTTCACCTACCGATTTCACTTGACTTATTAGAAATGCTTCAACAACAGAAAGAAGAGTATGGTTTTCAGTCTTATGTCGCACCCTACCCAACAGCGATGAAAGGCTCGTATGCACCCTATTCTCTTCATAGGCTGTCTAAGGTAGCAAGAAGGGTAATGAAGCTCTGTGGACTGCCTGATGAGCTAAGAATAGCTGATTTAAGACGAACAGGTACTACGGAGATGGTCGAAGCAGGTGTATCTATGGGTCAGATTATGTCAGTTACAGGTCATGCTAACCCCAATAGTGTGAAACCTTACATGAAAAATACTTATGCTTCTGCAGAAAATGCATTGACAACTCGAAAAAAGTATGCTATAAGCACAGGGTAAGTGCCGAACAAAAGAATATTATATAACATATAAGTGAGATATACAATGAATATATATAACTTTGTAAATGATTTACAACTAAGTGTAGGAGAAAGTAAAAGACTTACTTGTCCTAACTGTAATGGTTATAAAACTTTTACAGCTACCAATAACATGGGTAGGCTGTTATGGAATTGTTATAAATCTACTTGTAAGATTTCAGGCTCAACACGTGTACATTTATCTGTAGATGATATACGTGATGCAATTACAGGTGATGTTCTAAATTTTGATAAAGAAGAATTTGTAATGCCTGAATACGTGGTGTCACATAACTACAGGAAGGAAGTAATGGACTTCTGTGAACTGTGGGATTTAGATTGTGACAAGTTGAATCTACACTACGATGTCAAGGACAAGCGAGTTGTATTTCCTGTCGAGCATGGCGATTACATTGTCGATGCAGTTGGTAGGTCAGTAACTAAGTTATTGCCTAAATGGAAAAGATATGGAAAAAGTAGCTTGCCTTTTGTTCATGGATGTGGTAATGTAGCAGTTGTTGTTGAGGATTGTGTTAGTGCTTCTGTGGTAGGTAGTGGTGTATTAGTTGGGGTAGCTGTGTTGGGTACATCCTTGGCAGAATCCCACAAGAAGTATCTCTCACGATTCTCAACAGCAATAATAGCACTAGACCCTGATGCCTTACCTAAGACATTAGCATTCGCAAAAGAATTGAGAGGATACGTACAAGATATTAAAATAATTAGATTGACAGATGACTTAAAATATCGTAATGAATCTGATATGGAAAAACTATTAACCCTAACCCCAAAGGAGTAACAACATGGAACTATCGTTAATAAGAAGTCTTATGGACAAAACATTCTATGATGACCACAGAGGAGCAAAGTGTCCTGACAGGTTATTCAGTAAGGATGTTCGTAAAATTAAGCAAGCTCTCGACAAAGCTATACATACATACGAGAGAACAGTAACACCTGATGAGATTGAAGCATTGTTCATGTCTAACAATCCATCAATGACTACAGCACAAAAGCAAGCATACTCTGCTTTATTTGCTAACATCAAGAAGGAGCAACCACTTGGAACAGATATTGCACAAGAAGTGTTATCTAAATTGTTTCAGCAAGTTGTTGGAGAGGACATTGCTAATCTTGGCTTTGACTATGTTAATGGTGCTAAATCCTCTCTTGAACCCCTTAGAAATCTTCTTGAGATGTATGGGGATGATTTTACACCTAACCTTAACATAGAGTGGGATGACATTTCCATCGAAACATTACTAGCCAAGAATGACTTGGAAGCTAGATGGACATTCAACATACCTAGCCTTACACGTAAGGTTGATGGTATCAACGCAGGACACTTGATTGAGATTGGTGCGAGACCTAATACAGGTAAGACATCTTTTCATGCTTCATTGATTGCTAGTCCAGGCGGTTTCGCACATCAAGGTGCTAAGTGTGTTATCCTGTGTAACGAAGAAGGTTATCACAGAGTTGGTGCGAGATACTTGACGGCAGCCACAGGCATGACTGTTCACGATGTCAAGAGGAATCCTAGCGAAGCACAAGCAAGATATAAGCCTGTCTTTGATAATATCAAGATACGTGATGCATCTGATAGAGACATGGCATGGGTAGAAAGTGTGTGTAAGGCATACAAGCCTGACATACTTGTACTAGACATGGGAGATAAGTTTGCGAGGACAGGTGGGTTTGCTAGACAAGATGAAGCACTCAAGGCTAATGCAATACATGCTCGACAGATAGCTAAATCATACAACTGTGCAGTTCTTTATATGTCACAGCTATCTGCTGAAGCTGAAGGTAAGATTGTACTGAATCAATCCATGATGGAAGGCTCACGTACAGGTAAAGCTGCTGAAGCTGACTTGATGATACTGATAGCAAAGAACCCACAAGTAGAAGGACAAGACGAAGAAGATATACAGAGACATCTTAATGTAGTTAAGAATAAGTTATCAGGTTGGCATGGCTCAGTTCATTGCGAACTTGACTATAAGACAGCGAGGTATACAGCATGAAGCTGACGTTAGACGTAGAGAATACTGTCACACATAGAGGTGGCAAGTTACATCTAGACCCATTCGAGGAGAATAACAAACTCGTTATGGTTGGGTGTTTGACTGACAAGGGCGAGGAGTATTTGTTTAGAGATGACTTCACAGGTGTGCAGGAATTACTAGACGAAGCGACCATCTTGATTGGTCACAACATTGTACACGACCTATTGTGGCTATGGGAGTGTGGCTTCAAGTATGATGGTCCAGTCTTTGATACGATGTTAGGTGAGTACATCTTACAACGTGGACAGAAAGAACCATTATCATTAGAAGCATGTGCAATCAGACATGACTTGGATACGAAGAAACAAGATACAATGAAAGAGTACTTCAAGAACAATATCTCTGTGGATGAGATACCACCACAGGAATTATCAGACTATCTATCTGCTGATTTGAAAGCTACACAACAGTTAAGTGATTCTATCTATAGAAGACTAAATACAGTAGAGAATGCTAGTCTCATGGAGACTGTCATATTTACTAACCAAGTAGCTATAACTCTTGCTAAGATATACCAACGTGGGTTTACTGTTGACATAAATGCTTTAGACTCAGTACGTGTAGAGTTTGAACAAGAGAAGCAAGATATAGAAAGAAGACTTAATAAACAAGTAAAGGAACTGATGGGTGATACACCTATTAACTTAAACAGTCCTGAGCAAATGTCTTGGGTTATATATAGTAGGAAGCCTATTGACAAGGCATTGTGGGCAAATAACTTTACACCATACATGGATGCTACAGACTACAGACAAATGGTAGCTACTAAGTCTACTATAGTTTATAGAACAAAGGCAGAGCAGTGTAATGATTGTTCAGGTGCAGGACACATTAGAAAGGTAAAGAAAGATGGAACTCCTTTTACTAGACCTACCAAATGTAGTACTTGTGACTCTAGTGGCTACCTATTTATGCCTGACAAGCATGTGGTAGGTGGACTCAAGTTTAATGCACCTAATGCTAAGTGGGTTAGTGCTAATGGATTTAGTGTTAACAAGACTAATCTAGGTACATTGTACACTATTGCTAAACAAAAGAACATGACTAATGCTATGAACTTCTTATCAGACTTACAGAGACTGTCAGCATTAGATACCTACCTGTCATCTTTTGTCGAAGGTATACAAACTCATATCAAGCCTGATGGCAAGCTACATGTAAGATTACTACAACACAGAACTGCTACAGGTAGATTTAGTGGTGCAGACCCTAATATGCAGAACATGCCTAGAGGTGGTACATTTCCTGTAAAGAAAGTATTTGTGTCACGTTGGAAGGGTGGCAAGATACTTGAAGCTGACTTTGCACAGTTAGAGTTCAGAGCTGCTGCATTTTTATCACAAGACCAAACTGCAATGAAGGAGATAGAAGATGGATTTGATGTTCATAGTTATACTGCTCGTGTTATCAGTGATGCTGGTGAGAAGACATCTCGCCAAGAAGCGAAGGCACACACTTTTGCACCACTCTACGGAGCAACAGGCTTTGGAAGGACACCTTCTCAGGCTACATATTATAAACACTTCACAGATAAGTACAAAGGAATCGCATTATGGCACACCCAATTGGCTAAAGAAGTTATGAATACAGGCAAGATAAAGATACCTTCAGGTCGAGAGTTTGCCTTCCCTGATGCAAAGAGATACTCAAGTGGCAAGATAACACACTTTACACAGGTAAAGAACTATCCTGTACAGAGTTTTGCTACTGCTGACATAGTTCCACTTGTACTGATGCACATTGACAAACTTCTATCTTCATTACAATCCTGTGTTGTCAACAGTGTACATGACTCAATAGTAATTGATGTACATCCTGAAGAAGAGAATCAAGTTCTATCTGTACTAAAATCAGCTAATGACCAATTACTTAACATTATAAATCGTAAGTTTAATATAGATTTTAATGTGCCATTATTATTAGAAGCAAAAATAGGTAATAATTGGCTTGACACCAAAGACGTTTTGTGATATAACAATAAAACTTTTAATAAAGGAGAAAATATATATGAGTGATTTAGTAACTATTGATACTGCAAATTATGCCGCCATGGCAAAAGCTATGGGCATAGCAGGAGAGAATACTTCTACAGATAAGAAGTCTAATGCTTTACCTAGACTAAAGATAAACCATTCACCTATTATGGGCGAAGAAGAGATTAAGGGTAAGATGACTAAAGTAGAAGTAGTTGGAGGTGGTACATATAAGTTGGATATACCTGATGACAAAGCAGTATATGCATCTTCTGCTACCATAAGACCTTTCCTACAGAGATTTATGTATAAGAGATTCGTAAAAAATATGAGTGCGAAGCCTGGTGAACCTATGGGCACGTATCATAAAACTCTTATGGCAGATAATCTTAATATAGACTTGAAGGATAATCAAGGTGGTTTTAATTGTGGTAAGCCATCAGGTTATATACAGGACTTTAAATCACTACCTGAAAAGACACAGGAACTTATCAAGCAGATAAAACGTGTTCGTGTAGTCTTTGGCATAGTTGATTTGATTGACCCTGTAAATGAGAAAGGCGATACAGTTGAAGTTGGTGGTCAACCATTTATATGGGAGATTGATAACAGAGATGCCTTTAAGATAATGGCAATGCCTTTCACTAAGCTATCTCAAATGAAGAGACTGCCTGTTCAGCATAATGTAACTCTTGGCACAGAGGAAAGAAAACTACCAAATGGTAATTCTTTTTATCTTCCAACTGCAAGTTTAGATGTATCTAATACTATACAGTTAACTAGTGCAGACCAAGAAACATTTGCTAACTTCCTAGCTTGGGTAGAGAACTATAACAGTTACATTATCAGTGAATGGGATTCCAAAGCGAATCACCATGACGAAGGAGATAATGATGTTATTAGTGACTTCATAGATATTGAAGAAGAGGTAGCTTAATGCAACATCGTGCAGAGTTGGCGATTAGTCAATACCTAGAAAATGCTTCAAAGGGTTTGACATCAATGAGTGATGAAACTATAAATCGTGTAGGCGAAGAAATAAAAGAAGCACTCAAACGTCAGTTTGCAGGTGGTAATAAACGAGATGGGTTTAAGTTGCGTATGTCTAATATTGGCAGACCTTCCTGTCAGTTATGGTTTGAGAAGAATAAACCTGAGACTGCGTTACCTAAACCCACTACGTTTGTTATGAACATGATGATTGGTGATATAGTTGAGTCTGTGTTTAAGGCATTACTAACTGAATCTAAAGTGGATTATAAAGATAGTGATACTGTAACCCTTGACATTGACGAAAAAAATACTATATCAGGTTCATACGATTTAGTTGTTGATGGTGCAGTCGATGATATTAAGTCTGCATCTGATTGGTCTTACAGGCATAAGTTTGATTCATATGAGTCGTTAGCATCAGGAGATAGCTTTGGTTATGTCGGACAGCTTGCAGGTTATGCAAAAGCATCAGGCTACAAAGCAGGTGGTTGGTGGGTTGTAAACAAAGCCAATGGTCAGTTTAAATATGTTCCTGCTGATATTGATATGGATGAAGAACTTGCTAAGATAAAGAAGACTATCAAGGCAGTTGAATCAGAAAAGCTAGTACGGTGCTTTGAACCTGAACCTGAAACCTTTAGAGGAAAACCTACAGGAAACATGGTACTAAATAAAAACTGTACATTTTGTTCATATAGGGAATCTTGTTGGGAAGACTTGAAAGAGCTACCTGCACAGATGTCTCAGGCTAGAGAACCAAAGATGGTTCAGTATGTTAAGATGAAAGGAGAATAGCATGAGTAAGTCAATAGATGAACTAAAAGCAAACATTGAAGAAATGGAAAAACAATTAGCTGAAGCAAAGAAAGAGTATCGTGAACTACGTACAGCAGGTTTACGAGATGCAATCGAAGCTAGGAAAGCAGCTGACGAAGCAGTAAAGGAAGAACTAAGAAACTTAGGTTATTCTAATACCTATTCATACAGCAACCCATTTATTTCGTGGCGAAACTTCTAGGTGTCTCCTCATAAAATAAGAAGAGATGCTATAAAGCATGGGTATAGGAGTGGGTTAGAGCACACTATCTCACTCTACTTAAAGGATTTAAAGTATGGCTATGGCTATGAATCAATTAAGATAGAATGGGAAGACTTATCCTACAGAACCTATACCCCTGACTTTATACTAGATAATGGTATAATAATAGAAACAAAAGGAAGATTTTTAGCTGTAGATAGAAGAAAGCATTTAGCTATACAGAAACAACACCCTGAGTTAGATATTCGATTTGTATTCACTAACAGCAGAAGTAAATTAAGAAAAGGTGCTAAGTCTACGTATGGTCAATGGTGTCAGAAATATGGATTTAGATACTATGACAGAATAATACCTGAAGATTGGCTAAAAGAAAAAGGTAAAAACAAACACCCCAAATTTATTAAGTTTACAGGAAATAAGGTTAGGAGAATCAAATGAAAAAACTACTAGGGCAGATAAAACCAGAAGATTTTATAATAGGAATAAGACCTGACATGGATGAAAATAATGTGTGGACAGGTGAAGTTACTATGAATATAGTTACATCCAAAGAAAATCCTCTAGATGATGATGACTACTATGCCTTACTTGCTTTTTGTAAAGTTATATGTTCGTCTGTTCCTGTCATGGAAGAAGATGAATATGTACGAAATAAATTAGAAGACAAGGCTGATGAGTATGAGAAGTATGTGGAAGAACCCTTGAAGAAGAAAAAGGGAAAAGTAGTTGACAAACAGGACAATGTTGTGATATTGTCTTTTGATGCAGATACAAAAGGAAACGCATAATGGAAAGGCATATAGATTACATGGTTAGAAGATTAAAGGAAGAAGAGCAAAAAAAAGAAGACATGGTTAATCATCCTGCCCATTACAACAAAGCAGGTATTGAAACAATTGATGCTATTGAAGCAGCTACCAATGAAGGCTTTAAGTATTATCTACAAGGTAATATATTAAAGTACATGTGGAGATACGAGTACAAGAACGGTGTTGAAGACTTAAAGAAAGCACGTTGGTATCTCAATAAACTCATAGAGGTGTATGATGATAAAAGTTAAGATTATGCTAACACTTCAAGTAGACCCTGAAGATTATCCTGTGCCTTCTGATGGAGATGTCACTGAAGATTTTGAGGACTACATGAATGAATTGTTTCACGACCTGGAAGGTGTCACTGTTAAAAATATGCGGATATTAATGGAGTAGCAAATGCAAAATAATTATTTACCAACAGACTATCAAAACTTTATAGCACTCTCTCGCTATGCTAGGTGGAAGGATGAAGAACAAAGAAGAGAGAATTGGGGAGAGACTGTAGACAGATACTTTGATTACATGTCTAACCAC
>Ga0208645_1004054_pt1 | contig 10545 bp, 16 predicted proteins | sample VirMetDEL_Sep_01_FD_184519 | JGI IMG/M metagenome (GOLD analysis project Ga0208645, IMG submission 184519) | Aqueous microbial communities from the Delaware River and Bay under freshwater to marine salinity gradient to study organic matter... | ecosystem: Environmental > Aquatic > Marine >...
GCCACGTCACGATCATCGTGATGCGGTCGCCGTCGCGGGTCGTGTCGATACGGTGCGGCATGAGCGCGAGACCGTTTGCCGCCAGTGCGGGGCCGATGGCGCGCGCCAAGTCCTCGTCGCTCGCGTAGGTGTAGCGGTGGTGCGTATTCTTGCCCGTCTTCTGGACGTAGCCTGCGGCGTCAGTGACGCGCGCGATTGCAGCGACTAGCTCGCCAATCTCGGCGGATTGCGTGGTGTCCATGTCTCTCTCCGTGTGGTGTGGTGACGTGTCAGATCAGACCGGCGCGGCGCATCTCCCACGAGGGGATGCTGACCGTTTCGGTCGCAGTGCTATACCCCGGCCACTGGGCCGACGCAAGGCATTCCGCGTACGTCTCGAGATTCTCCCTGTAGAGGATGCGCCCGCAGGTGATCGAGTCCTCGCACATCGTGACTACGCGGGCGCCGTGGGGGCGGGACTTCTCGACGAACACGAACACGAACGCGCGGACCGCGAGCCCGGCAGCGCGTGCGCCATCGACGTACCATGCCGCCTGCACGTGGTACCGGTACCGCGCCATCGTGCGGGTGATCGTCTCGTCGTCGAGACCGTCGCGCGTCGTCTTCAAGTCGACCAGCACGCACTGATCCGTGCCGGGGATTTCGACGATCTTGTCGGGGCGGCATCGGCACGCGACGCCCGTGCCGGGGTCGGTCCAGTAGATCGAGACCTCGGCGTCGCCGTCCGCGTCGAGATACCTGCGCGCGCCCTCGTGACGCTGCAACCCGGCGTGCATGGCTTCGACGTTCGCGGCCTGCGCGTCGGTCAGGATCGTGTGGGTGGCGTGCAAGTCTGCCCATGCCTGCCAGTCTGCCTTGCCCTGCTTCGTCCTGCGGTCGACGCGGGGCGCGACCGCGAACTGACGACCGAACACCTCGCGCCCCTCGAGCTCGAGCGCGTGCAAAGCGCTCCCTTCGATGAACGCGGGCGAGTCCTCACGCTCGGGGCGGTCCGGGTCGAGGTGCGCCGCCCAGTAGTGCAGCGGCGTGCGGGCGATCAGGTCCAGCCCGGACTTGCTTACCGTGCCGGGGTCGGCGTGGTACTGATCGATCGGAATGTTGTAGTAGATGCCGGGTTTCACGATTCTCCCTCCACCATCATCATCGCGGCAAACAGTCCGCCAGCCGCGAACCCGCACAGGATCGCAAAGTCGACCGGGTGCGGGTGGGTCACGTACTCCGCCAGCGCGTGCGCCATCATTGCGCAGGCGGTGGCAAACATCAGGGGTCCGATCACTTTCATTCGTCGCTCCGTGTCGTGGTGACTCGGCAACCCTTGCACGGTCCGCGCGGCTCGTCAATACTCGCGTGCATGAAATCGATCACCCTGCGGGACTATCAGCAGCGCGCCGTGGATGACCTCCGCGCCGCGTATCGTTCGGGCGCACGTCGCCCGCTGTTCGTGTTGCCCACGGGCGGGGGCAAAACGTTCGTGTTCTCATGGATCACCGGGCAGGCGGTCGCGCGAGGGGGGCGCGTGCTAATCCTCGTGCACCGCGCCGAGCTGCTCTCGCAGGCGTCCGCGTCGCTGACCGCGCTCGGCATCACGCACGGGTGCGTCAGCCCGCGCCATCCGTGGCAGCCCATTCACCCGGTGCAGGTCGCGTCGGTGCAGACGCTCGTGCGGAGGTTCAAGCGGTTCGCGTCCGCGCAGTGGGCGCCCACGCTGATCGTGGTCGACGAGGCGCACCACGCCACCGCGGGCAGCTGGCGGCGCGTGCTTGAGCACTGGCCGGACGCGCGCGCACTCGGGGTCACCGCGACGCCCGTGCGGATGGACGGTGCGGGACTGTCGGGTGCGTTCGATCGGCTGGTCGAGGGTCCGCAGATCGCAGACCTGATCGACGCCGGGCACCTCGTAGAGACGCGCGTCTACGCCCCGCCGATGGTCGCTGACCTGTCGGGCGTCCGCACGTCGCGCGGCGACTTCGCGCGCGGGCAGGCTGCCGAGCGCATGGACCGCCCGACGATCACCGGGGACGCCGTCACGCACTACGCGCGGATCTGTCCGGGTCAGCCTGCGATCGCGTTCTGTGTCAGCGTCGCGCACGCCGAGCACGTCGCGGCGCAGTTCTCGTCGGCAGGCTGGCGGGCGGCGTCGCTCGACGGATCGATGGACGACGCTACGCGACGACGACGGATCGCGGACCTCGGCGCGGGGCGGCTGCAGGTGCTGACCTCGTGCGACATCATCAGCGAGGGCACGGACATCCCCGTGGTAAGCGCGGCGATCCTGCTGCGACCGACACAATCGCTCGGGCTGTATCTGCAGCAGGTCGGGCGCGTGCTGCGGACCGCGCCGGGCAAGCCGCACGCCTACGTGATTGATCACGCGGGCAACGTGCAGCGGCACGGGCTGCCAGACGACCCGAGGGAATGGACGCTGGACGGCAGCCGCACGCGAGGCAAGCGCGCCGACGACACCGGACCACCACCGCCCGCGACGTGCGGGACGTGCTTCGGGCAGGTGCGGGTGATCCCGCGTCGTCCGGTCGCGTGCCCCATTTGCGGGACGCCGCTGCCGACCGGACCGGACCGGCTCGAGACGCTGCAGCACGACGAGTCGGGCGAGCTCAAGCGCGTGACCGAGGCAGACCGCCGCGCGCTGCAGAGGGCGCGCAAGCGAGAGGAAGCCGACGCCCGCACGCTGGACGACCTGATCCGGCTCGGCAAGTCGCGCGGGTACTCGCCCGGATGGGCGCATCATCGCTGGCGCGCACGTCGCGCGAGGGGTTGACGGCGCCCGCGGGATCGTGCATGTTGCCCCGTGGGTGCCCTCCACACCCGCCCCTCCGTTGTGGTGACGGATGACGGATCGCCCCCGCGCTGGGTTATGCTCGGCGCGGGGGCGGTTTCGTTTCAGCGGGCGGCGTCGAACTCGACGATCACGCGCCCGATCATTTCGGGGATCTGGGGCACGATCGCGTTGCCTAGTCCTCGGAGTCGAGGCGCGTCCAGTGCTGCGGAAACCCCATCATCCATTCGACGAACAGGGGCGACAGGCGGCCCGGCGTGCCAGTCGCACCCCGCATCGCAAGGTCGGCCAGCGACAGAACCGCCGACCGCCCGTCCGCTGTCCGCGTGCGCAGCGTGCCGGTTGACGTCTGTTCGATCGGCCCGGTGCGCGGACTTGTGCGCGTGTCCACCGTCGTTGGAGTCGGCAGCAACCCCGCAATCGCGCGGCATCCGGGGTGCTTCATCATCGATGGTGACAACTGGTTCGCCACCGTCGTCGGCGTCGCCATCAAATCGCCACGCCACGACGAACACGCGATCGCGTAGGTGCGGGGCGCCAACGGCGGCAGCGGGTATGCAGTCCCACCACGCATCGTACCCGAGCGCGGCCAGGTCTCCGAGAACAGATCCGAACCCGAGAGAAAGGTGGCCTGCGACGTTCTCCAGCAGCACCCATCGGGGTCGAAGCTCGCGAACGCATCGGGCAACCTCTGGCCAGAGATGGCGCGGATCATCGCTGCCCTGACGCGATCCCGCGTGAGAGAAGGGCTGGCACGGGTAGCCGCCGCACACGAGGTCGACGGGCTCGACGTCAGACCAGTTGATCGATCGGATGTCGCCATAACAGGGCACCTCGGGCCAGTGTTTCGCAAGGATGGCGCGGGCATCGGGGTTGATCTCGCACTGCCACGCTACGCGCATGCCGGCGCGCTCGAGGCCGAGATCGAATCCGCCGACGCCCGCGAACAGTGATCCAACGGTCAGCGTCACCGCGCCACCTGCCGCAGCCCGACCGACCAGCGAATGTCACCGCCCGGCGTGTGGAACTCGGACCACCGCACGATGCTGGCGGTGTCGAGGCGCATCAGCGTTTCGCGCGCCGTCCAGATGGACCCGAGTTGCAGGCGCTCCGCCACGCGCGACGGCGAGCCCACGCACGTACCGCCACGCACCGCGCCGAGTCGCCACGCGATACGAGCCGCGGACCGCATCTCGAGCAGGTGATCGATCGTCGTGTCCGGGGACAGGCACTGCCCGCGCAGTTGCATCCGCGCGTGACGCTCGCCCAGCGCGCGGGCGCAGACCTCGTCCCACTCCTCGCGCACGTTCAGACGGTCGGCCATCTTCGACGCCGTCTGCTGTGCGTGCGACGCCGCTGTGTCGAGCCGCTCCGCGATGTCGCCCCACTCCAGCCCGAACGTGCGCCACATCAGCACGCGCGCGGCGAACTCGTGATCCTGCCCGGCGTACCCCGAACTGCGGTACAGGCTCGCGGCGTAGGGGATTGTCCATTCGGTGATGTTCATGCGTCGCCCCCCGTGACGCTGTCCAGCACGGCTGCCGCCAGCGAGTGCCAGCCGCGCGTGTCGGGTCGCACGCCGCGCTCGAGTTGCGACAGGTACGGCACGGAGCAGCCCATGCCGTCTGCGATTGCCTGCTGACCGACGCCGAGTCGGCGCCGCTCGTGCGCGAGCTCGGCCCACTGGTCCACCGTGCCGCAGTCGCGGGCGATGGACTCGCGTGCGGTCGGCACGGGGTCCGGTGTCAGGTGCGCGGCGAGCAATTTCGCCAGGGCGATCAGCGCGTGCGCCTGTGCGATGTCGGGCGCGCGGCTGACGTACTGGTCGGCGCGGTCGATGTGTTCGGTCGGTGTCATTCGGTGGGCTCCGTTGTGGTGGTGGGTCACTGGTCGTCGCGCGGGACGATCCGCCAGACATCGACAGCGGCGCCGATGATCATGTGCGTCTCATCCCACGACCAGACCTCGCAGGTGTCGGCGGGCACGCGGTTCGCGACGAACACGGGCGTTTCGTTATCGTAGTCGAACCGCTCGATTGTGCGGACTCCCTGCCAGAGTGCGTTGAGGTAGGCGTTGCACTCGGTGCGCGAGGCGTAAAGCAGCTCGCGCAGGTTGCTGGCGTTGCGCACGGCTTCGCAGGCTGCGGCGTGCGCGGCGATCAATTCGGCGTGGGTCGTCATGGCTGTCTCCGGTGTGGTGTCTGCGGTTGGTGCCGCTACCGCGAAAGCCCCGTGCGGTGAGGCTACGGGGCTGGCGGGGTGCGGTGAGCGTCAGCCAGCTTCGCGAAGGTCTTCGCGGTAACAGGTGAACGCTTCGGAGTAGTCAGGCACGGTCACTCCGGTCGCGTCGTCGTACGACACGGGGGCGACCGTCAGGACGTAGTTGCCGCGGCCGGCGTGGCGCGAGTCGACGATTTCGAGGATCATCCGCGCCTTGATCTCTCCGTAAAAGAACTCGGCGTCCTCGGTGAGGGTGTAGGTCTTTGCGGTGGTCGTCATGTCGTCCTCTCGTGTGGTGGTGGGGCATCGCCCCGTTGACATGAACAACTTACGACCCTTGCCCAGCCTTTGCAAGAGTAAAACGCACCGGCCTGTCGATTTCTCGATCCGGCGTCAGTACGGCAGATCGGGATCGCCTGCCACGCCACCCGATTGCAGCCGCAGCGGGGGCAGGTCGTACACTCGACGCCCGCCCGTCTTTCGCGCGTCGGCGCCGGTCATCTCGCGCAGGATCGAGGCGACCCGCGTGGTGTCTCGGCGCGTCGGCCTGTCGAATCCGATCGCCTTGAGCACCTCGGTCGCGGTGCGCTGGCGGGTGCGGTCGGGCTTGTCCCAGTCGTACCGCTCCGCGATGAGCTCGACGAGCGGGTCCACCGACTCGTGCTCGGCGTTCGCCGCGGCCAGCGCCTGCTGCTCGTCAGCCGACAACCACCACGGCTCGCCCGCGTGGTACAGTTGCGCGACCTCCGCGAATAGTTGCTGCGTGTCGATGTCGTGATCGTGCACGACGCGCGTAACGGGGATCGTCCACCATCGGCGGTTGCCGGTTTCGTCGACCAGGTATCGCTGCTCGTTGACCGACCCGAAGAAGATCGTACGCCGCGGCAACTGCGACACCGCGCGGGCATACGGGCGGCGGAGCTCGTCAACGCGGCGAGTGACGAACGCCTTGAGCCGTGCGATATCGGCCTTGCGGAACGTGGCGTCGACCTCGCCCAGTTCGCACACGATGTACGCCAGCGCCTCCATCAGGTGATCTTTGTTGCCGGGGTCGACGGTGCGACCTGCTGCGACGAATCCATCGGGCATCAGTGACAGCACCCACCGCGACTTCCCGGCGCCCTGCGGACCCTGCAGGATCAGCGCGCCGTGCGCCTCGACTCCGTCCCGCTCGTATGCCGCGGCGACGATACTGATCAGCCACCGACGCAGTAGCGCGCGCTTCAACGCCGGGTCCATCGGACTGACCAGCGTATCGCACAGCGCGTCCAGCCGGGACACGCCGTCCCACGGACGCGACCCGATCCAGTCCCGTGCGGGGTGGTATGCGTGCGCGTCTGCGATGATGTCGAGGTACTCCGCAATCCTCGACTGCGGCATCCGGTTGAGCGCGCACAGACTGGCGACCTTGCCGAGCGCGTTGTTATCGCGGTTGTCAACCAGCCAGCTTTCGCCGGGGATCTTGATCTCGCGCGCCTTCGTCATCTCGTTGTAGCGCACCGTGATCCCGTAGCATTTGCACAGGTGCGCCAAGTTCGCGTCCATGTTCAACGGGGCGCCCTTGTCTCCGATGTGCGGCCACGTCCCGAGCGGCATCGCCTGTTCGGTCGACAGCACGTCGGGCGCACCGTCCAGCGGCACCGCGGACGCGACCAGCCGCGCGAGTTGCCGACCGTCCCAGCCCTCGGACTCGGCGTCCGCCAGATCCCACCCGTGCCGCGCGGGGTCGGGCGTGTACTCGACGATCCGCACAGTCGCGGCGATGCCGTCCAGTGCCGCGCCGATCGTCCGCATCGCCTTTACGCCGGGCTGGTCTGCCGGGTCTGTGTCGGGCTGTGCATCGCGGTCGGGGACCAGCACCACGTTGCGCCCCTCGAGCGCGTCGAGCTTCACCCTGCGGGCGGTCGCTGTCCCGCCGAGCCACGCGACCGCGACGAACGGCAGCCGATCGATCAGGCGCGTCGCGGCGTCGGCGGCTTTCTCGCCTTCGACGACCAGCACCGTCGCGCGGGGTGCCTCGTGCAGTCGGTCGAGCCCATACAGCGGACGCGGGTCCGTGCCCGTGATACCGCGCCATGCCCACCGCTCGCGCCCACCCTCGCTCACCCACGACCGGGGGAGAATCTGCTTTCCGTCGGGCGTGTCGAATCGGGCTACGTGCATCAACGGCGAGCCCGATGCCGACCGGTACGTCCACACCTGCGACGGCTCGCCGTGGCGCGGGTGCGCGAACGTCGGCGTCGGGGCGTGGTCGGGGATCGGCATGATCGGGCGCGGCTTGCCCGCATCGATCGGCGTCGGGCGTGCGGGGGGCGGCCCGGTGTCCTCGTCGGACAGCTGCCGCGCCGCGTCGCCCTGGCTGATGCCGTGCAGGTACGCGTACAGGCTGATCAGATCACCGCCACGATCGCCCGTGGCGAAGTCGCCCCACGCGCCGGTCGTCAGGTTCACCGAGAACGAACCGGCCTTGCGGTCGTCGCGTGTCGGATTCGTCGCGCGCCACTCGCCGCCCTCCCGGCGTCCGTGCGGGAGCCACTGCGGCACCAGCGTCTCGGGGTTCAGCGTCGCGCGAAGGCGTGCGAAGTCGGGGGCGGTCATTCGGGCACCTCGTGATCTGCTGTGCCGTCGAGAATATCGGAGGCGCACGCGACATGCGCGCTCAACTGGATCGTCACAGACTGGCCGCGGTGCGCCTCGTCAGGCTGGATCGGGATCCTCATGTCCCACATCCTAGACTGCGCTCCGCTCCAGTGCGTCACGCGCTTTACGGCAAGCCTCGACAGGCACCGCGACACGTCCGCGCAATCGATGCCCAGCCAATCCGAGAGCGCGCCCAGCGTCGCTGTCATCGTGGCGCGAGGCCCCTGCTCGCGCTCCACCTTTGCCAGCATCGCGAGCAACTCGCGCTCGATCATCGCGTCGGTCATTCGGCCCCCTCGCGCTCTGGCGCCAGAAACCCGAGCAGCCGAACCACCGCGCGCGGGATCGGCGTGCGTCCGGTGCGCCAGTTGTAGACCGTCCTGATGCTCACGCCGAGCTCCTCGGCGGCATCGGGGATCGCCCATCCGGCGCGGTCCATCGCCCGGATGAAATCGTGCGCTGTCATCTCGCTGTCCTCTCGTCTGTGGTGTGCGGATTCGATCGCGCGGACTGCATCATCGGCGGATCGGGCGACGCACGCAACCCCGCCCGCGGATTCGACCGCCTGCAGGAACGCGCGCTGCTCGGGGCGGACCCGTCCGCGCGGGGTCTTCACTTCGACGGCGACGAACACCGGCACGCGGGCGCCGACCATCGCGTCGGTGATCTCGACCTCGACGAACCCGAACAGATCGCTGAACCCGCGCGGGAGCCCGCTCGAGAACGGGCGCGGATTCGTCAGAACGACGCGACCATCCGGCAGTCGGCTCGCGTCGCCTGCCCACGCCTGCCCGACGTTCGCGCGCCAGATCGTGGCGTGCGGTGCCAGTGCGTTGCGGATCGCGTTCTGGATCGCGTGTTCAGTCATTCGGGCACCTCGCGTAGCGCGCGCGCGATGATTTCGACCGCATGATCCCGGACACCCTCCAACCCGTACACTTCGCCCAGGACGGCGTCCATCCGGTCGAGATACGCGCGCACCTCGCGTAGCAGTCCGTCGCGCTCGAACGCGCCGAGCCCGGTCGGCATGTGCGTCACCTTCCATCCGCCGTCGCGCATCCTTCGCACGTGCCAGCGTCGCGATGGTGACACCCATCCGTCGACCTGCATCAGCGGGTGCGGGCGGCGCGTCGTGATCGTGATCCTCTCTTTGGTCCACTTCGGGTCAGTCATCGCCCACCCCGTCGCCACCGCACGCCGGGCACGGCCTGTCCCACAGTCCGTCAGCGTCGGGCACTGTGCCCTCGATCGGGACACATCCGGTGCCGTCGCACGTCGGGCAGTCGGTGTCGGTGTCGTCCATCATCATCCCACCGTTGCATCCGTGGGCATTCATGGTGCCGCCTCGCGCACTTCGTCGTCGGTCAGGTAGCGCCACGCGAAGTGACCCGGCAACGCGAGCGCGTCGCGAAGGATGCCGCTGGCGTGGCGGGCGTCGCGCACGATGCCGCCGCGGCTGTACGGGTGCTTATACCATCGCCCGACCTCGGGCTTGTCGTGGCGCCACACGGACGGGTCGGTGCGGTAGGGGTCGTCGGGTGCGTTCATCTCTCAATCCTCCATCGTGGTGCGGGCGATCCTTCACTGTCCGCCCGTGTCGATTGCAACGGTTGCACAGCCTGTCACAGGTGTCAACATTGAGAGTCAGTCCCATTGGTCCCAGTCAGTCCCAAAGTCAGTCCCACCGTAACCCCCTCTACTCTCTACATAAATCACTATTTGGGACCAAAGGGACAGAGAATAGGGGAGAAGAAAGAAAGGGACCGAAAACAGCCCGCCGGGGGATCGGTACCACCTTTATAGGGAGCGTCGGTCCCTTCTGTCCCAATCTGCCCGATTCGCGTGCTGTGGCGCGCACTTACGTTGGGACCAAGTCAGTCCCACTTGGTCCCTCTGCCGGAGAATTCGATGAAAGCAATGACCGTGCCAGCCCTGATGTGCCTTTTCGTCCTGCTCGCGTGCGGGGATGCCGTGACCCTCGCGGGTGACGTGACCCCGCTGTGGGACGATCGCGAGTGCTACGTCTGCCCTGTGGACTACAAGGGCGCGCAGCTGGGCGACCCGCTTGCGCTGCCGTGGCTGTGCCAGTATCCTGATCTCGACCTCGTGATGCGGTGCGAGCCCGTCGCGTGTGATGACTACGGCGAGCCGGTGTGTGAACCGGTGCCGGTTGAAGGCCCATGAGTCTGAAAGATGCCAGCGGGCAAGGGACAGGCAGAACGAATCGCACTGCGCCGACGCGAGGCGCTGCGGCTGCGTGCGATGGGTCAGAAGTACGCCGAGATCGGTGAAGCGCTCGGCGTGTCCGAGGCGACCGCATGGCGTGACTGCACGGGCGAACTGAAGCGCACGCGCGACGAGACGGGCGAGGCTGCCGAGGAAGTGCGCGTGCTTGAGCTTGAGCGGCTCGACATCGCGACGAAGGGCGTGATGCCGAAGGTTCTCGAGGGTGACGAGCGCGCGACCGACGTGATGCTGCGGATTCAGGCACGCCGCGCCAAGCTGCTCGGGCTCGACTCGCCCGACCGTCAGCAGGTCGAGGTCACGGGCATCGACCCGCGTGAACTGCTGGCGGCGCGACTCGGGCGCGATTCGGGTTGACACCCGCGCCCCGTGCTGCCAGTGTCTCCGTGCGTTGCGTCGCCCCTCGCATAGGGTGAGGGTGCCCCCGGTCCGTGCTGGATCGGGGGCTTTCTCGTTTCGTGCTTGCAACGGCTGCACAGTCGTGGCAGGGTGTCCCGGTCACCACGCACTGGAGGTGCAGAATGGGATGGATCAAGCTGACGAGGGAACAGGTCGCCGCGCTGCATCTGGCGGCGCTCAAGGTCGAGGGGCTGCCGACGCGGATCGGCATCGTGGTTGGCGAGCGGGCGGTCGGCAGCAATACGCTGG
>Ga0208645_1004065_pt1 | contig 10525 bp, 16 predicted proteins | sample VirMetDEL_Sep_01_FD_184519 | JGI IMG/M metagenome (GOLD analysis project Ga0208645, IMG submission 184519) | Aqueous microbial communities from the Delaware River and Bay under freshwater to marine salinity gradient to study organic matter... | ecosystem: Environmental > Aquatic > Marine >...
AATGCGTAAACATTTGAATTGGTTCAGACAACACAATGCTGAGGCATATATGGTTCTATTAGACTAGAACCAACCTTTCTTGCCCTGGTCCCTCAATAGAGGTACCAGGGCGCTCCCTAAATTTGAACTTTTCTTATTATTAATATATAGATATGTATATAAAGGGGTCCCAGTATCAGGCATTTATGCTAAGTTTTATACATAGATAGCTTTAAAATACTTTTGGACTTTTTAAATTAAAGATGTAAAAAAAATAATAAAAATTTTATGAGTGAAAAAAAATATAGATATACTGAAAAACAAAAAATATATTATAAAAATTTACCAGAACAAAAAAAATTAAAAATTTTTGAAATGGCAAAAAAAAGATTAAATGATAGTGAATTTAATTTTATGAAAAGTAGGTATGCTAGAATTAAAAATCAAGAAAAAAGTTCTAAAACAAAATATGATAATGAAATATATAAATGTTGTTTTTCTCTTGAAGAATTTTTAAAAGCTTGGGAATCTCATAAAATAGAGCATGGTGGAATTTTTTGTGCTGTTACTGGTGATTTAATGACTATGGTTGGTTTAAATGACAAAGATAAAAAATATAAAAGAAATTGGTCTAATGTAAGTATAGATAGAATTGATTCAAGTAAACCATATACAATTCAAAATATTATTTTTATTAAATGGGATGTGAATAGAGCTAAAGGAGATTTATCTATAACACACATGAAAAAAATATTAAATTTGTATAATAAAAGATTTTTTAATTAATTTTTTCGAATGCAATATGGATATAGAGAAGTTAAAAAAGTTTGAGAAATTACCACCTGATGTAAAAAGACAGTTAGCCTTGTATATGGCTAAGTGGAAAGATAAGAAAAAAGAAGCTGACATTAGAGATAACTTCATGGCTTTTGTTAAACATGTATGGCCAGATTTTATTGAAGGCTCTCACCACAAACAAGTTGCTAAAAAATTTAATGACATTGCTACTGGTAAAGTTAAACGTGTAATTATTAATATGGCTCCCAGACATACTAAGTCTGAGTTTGCCTCTTACTTGTTACCTGCGTGGATGGTAGGTCGTAATCCTAAATTAAAAATTATTCAATCTACTAACACAACTGAATTATCTGTGAGGTTTGGTCGTAAAGCAAAACAACTTATGGACTCCCCTGAGTACAAAGAAGTATTTCAAACAAGACTTAAAGAAGATAGTCAAGCTGCCGGTAAATGGGAAACCCAACAAGGCGGTGAATATTATGCTGCAGGTGTTGGATCTGCAATTACTGGTCGTGGTGCCGATCTTTTGATTATTGATGACCCACACACTGAACAAGATGCAATGAACGCTCAAGCTTTAGAGAGAACTTATGAGTGGTATACATCTGGTCCACGTCAGCGTCTTCAACCTGGTGGAACGATTGTAATTGTAATGACTCGTTGGAATGAAAAAGATTTAGCAGGAAGATTAATTAAAGCACAAAAAGAACCTAAAGCAGACCAGTGGGAAGTAATTGAGTTTCCTGCAATCCTGCCAAACAAAGAACCCCTGTGGCCTGAATACTGGAACATTAAAGATTTAGAAGCGGTAAAGGCTTCCATTCCCTTATCTAAATGGAACGCACAGTACATGCAGAATCCAACTGGAGAAGAAGGAGCATTAATCAAAAGAGAATGGTGGCAAGATTGGGAAAAAGATTTACCACCACTAGAACATGTAATTCAATCTTACGATACCGCATTTATGAAAAAACAAACAGCTGACTACTCTGCTATTACTACCTGGGGTGTGTTCACACCATCTGAAGATAGTGGTCAATGTCTAATCTTATTAGATGCAGTTAAAGATAGATATGAGTTTCCAGAACTACGTAGAGTAGCCATGGAACAGTATGGTTACTGGAAGCCTGAGACCGTAATCATTGAGTCTAAGGCATCAGGATTACCTTTAACTTATGAGTTGCGAAAAATGGGTATTCCTGTTATAAACTTTACACCCTCAAAAGGTAATGATAAACATACGAGGGTTAACAGTGTCTCTCCACTGTTTGAATCAGGGAGAATATGGGCGCCCAAAGAAATGGACTTTGCACAAGAAGTAATTGAAGAATGTGCAGCATTTCCATATGGAGATCATGATGACCTAGTGGACTCCATGACTCAAGCTGTTATGAGGTTTAGGCAAGGTGGTTTAATTAATCACCCTGAAGACTACGAGGATGAAGAACTACCTCAACAACAAAGGACGTATTATTGATGGGACCAGTCATAAAATTATTACAAGCAATTAGAGGCTTAACTAAATCAGGTGCAATTAAATCTCTTGATGATGCTTATAGACTTGCACAAAGAGAGTTAGGTGAAAAATTTAGTAGATATAAAAATCAAATTAAAGATGCATTTGATGCAGGTAACACTAAACCTTCAAACGTAATTCCATTTAAAAAGAAAGAAGGGATTGAATCTTTAAGTAAAGGTAGAGTTAAAAAACCAGGTGAAGTCATAGAAGCATCATTTAAACCCGGTGTAGACAAAAGAGGTAAGAGAGTGGAAGAGTCACCGAGTCAGGCTTCAGGAGTTTCTCCATTAATGAAAAGACTCAGTAAAGGGGCTGAAATGTTAAAAGGTATGAAGCAGTCAGGTATGGACCCAACTGTTGCTTTAACAAAAACACTTGCTAGATCTATTTTAAATAAAAAAGGAATTAAAATACCAGATGATAGAGTAGATCCAATTGAAGCACTAGTTGAAAACTTTGGAGCTGATGTCTTAATGGATACTAAGAATGTAGCTGAAGAATTACTTGAGTTACAGAGAATGGGTAAAGGAACTAAAGGTATTGATGAAGTTTTAGAGCAAGAAGGTATGTTTAATATACCAATTAATAAAGATGCACCTAAAGGATTAACTCAAGAAGAACTTAGACAAATTAAAAAAGAAGTGGATCAAGAAAAAATGTTTGAAGATTTTGATCCAACAGATAGAGAACCAAATGCAGAAGGCGGATTAAATTCTTTGATGGCTTCAGACGATATGAACGAAAGACTCTTAGAAAAACTTTATGAAGATTTTTTAGATCAAGGTCTTTCTCCAGAAGAAGCTAAAAAAGCTGCAGAAGAAGCTTTTAGAGAAAGAGCTGCTTATGGAGGTAGAATGGGTTATGCTATTGGTAGTTTACCAAAAGGTATTCAAGCTTTAGTAAAAGGCATTAATAAAAAGTTTGGCAAAGGTTCAATAAAAACTGCTGATGAAATAGATCAACCAGAAAAAACAATTCGACAACAAATTATGGAATTTGAAGCTAGAAATAAACCAGATGCAATTACTATGGAGTCTAGAGAAATTTTAGATGTACCACCAGTACCAGAAGGTTTTAAATTAAGTAAAGAAAAATTAATGGCTAAATTTCCAGAAATAGATGAAGACTTTGCAGATCAGATGATGGATATGGATAAAGATACAGCCGGTAGAATTATTAAAATGCTAGAGAACAGGAGACTTAATCCAGAAGCTTATGATAGATTATTAGAAAAATATGGTGACACTTTAGAATTCCAAGCAGAGTTTGATAAAGTTGTTAGGAGAAAAAATAATAATCAAGGTGGCCTAAACTATTTGATGGGAATGTAATGAAGATTGGTGAATACGAACAGATGATGTCGTATCTGACTCGTCCTGCTACAAAAAAAGAAACTAGAGAAGACTTTGCAATAGGTGGTGGAGCTGTAGAGGGTAAGGATTTAGGTACGCGAGAAGGTTTTGCTTCTCCTGAAGCTAGAGCATATTTAGAAACTTTAGAACCAGGAACAACTGTTAATACTTATGAGATTGGTAACAGATTTAATACTGCTCCCGCAACGGTTAGGGGACAAGTACAAAGAAATTTTCCAGATTTAAGATTACAAACTAAAGAAGAAGGTGCAGCTAAAGCAAAAGAAACTAGAAAAGCACAGTATGCAGAAAAAACATCTGATGTTCCAACTGTACAATCAGAAGTTAGAGGCAAAGGTAAAGAAGCTAGAACTAAAGGAAGAGACATAACAGGTGTAAAATGGCCAAGTGAAGAAATTAAAAATAAATATATTGAATATATAAAAGATAGGTATTCGGATGTAAAAGGAAGAAAAGGTCTAACTAATAAACAACTTGCCGAAGAATTTTTTGGAAAATCTAATACAGCTACTGTAGGTACAGTAGAAAGAATTAATAAATTTTTAAAAAAAGATTTAGATTTAGAATTTAAAAAAGCTCCTATCGATGAAGTAAAAGCAAAAAGAAAAAGAAGATTAGATATTACCCAAGGTGGTAAAACTTTTACAGGAACTGATAAAATTCCTTTTCACCACATTATGCCTATAGGTGGAGAAGTAGATTTAACTACTAAAGATGTAGCATTTATTAATAAAAAGATGAATTCTGAACTAGCACCATACAATACAAAATTAAATGACATCGCGGATGCAATTAGTAACCAATTAAATAGTCAAGCACCTGGATATCTCGACAGAGTAGATGAATTAAATAAAAATGCTGAAGAAATAATTGAAAGTGTAAAAATAAGACTACCTAAAAAATTTCAAAATTATATTGGATTTAACAGATTAGATCCTATTACGGATGAATATGGAACACCTATCCGAATGAATGTTACAAGAGTTGGTGTTGATGATTCAAAATCTTTAGCAGGTAAAAGAGGAGAAGCTCAAAAACTAGAAACACTTACACAAAAAGGTCTTATGGACCAGATAAAAAATTTAAAAATAAAAATACCTACATCTGATTTACTTGAATTGGGAAGTAAATTACCTGGACCATTTAAATTGTTAAAATTAAAAAAAGGTTTTGAAGATGGTGGAATAGTGTCTAGACAGAATTTAGGTAGAGGTTATTTAGCAGGAGGTATTAGGAGTTTAGGTAAAAAATACAAAGACTCAACTTTAGAAGCTATTTTAGAAAATCCTAAAATAATGGCAGCAGAATTTGGATATTCAGGTCTTGCAGAAATACTTAGATTGCTAGGACTATATTCAGTAGGTGGTCATGTTAAAAAAAATAATGATGAATAAATACCCAAAGAAACACTTATTACCCCCTGAAGCCGGACCCATGCCTCAGGGCTTGAATATTAACTATAATACTGTTAAAACAGTCAAACAATCTGGAGAAAAAATAAATGGCGGATATAGACAAGGCACTTCCAAACGAAGTCAGAAAAGAATTCGATCTTCCTAGTGAAGATGAAGTTCAGGAACAATTAGCAGAAGAAGTAGAGACACAAGAAGAATCTCTTGGTCCAGTTGACATTCAAGAAAATGAAGATGGATCAGTAGATATAAATCTTGATCCACAAGCTGCAACACCTGAAGGTGGGGACGAGCATTATGCAAACCTTGCAGACTTTTTACCTGATGATGTATTAGGTAGATTAGGTTCAGACTTAAATAGTAAGTATATGGATTATACTTCATCAAGAAAAGAATGGGAAAAAACATACACTCAAGGTTTAGATCTTCTAGGTTTTAAGTATGATAATAGAACAGAACCTTTTCAAGGAGCTTCAGGTGCAACTCACCCAGTTCTTGCAGAAGCAGTAACACAGTTTCAAGCATTAGCTTATAAAGAATTATTACCAGCAGATGGACCAGTTAGAACACAAGTAATTGGTTTATCTACACCTGAGAAAACACAACAAGCACAACGTGTTAAAGATTTTATGAATTATGAAATCATGGAAAAGATGAAAGAGTATGAACCAGAGTTTGATCAAATGTTATTTAATCTACCTCTTGCAGGTTCTTCTTTTAAAAAAGTTTACTATGATGACATGGAACAAAGAGCAGTATCTAAATTTGTTCCGGCAGATGATTTAATTGTTCCGTACACAGCTACCTCATTAGATGATGCGGAAGCAATTATTCATCGTGTAAAAGTTTCTGAAAACGATTTAAGAAAACAACAAGTCGCTGGTTTTTATAGAGACATAGATTTAGGAAAACCAACTCCAGGTGAATCTGATATTGAGAAAAAAGAAAGAGAGCTTGAAGGAGTTTCAAAAACAAAAGATGAAGATGTATTTACATTACTAGAATGTCACGTGGATTTAGATTTAGAAGGTTTTGAAGATGAGAATCCAGAAACTGGTGAACCGTCTGGAATTAAAATACCTTACATTGTAACTCTAGAAGAAGGGTCAAGAGAAATATTATCTATTAAAAGAAATTATGAAGTAGGTGATCCACTAAAGAAAAAAATACAATACTTTGTACATTTTAAATTTTTACCAGGACTAGGTTTTTATGGTTTTGGTTTAATTCATATGATTGGTGGATTAAGTAGAACTGCAACAAGTGCACTTAGACAATTACTAGACGCAGGAACTTTATCTAATTTACCTGCTGGATTTAAACAACGTGGTATTAGAATCAGAGATGATGCACAATCAATTCAACCCGGTGAGTTCAGAGATGTAGATGCACCTGGTGGAAATTTAAGAGATTCGTTTATGATGTTACCATTTAAAGAACCAAGTCAGACTTTGTTATCACTAATGGGTGTTGTAGTAAACGCTGGTCAAAGATTTGCATCAATTGCAGATTTACAAGTTGGTGATGGAAATCAACAAGCGGCAGTAGGAACAACAGTTGCTCTTTTAGAGCGTGGTTCTAGAACTATGTCTGCGATTCACAAAAGAATTTACTCAGCTCTTAAAAATGAATTTAGAATTATGGCTAGAGTATTCAAGTTATATCTACCACAAGAATATCCGTATGATGTAGTTGGGGGTCAAAGAATGATTAAACAACAAGACTTTGATGATAGGGTAGATATATTGCCAGTTGCTGACCCTAACATTTTTTCTCAAACACAGCGTATTTCCCTCGCGCAAACGGAACTCCAACTGGCACAATCAAATCCGCAAATGCATAATCTATATCAAGCATATAGAAACATGTATGAAGCCTTGGGTGTAAAGAATATTGATTCAGTTTTAATTAAACCAATGCAACCAATGCCAAAAGATCCGGCGTTAGAGCACATTGATGCTTTAGGTGGTAAACAGTTTCAAGCTTTTCCAGGTCAAGATCATAGATCACACATTACTTCACACTTAAATTTTATGGCAACTAACATGGCTAGAAATAATCCAATGGTTATGGCAAGTTTAGAGAAAAATGTTTTTGAACATATTAGTCTAATGGCGCAAGAACAAGTTGAATTAGAGTACAGAGATGAAATGCAACAACTTCAACAGATGCAAATGCAGGCACAACAGAACCCAGCAATGGCTCAACAGATTCAAATGCAAGTTATGCAGATGACTCAGAAGATTGAAGCAAGAAAAGCTCAACTAATTGCAGACATGATGGAAGAATTTATGAAGGAAGAGCAAAAAATTACTTCACAATTTGACAATGATCCAATTGCTAAACTAAGATCAAGAGAGTTAGACCTTAGAGCACAAGAAAATGCTCGAAAAGAGAAGGAAGCTAACGAGAGAATGGACCTTGATAAGATGAAAGCAATGATGAATCAACAAAATCAGGACGAAAAACTAAAACAAAACGAAGAATTAGCAAAATTACGTGCTGACACATCAATTGAAAAGACAATTTTAGGAAAAACACTACCTAGTTCTGATTCAATGATGCCAAATGTTGCAATTATGCGTAAAGGTTAGTGACAAAAACTAAAAAAACAGTTAAAATAAAATACATAAGGAGAAAATATGGAAAAATTAGATAAAATTGTTGAAATCAAGTCAGAAAACAAAATGAATCTTGAAATTGACCCTAGATCTAAGACTACAGCTGATGGTTCTTACAACTACATCGCAAAAGGCGAAGAAGTTGAAGTAAGAGGAACTAAAAAAATGCTAAAAGAGAAGTCTAGAAAAGCTAAGTGGATCTAACATGTGGTTATCGGCAATCAAATTAGCCGTTTCTGCTGGAAGTAAAATTTATGCTAACAAGCAGAAGACGAAAATGGCAATGTCTGAAGCACAATTAATGCATGCTACTAAGATGGCTCAAGGTGAGGAAGCTTACCAAGGCAAATTATTAGAAGCTAGACAATCGGACTGGAAAGATGAGGCGGTTTTGATAATTCTAAGTTTGCCCGTGTTGGTGCTCGCTTGGGCAGTGATATCGGATGACCCAACAGCGATGGACAAGGTAAAATTGTTCTTTGATATGTTCTCGCAGCTGCCGGGATGGTTCACTAATTTGTGGATCCTTGTCGTGGCGAGCATTTATGGTATAAAGGGTACACAAATATTTAGAGGAGGAAAAAAATAATGAAAAAGAAAATACCAGCAGGTAAAAAAGGAAAAGGTTTAAGAGCTTTAAAAGCAAAAGCGCCAGAAGTTGCAAAACGAATGGGTTATAAAAAAGGTAAAAGGGTTTCTAAGTAATGGCTAAACTCTGTCCTAGAGGAAAAGCAGCAGCGAAGAGAAAATTCAAGGTGTACCCTTCGGCGTACGCGAACATGTATGCTTCTGGAGTTTGCTCAGGTAAAATTACACCTGGTGGTAAAAAAGGTAATCGTAAAAAAGCCATGGGTGGTGGAATGATGCGTGATCAATACAGAGGTGGTGGATTAGCTAGAAGAAAAAGAATGGGCTGTGCTTAATGCGAGCTTATTATTCAGAAGGTGGTTTAAGAAAATGGGTATCGGAGAAGTGGGTCGATATCGGAGCCCCGAAGAAGAACGGGAAGTATCAGCCTTGCGGGAGAAGCAAAGGCTCAAAGAGGAAATATCCAAAATGCGTTCCACTTGCAAAAGCCACACGAATGACAAAGTCACAAAAGGCGAGTGCTGTCAAACGAAAGAGAGCTGCAGGTAACACAGGACCTAAACCAACTAACGTAAAAACATTTGCATAATGAACTTAGAAAAAGATTTAAAACAATTGAAAAAACAAAAGCAGTTGAAAGAATCTGCTATTGCACAACTTAGAAAAAGAAGCAAAGATTCTATAGCTAGACCAAAAGCAGAAAAAAATATATTATCAACTGATCCAAGGATGCAAAGAATATGAGAACTTATTTTCAAAAAGGAACTAAAAAAATATTTGATCAATTGGAAACTAATGTTCCACATCCTAAAGGGCATAGAGTAGAGTATGCAAGTGGTGGAAGAACAAGAGACAAGCAACCACCTAAAACAAAAAAATATTTTAGATCAACTAAGTCTGGTGCAGGTATGACTAAGGCTGGAGTTGCAAGATACAGAAGAGAAAACCCTGGATCTAAATTAAAAACAGCGGTTACTGGCAAAGTCAAACCAGGATCAAAAGCTGCAAATAGACGTAAATCATACTGTGCAAGAAGCGCAGGACAAATGAAGAAGTTTCCGAAAGCAGCAGCAGATCCTAATTCTAGAATTAGACAAGCTAGAAGACGTTGGAAATGTTAGATAGATTAGTATACAGATTTTGTGGTTTTTTAGATGATGCCGTTGCATTTGTTGAAACAGGTGCTATAAGAATCACTGAATGGTGTTGGCATTCAAGAGTAAATTTACTAAATAAAAGGAGAAAGAAAAATGTTAAACGAAGAAACAGTAATAATTCATAAAGTACAAAAACATCTTAAAGAGTCTTATCAAGATATAGCAGATGCCATGATTGGTGGTGCTATTGACAATATGGAAAAATACAAGTATATGATGGGACAGGCACATGCCTATTTAAAAATATCACAGGAAATCTCTAACCTGCTAGAACCAAAGGAGCACAAAAATGATATTGAAAGACCAGAAAACGTCGTCGACTTCGAACGACCCGAAAGTTAAATCGGCACTATTAGATAAATACGACGAAGAAGCAAAAAAAGAAGCAGACGGTTACGAACGTCTTAAAACAAAAGAATCAAATAAATTACCTAAACCTACCGGATGGAGATTAGTTGTTCTGCCATTTAAAATGCCAGAAAAAACTAAAGGTGGATTATTACTTGGACAAGAAACTTTAGAGAGACAACAGATTGGATCTACTTGTGGTTTAGTTCTTGCAATGGGTCCACATTGTTATGATAAAGATAAATTTCCAGAAGGTCCTTGGTGTAAAAAAGGTGATTGGGTTATCTTTGCAAGATATGCGGGATCAAGAATCCAAATAGATGGTGGGGAAGTAAGAATGCTAAATGACGATGAAGTTTTAGCAACCATTGAAAACCCTGAAGATATACTTCATCAATATTAATCATAGAAGGAGATAAACTATGCCAGACGTAGAAGAAAACAAAACAGTTGATATAGATACATCAGGTCCTGATACAGAAATTGAGTTAGAAGAAACTCAAACTGCAGAAACAGAAACACCTGAAGTAGAAACATCTACTAATGAAACAGAAGAGACTTCAACAGTTGTTGAAGCAAAAGAAGAAAAGAAAGAAGAGCCTGCACAGGACAATAAAGAACAAGAATTAGAAAAATACTCTGAAGGAGTACAAAGAAGAATAGCTAAATTAACCCATAAATGGAGAGAAGCAGAGAGACAAAAAGATGAAGCTTTAACTTATGCTCAAGC
>Ga0208645_1004068_pt1 | contig 10515 bp, 10 predicted proteins | sample VirMetDEL_Sep_01_FD_184519 | JGI IMG/M metagenome (GOLD analysis project Ga0208645, IMG submission 184519) | Aqueous microbial communities from the Delaware River and Bay under freshwater to marine salinity gradient to study organic matter... | ecosystem: Environmental > Aquatic > Marine >...
CTCAAACACAACGTCGATGCTGGCATGGTCGAAACCAAGCGTGTCGATGCTGTGCTGATGAGTCGTCGCGGTGGTCAGGTCCGCCGTGGCGATCTTGGTGACAGACTTACTGTTTTCTACTGGAAGCATTTTTATCTATCTCCGTGAGATCAAGAAGCGAACTTGAGACCGACGATCGGGCCAGCAACCGAGGTGCTGCCGAGATCATGAACAACCATGGCGTTCCGAGTTGTGGCGAACGTCAGCGTCTGATCGAACTCGATGTAACGCTCGGAAGCGGTACGGATCGAAACAGCACGTCGCTCACCGAACGTCGCAGCCTGTGACAGATCACCGAAGAGGCAGGCAATCTCCGAGGCAGTGCCGGTCAGGTCGCTCACCATGCTGTGAACAAGCCGGACAGGAAAGCCAAGGAAGTTGAGGCCAGCACCGCCAGCAATGTCGCTGGCAGAGTTGCCACTGCCTGCCATCATCAGACGAAGCATCGAAGACCCATAGCCAGCCGGCGAGATGTACCATGCTGCCTGACGACGAGCGTACAGAGGCAGGCGGCTCACCGTGTTGGTGAAGTCATTGAGGTCAAGGTTGTCGAACGTGTTGTTGCCGCTGGCGGCATTCACGACCGACTTCGTGTGGCTGCCATCGTTGATCTTCGTGGTCACGCCAACAGTACCGTGATAGGTGCTGGTGCCGTCACCGATGAAGCCAGCATTGTCGAAGGATTCAGCAAACGCCTGAGCCACTTCAACAGCCATCGCATCAGCGAGGTCGATGATGGAGTCTTCAAGCAGCGAGTTTGGAACGCGATTGGCGACGCCCCAAATCTTCGCAACGAGTTGCACGTTGTCGAAGGTCACATCGCTGGTGCTGACTTCGGTGTTTTCACCAACAGCACGGGCGGCGAGTCCACCAGTGCGGCGAGCGATCACCAGGGTGTCAGACGACATCGGCACGCGGCGAGCGTACTGCGGAAAAGCACCGTACTCTTCAACGAGCCGGATGATTTCGCTGCTCATCTCGTCGCTGACCAGAACGCCACCAAGCGAGTTGACGCCGCCAGCCTGAGCCCGGCTTTCAACGCGGTGGTCTTCGCACCAGCGACGAGCCTCGGAGTCGTTGAACAGAGTGGCCTTCAGGTGCATGCCAGCACGATAGGCTCGCTCTTCAGCGTTCGGCCCAGTAAAAGCCTTGAGGTTGCCGACTGCCTTCGGCACGGCGAAGTTACGCTTTTCTTCCACGGCTGGTGCCTCCTCGGTTTTCTTCTCGATGGCTGCGGCAGGAGCAGATCGCTCAAGCACGGAACGCAGTTCAAGTTCCTTCGCCTGGATCTTTTCGCAGAACTCAATCTTCTCCTTGATCTTGTCTGCTCGCTCGGAGAGTTCCTTGAGTCGGCCCTCTTCATCATCGTGCATGTCGGCATCTTCGGTCATGCCTTCTTCCATTGCTGACATCTCAGCGACAACGGAAGCGAGTTCATCGAGCAGTGCCTTGATCTTTTCTGCGTAAGCCATCTGTGGTTACTCCTGTGTACGGCTTGGCGTAGTTTTCGCCTGCCCCTGAAACTAAGAAACAAACTAGCGGACCATCCAGACTGAATGGAAGTTTCCGTTCTACTTAGAACAAACAAGCGGTTGGCGGCGACGGATGTCGCTGGCATTGACTACGGACTTCTCATTATGGCCGCAGACGCTGCAACGCAAGTATCGAACCTGCAACGGACCTGATGCCCTACTTGAGATACACCCTAGATATGCCTTGCGGCATCGCGGGCAAATGTCACCGGTCTTCGCCATGCTTCTCCAGCCATTCGCGGTACTCGCCAATCTTGCCGTGCCAAGCCTCTCGCTTCTTGCAGCCTTCGGCACACTGCTCGCGGAACTGATCGTATGATCGCTTCGCAACAGCAACGCCAGAGTCAGGGTAAGCAGGGTAAGTCACAGGCCCGACATCATAGAGTTCGGCAATCTTGGTGACAGTGCGGATGCTGCGGCCTTCCTCCATGCTCCACTGCTCGCCGTCCTTTGCGATGATGAATGAGAAGGATGAGCCACGCACGATGCCATTGGCAATGTTGCTGGCAATGTCCTTGCCGTAGGTTGTTTCCGGCACCGGAAACTCATACCGCAGACCGACCTCATCGACCGACATCTGCAATGTCTGCGGGTATCGTGCCAGCGGGTAGTTGGCATCATGGTTCCAGAGAGCCCGCGTCTCCAGCGGCTTCTTTCTGCCGCGTCGCTCCCTCACAAGGTCGAATGCCCCAGGATCAAGACGCTCAACAAAGTCACCCATGTCGAGCGAGTCAACGCCGAACTTGGCGGCATACCCGACGATCCATTGCTGCGCCTCCTCGCCGCCTTCTTCCTTGGCTCGCGACTCAACCCGCAGCATGTCTTCGTCGCCTTCGACTTTGATCGACCGAACTTCGATAGCCATAGACCTGCTCTCCTCGTCTGCGGCGTTTATCTGCCGCACAAGTTTTCCTGACCACGACCGCCCAGCGTCACCGCCCCACAATGCCCATGCGATCCGACCGGCAGACGGGAATCCTGATTGACCTGGGCTCCAGCCCTCTGCTTGCTTGTCTACTTCGTGGCGGTCGAAGTACGCTTTCATTCGCTTGGCAGTTGACGGGCTGATTCTCGTCCCATTGCTCAGGTCGCGTGCGCGAGCAACGCCGACTGCCGTGCCGCCTCGTCCATATTCTCTTCGCCACTCAAGGCCTTTCTTCGCTTCTTCTCGCACGCCTGCCGGTGGCATGAAATCAATGTGGTCGTACTTGGCTCGCTCTTCTTCTGAGTATGCGATATTCAGTGCAGTCAACTGCTCATTAGCATCATCCTCAGTTTCGTGGCAGGCTACCACCTCATGCGGCTCATCCTTCATCACAGCCCAAGGCTTTGAGACGGGACACTTCTCACTCTTCATGACGTGATACGGCATCAGTCGAGGGCTCCAATCTTCGTCAACGTGCTTGCCTTGTGACCTACCTGAACGTCACTCGGCTCCCAGCCATCGGCAAGTTCTTTGTAGACCGTAATCAAAACAGCGGGGTCATCCTCTGTACCTGTGATCGTAAAGGATGAATTAGGCACATTGATCTCACCATCGCGAACGATGCGAGCAATCTTGCCGCGCCCTCGACCTTCACCGCTGCCCCAAGACACGAAGTCGCCAACACTGATTGAGTCAGGTGCGGCTCGCTGCTCATTTTTGATGTATTGCGGCGAGTCATCAATCCACACATCGACCTTGATACCGGCAGCCTCCGCAGCCTCGTCTTTCATGGAGTCTCCGACGAGCAGAATGTCAGAGAATGCGTTTTTGTACTCTCCAAGAGTTGCGTCAACGTCTACCTGATTCTCTGGAGTGTCTGGCCTCCGAGAGATCATCACGACGCGGTTGCCAGCCGCAGCCGATCCCTTTGCGAACTCACCCCACATCTTCGGGTCAGCAGCGAACGTCCTGTCGTAGTCGATACTGATCGTCATGGCTCGCATCGACATGACCTGCTCGGGCTCAGGCTCTGGCATCACGCCACCTGCATTCGCCTGATCGAGCGTCTGCATGTTGAGTTGAACGAATCGCGTGTCGCCGCCATCGACTGGATCAAGATTCTCCCAGCGGCGAATCTCGTTGATGCTGGCAACGCCAAGATTCCACAGCGTCTGGTAATACGACGCCCTCGCTGCGGCATCACCTCGCAGCAAACCGCGAGTGTCAAACTCAGCGAAGTATTGCGGATCGCTAATCAGGTCGCGGACGATGCTCGTTTCAAAGCGGCGAAGCCACGGCAGCAGGGTGTGCTGCACAAAGTCGATGCTCTGCTGTTCGATATTCGAGAACGACGAACGGGTCAGGTCGCCAACAAGGTGTGGCGGGCATCTATACAACCGACAGACTTCTTCCACTTGGAACCGGCGAGCCTCAAGGAACTGCGCCTCTTGATTGTTGCCGCCGAGTTCAACAGGCTTCAGGCCACCCGTCAGCACTGCGGTCCTACTGCTGTTCGCAGCACCACGGTGCATCCTCTCCCAGTTGTTTCGCAGTTGCTCTGATGCTTCTGCTGACAAGGTGTTATCGGTAGACAGCACCACGCCGGGCCTTGCCCCATTGCCGAAGAACGCCGCACCGTGAATCTCACAGGCTCTCGCCAGCCCGATTGCATCGCGGGCCAACTCGACAGGGATCATGCCGTTTACGCCGTCATCTGACAGCCATCGCAGGTGCATGATCTGATCTTGTCTATAGACTGTCTCGCTGCCTGTCTCTTCGCGGTACTTGTAACGCAGCCTGCCGTTTTCGATCCTCTCAACCTTCATGCGAGAAGGATGCAGAGGCCAGAGTTCGGTCACAGCACCCGCAGCACCGGGACGAATCTCTGAGTAGGCATTGCCCCACAGGCACAGGTGCAGCATCGACTGCTCTCGCCACTCGAAACTGGTCTGCCATGAGTTCGGCGTATCATGCAGGATGCGATAAAGCGGATGCTCGCGAGCGATCTCTTTGCCGCCATCAGGCAGGCGACGAAGCAGTTGCAGCGGTAGCCCAGCGATCGACTCAGCCAGCACCCTCGCACAAGCCAGAACGACGGTAGATTGCAGTGCCGTTTCAGGATTCACCCGCACGCCCGACGGATTCTGGCGAGTTAGAAAACCATCATTCCAGCCGTAATGACGCTCTTCCCCAGGCAACCAAAGGATTCTTTGTTCACTCACAGCAGCATGATCCCAGGTTCAGGTATGTCTTCGGGTGGCTTTTGTGCAGAGTGGATGCCGATTGCCATGATAAGACTGACGATGCCGTCGATGCGTTCTGCATTGCCCTGTTTAGGTTTCACAGGACGGAAGTTGCCGTTACTATCAACCTTGACGCTCGCGTTGCCCGCCATCCATGTCAGCACCTTGTTTCCAGCGTGTCGAATCTTGCCCGACACTACCAGATTTTCTAGCAGTTTCGAGGGAGCAGACATGCTTCCAATGCCCTGTGAAAAACCGACGACATCATGCCCATCTTGATTTAACTGAATCGACAACTGAGTCGCATTCCAGCGGTCGATCGCCAGTTGCCTCATGTTGTATTGGCGGGCAAACTCGTTGACATCTTTGCGGATCACATCGTAGTCAGTGACATTGCCGTCAGTCATTTTCAATCCTGTCTCAGGCTCATTCGCCCAAGCAATGTACGGCACGCGATCACGCTTCTCTCGCTCGGCTGCGTTGTCACCGGGAATCCAGAAGCGACAAAGGATGTCGAATGTCCCATCTTCGGCGGGGAATAATGCGACAAATGCCGAGGTGTCGTAGGTTGTCGCAAGGTCAAGCCCGCACCAGCACTCCCTGCCATCGAGAGGCCCCGGCGGCTTGTCGTCACAAGCCGCCCATGCCTCGGCTTTCAACCACCGAGTGTCAGCCTGGGTCCACATGTTCAGCCGGTAGCGTTTGAACGAGAACTCCTTGGTGTTGCTCTTCTGAGCCTCTTTGCAATCAGCCGCGAAGTCAGTCGGATTAATCGTTACTGACCATGATGGGTTCGCCTTCGGCCATGTTTCCTGATCAGTCCAATCGTCTTTTTCTTCTGCCTCATAGATCAGCGGAAAGAATGTCGGGTCATACTGCCAGTCCTCAAGGACTCGCTTGGCATATTGGTACTGCTCATAGCAGATGGAGTTGCGATCAAAACCTGCCGTCGTGATCGAGCAGAGAAGCGGCTGCGACCGTGCTGCACCGCCATAGCGGAGCGAGTCGAAGAGGTCGCGGGTACGCTGTGCATGCAACTCATCGAAAAGCAGCCCATGGATATTGAGGCCTTCTGCCCTGAAAGCGTCAGCAGGCAAGACTCTGTAAAAAGATGAAGCAGCCTTGAAAGCAATCGTCCTACGAGAATCAACAACCTCCAGCGGCTTTGATAGGACCGGGGATGCCCTCACCATGTTTGCCGCTTCTTTGAAAACCAGCGACGCTTGTTCCCTGTCCGCTGCAGCACCATAGATTTCTGCACCGGGCTCCCCATCGGCCAGCAAAAGATACAGACCAATGCCAGCGAGGATTGTTGACTTACCAGATTTCTTTGCCGTGCTGATGTAAGCCATACGATAGCGGCGAGTATCGTCGTCTATCCTTGCCCATCCGAAGAGTTCTTCAAGCATGTCGCGCTGCCAGTCAAGAAGCGCAAACGGTTTTCCTGCGAAGCGACCTTTCGAGTGCTTCAGGAAGTTTTGAAAAAACTCAACGACATGATCTCCACGATTCTGGTCATAGAAGTATTCATGCCCCTGCTCGATCGCCTCTTTTTTGGATAAACGCGATAAGCGTGTCATCGGCTTTGTTGCTGTGGATCGTGACTTGCGATCGGCTCGATGGAGTCAAGCCAAACTCACGCTCTAGTTGTAGCAGGTCTTTGCGAGCAGCCTTCTCGTCAACTGCCCACGGTGCTGGCTGCGCCCATTTGATGCGAAGCCTGCCGTCTGTGCGGTTGGGATCGGCTTCATAGGTAATGACCTGACGGCCAAGTTGCCTGCACTGCTCGCGGACCTGCATCCAGTGTGACCAGACAAGGCAATATCTCGCAAGCGTTTCAACATCGGCCTCCGTCATAACGCGCATGTCAGTCAAAACTCTGACAGCCTCATTCCACTTGCGAACTGCAAGTTCGTCATCTTCAAGATGCTCTGGCACATCGAAACTCTGAAGAAGATCAGGTACCGGCTCGTTTTCGTTGATTCTCTCTTTGCTTGGGTTTCCCCTGACATACTTCAATATCGAAGGCTGAGGTGCAGGACCGCGTTTACCCATCTCTACCCCTTCATGATTTTCTTCAGTAGCATCATTGCCCTGGCGATTGATTGATCCATGTCATAGTATCTGTATTCACCAAGCCTTCCTGCAATGATGACATCATCCATCGAGTCCGCTCTCTCTCGGTACTTGCTGTACAACTCGCTGTTTTTGTCGTCGGGGAAGGGATACTCATATCTGTCTGGGTCACTCGGAGAATATGGAGTCTCTGTTGTGACGACCGTGCCGCGTATGTTGTTTGCTACATCACATTGCAGCATATGCTTCCACTCCAGTGTTCTGATGTGAGGCCCCCCAGAATGCAAAGGGTTATTGATCTGTCCTTTTCTTTGAAAAAAGTCCAGATCGCCGTGATATTGATGCTTTCTTTTTTGCCCTCGATATTGCAGTCTTCCTATATCGAAATCAAAGAACTCGTCTATGGGGCCTGTGAAGACAAGTTTTTTTGAGGCGAAGACTTCTTCTCTTCTTTTCAGATAGTCGAAGTTCAGGATAACCGGTATCCCTGAGAAAATGTTGCTTGTCCAGGTTGCATATCCTCCAACCGGAATGCCTTGATGCTTTGCAAGCGGCTTCAGTCTGCTGTCTCCATCGACCCTCACATCGAAACGCTTGCACAACTCAGCACTCAGGCTTTTGCAGTCCACTCCCCATTGTTTTTCGTTGTATTCCTTGACAAAAGTCTCAAAGATGCGGCGAGGCATCAACGACAACGCGGCTTCTTCAAGATTCGTTGGCTCGCCTTGAAATGATGGAGACCATTTTTCTCCAATCTTTGCTGAGATGTATTGAGATGACAAAGGCCACTGGACGAGATCGTCCCCAATGTCTGCAAGCAGGGACGCTTCATATCGATAGAACTCCGAGAAACGGTTGGCCCATTCCCATACTCGTTCACATGACGTTCTGAAGTAATGCGGTCCGTATGTGTGAATCCTTATTCCCGACAAGTGAAAACGATCGTGAACATTTCCACCAATGTGATCGCGACGATCGACAACCACAACGTCTCGGCCTGAATCAAACAAACCCCTTGCTATCACGGCCCCGGTCAAGCCAGAACCCACGACAACATAGTCTGCCTTTATCATCGCAACTTCGACTCCCAAACCTTTTTGCTTCGCGACAGTATTTCATCGGAGTCAATGTTGCACGAAGAGCCTACGGAGTCATAGCCGCCTATAAAACAATCCTCCTTGTAGACTTCGTGGATCGCGTCAGCAGCCTCTTGAGACAGTCTTTCAGCGGGGGGCTTTTTCATCTCCTCGGTTTTTGAATACATCTTGGTATGCCTGCTTAATGAAAGATCGATTCCTATCGCCTTGCAGACGGCGGGCCAATCTTTGTCAATCTGTTCATACCGCCCAACAAACGAAAACTCTGGATAAGCCCACGACCATTGATGCGAAGTCAGATAGAACCTTAAAGAGCAAGGCCTTGTCTTCGCGTACCTTGATGATCTCAGAGAAACAGCAAACTCATTGAGGGATTTGCCTTGCACAAGCGTCTTTTTCCCGGCTTGCTCCCATGAGTTCAGAAGATTCCAAACGGATATGATTCTTGCCCACGGGTTGCGTATGAATGTGAAACTGAATCTTCTTTTGAACTCGGTTTTGGTCAGACACTTCTCCCGCAATAGAGCAGCAACGGGCGTATGATTGTGGCAGACGTTCACATGCGAATACAGCGGGTTTGAGTAAAAAACCTTGGCATGGTTCGCTTGATTGATTCTTACATAGTCAAACACTCCTTGCTTCAGGATACCGTGCATGCTTTCAGAGGCTGTTCTCGGGATTTTCGTAAAAATGAACGGCCTTGCCCTTTGCCCATTGCCTCTTTTTTCGATGCTGACATTCCTTCTCTTCATGTCCGCAATAAGGGTGTCTGCATTTTTATTGCTTCCGTTTTTCATGGCTGGATTCCCTTGCGATACTTCTCGCTGAGCAACACCGGGCAAGTCTTCTTCCAAATGACCTTATGGTGAATCCTCCACTTCCCCGCCATTCGCGCAACTTTGACGCACGACGGAGCAACCATAACGGAATAGAAGGATTTGATGTACGTTCCAAGTTCGAGATAAATCTCGGTGCATCCTCCTGTTCTCTTTTGCGTAGGAGGCTGATACACCCTTACATGCGGAATCGTGGCAAACAAGTCTCCTCTTCTCCCGCCCTCAACATAGAGATTCACGTCGTCATTCACCCGACCCCGAAAGACCACTGGTCTGTCAGTCCGAAAGAAAAAACTGTTCATTACCTTCCGGTACATTCTTCCGGACCTATGCAACTTCATCAGCAACGATTTTTGATGAGGAGTGTCTGGGCCTCCATCACCACCGATAAAGTCTCCTCCCTGAGCAAAGGCAACAGACTTGAACGACGTGCTGTCAAGAAAGTCCAGGCAATGCTCAAATACTGCGTCAATGTTCTTGATCTGGGTTTCTTCAACTTTCCAGATGTATTCGTCTTTGTCGTTGAGCCTCCATGTGAAGTCTGTGTAATCGTCGTCAAGTTGAAGGAAATGCGTTAGACGCATTTCCTTGGCTAAAATGAAGTTGTAGTTTCTCGCGTAGACAATCGAGTTTCTTCGATCATAGTTGTCGCAGGCATCAACCTGATTGGAGAAAGAAGTCTTGTCGAATACGATCACCTCATCGCCATACTTTTCGATGTACTGATCAGCCTGAGAGTCTTCGTTATCTACCAGAATGTAGATTTTCCCCGTATATCCGCTGCTCCTAAGTGCGTCATATGTCAGCAGAGAATCAGCGCGACCGTGAGAAAGAATAAAAGCGGCAAAATTTCGTTTCATTCGGAGTCGTCCCTCTCTTCGGCAAATGCCTTGTTGAGATTTTCGCCAAGTTTTGCCCATCCATTTTTGATCGCTTCACCTAAATCCACGATGACAAGAGCACTCGCCTCCATAAGCCTTTGAGTCTCTGGATCGGAGTGTGCGTAAAACTCAGCGGCTTTTTGAAAATCAAAAACGGAGTGACGATACGCCGCAGCCCTCAGAAAAACTTTTTCATCTTCTGGGACTGAACTGGCATCAATATCCTTGATAAGTTTCTCCGTTGTCGAACAATCAAAGATGTCACCAAGATCGGGTTTCTCTGCTCGCACTTCATAGGCAGGTACTTCTGTCTTTTCCGTGTAAGGAGAATCATTTGGATTGCTATTCTCCTTTTGCTCAGAGTCATCCTGAAAGTCTTGCTCGAAAATCGACTGCTCTGAACTGCTCTGCATCATTTGCTGCAAGGCATCATTTCCGATGTCGATACTCTCGATGAGACTGCTTAACTTCTCCGAGTCGCTCTCAGCCATCGCGGCCAGCGGATCGAGCGTCGCGAGAATCTTGTCTGCCTCGGCTTCGTCAACATCGAGGATGAGGACCGGGACAACTTCGGCCCCGATCGTCTCTGCCCTGAGATGCCCGTCGATGAGCATCAGCGACCCGTCATCGAGTTCACGGGCGAGGCAGGCGTCGGCCATGCCGACTTCTGCGAGGATGCCTTTGAGTGCATCCTGTTGAGCCTTGGGATGCGTTCGCCAGTTCTTCGGGTTCGGGCGAAGATCAGAAGCCGGAACGTGCCTGAGTTCCTTGATCCGATTGCGAATCTGCATTGCGGTTCTCTCTCAGCGTCTTGCGGGCATGACAGGCAGCACAAAGACACTGCCCGTTCTCAAGGTCATATCTTGCACCACCTTCAGCGATAGGC
>Ga0208645_1004069_pt1 | contig 10515 bp, 8 predicted proteins | sample VirMetDEL_Sep_01_FD_184519 | JGI IMG/M metagenome (GOLD analysis project Ga0208645, IMG submission 184519) | Aqueous microbial communities from the Delaware River and Bay under freshwater to marine salinity gradient to study organic matter... | ecosystem: Environmental > Aquatic > Marine >...
AATTGGGACATCAGACTTAACAGAGATAAAGGATGGATGATTGGGGATAGTCTTCCAATCGTGGCGATTGATGATACAGCCGGGATTAACTCGGGTGATACGTTGGAATATGATGGGCAAAATTGGGTACCAACGGCCCCGTCTTCTGGTGTTACATGGTCAGAGCAAATATGCTCCACAAATTGTAAAGTGAGCCAATGGAATACATATGTGCTTGCTACTGCTAGTGGCATAACAATTCAAACGCCAACGGCTGCTGGTTCGACAGGAGACAAGATTGTAATCATAGGATTTTCAGGATCAATTACCATTGATCCTGATACAACAAATCCGGCCGCTGGAACTCAAACCGCTACATTGAATGGAGTTCAGACCAATTCTACCTTCAATATTGGTAGTTTGTATTCCACATATGAAGTGACTGTATTTTCTCAAAGCACTTCGGCTATGTATGGTGGTCGTGTGTCTACGCCATAGTATTCTATAACAAATACTTTCCTATAGCAATTCCACCACCTAACACGAAAAACCAAGCGATGGTTTCACCCACACGATACTCCCACGAGTCGTTGAGTGTATCCATCACTCTTTCCTTTGACCAGTATTCCTTGCCACCATATGCGGAGCCACGAAACGCTTTACACCAGTCCCAGTTCTTCTCTCCGATGTATGGTATCCATAACACAGGGTTCTTGTCATTCTCGGGTGGCAGTTGATTTAGTTCACGCATGTTAAGTAGCAACCTAAGGTTCACCAGCCCAGCACCAAATCCCATCATCACATGAGCAAAGCTCTCAAGTTTCTTCATTATCATCCTCTCACTAATCGAGTTATTAGTTTGTCTAATGTGCGTGGTACATCATAGAATATGAAGTACGGAATATATATGATTAGAAGCGCAAGCCCGATAGCAAACGCAAACATGCCGAGAATGAAACTCTCGCTCAGATCACTTTTGAACTTGCTCCAAGTCATAACACTACTCCTCTACTATATACTTCCGTGTAATGGCTAGAATGCGTTGCATTTGACTCTTGACCTGATCTTGTCTATTGGGCCACTTAATGTATTCTTGATCCCCTTTGGATAGCTTGACTAACAAAGGCATAATGAGTTGTTCGAGAGACTTCATATCTCTCTGATATTCTGGTGTTGCTCCCTCAAGGTGAGATTGCATGGAGTCCAGTCGATCGTTCAGTTGACCGATCATGTTCTCAAGGTGTTCGGTAGACATGGGGGGAGCAGCAATAAATGGCTCGCGATCTTCGATTTCTGGAGGCGCAGGCAGGTCGATAGCCTCAAACGAAAAGTCCCCGTCGTCATAGCCAGCCAGAATGTCATCAATCTTGTTCTTCATCGGTGATCTCCAATATATTGTCTTTTGCTATGTCAAGTTGATCCATGATCTTATCTCGAACAGGAACGATCTCGATCTCTTTCTCGGTAAGAATGGACTCTCGTATACGATTTGTCTTGGGCATACTCGGCTCTCTGTTCGCATAAATAGGGACAGCACTTTTTCACGCAAGGAGATTTCAAATATGAGACGAACGATGCCTCTGGCACTTGCGCTTCTGACAGTATTTAGTTTGATTCCGGGGCTAGTCAATGCACTAAGTTGGACTGGATTCTCTGGTCAAGGTGATGGTTTCCAACGCGGTGATAGAATCACATCAACGCACATGAATCAAATTGATACTGCGTTTAACGATATTAAATCAGAATTATTGACCATAACCTCCGCTGGCGGTGATGCTGTTAATATACAAGGTAGTGATTATACCGGAATAAATCTAATAGATGGAGATGGTATACTATTTGATTTAACAGGAGCTAACAGCCCGAAAGATGTAACAATAAACATAACATTGGATACTGGTTCAGGGCTGCAATTCAACAATGGAGCATTGACGCTCTTAAAAACTTGTGCTGATGGGCAGGTTCTCACATCGTCCAGCGGAGCCTGGAGTTGTGGCGCTGGAGGTGGAGGTGGAAGCACACTAACAGTTGATGGTGGAAACACTATAGCCTTACCTAACTTTATAACGGGATCTGGTGGAGCAGGAATTCTTGATGTTGACTTTGTTCAGTCTACTCAGACTCCTAACAACATCTCAGGGCAGATTGCTATGTCCTCTATCACGAGCGTTGGTACACTGACAGCAACAGAGATTAACGGAGCGTTGACTTTAAGTGATGGTGGTGTCAAATTCACGAGCGGGGTCACGACAACATGCAGCTCAGGTCAAGGTAGTATATACTTCGACGGTACAATATTTAAAAAGTGTCAAGCTGGAACTACAACTGATCTGGAAGCGGGTGATGTTGATGCAGATCAGGTGTTGATTAAAAGTAATCAAATCACGGATGCAAATGGTGTCAACTTCCTTGAGGGAAACGGAGTAGGCATAACCTATAATGATAGTGTGAGTCCAGATACAGCGACACTCAATGTCAAATTAAATGGAACAATAGACGGTACCGGAACAACCTCCAGTCTATCTGGGCTTGAGTTCACAGCTACAGAAGGATTAGCATTGCTTCAAGGTTGTGCTGATACAGAGATTCTTGAATGGGACGACGAGGCTAATAGTGGCCCGGGAGTTTGGAAGTGTGCATCTAAACTAGCAGGATCATCAGCGGTTAAAATAAATAATGGTGGAGTGGAGGCCACTCTTGATCTTCGAGATTCTTCAACGGTTCACATAAATGTCCCTACCGGAAATCCACCGGCAGGGACATTTGTTTTTGATGTGCAAGGCGGAAATATTACTACTCTTGGTGACTTAACAACACAGCTTGTTGTACCAAACACGGGCGTTGAGTTTGTCGCTGGAGATGTGATTGAAGCTACTGACGCGAACCCCGCAGACGGAAAAGCTGATGATTGTGTATCCCAGTTTGGAACAAACGGTGGACTTTTCTTTGATGCTAGTGAAGGTATAATAAAGAAGTGTGAGAATGGAGTGTTAAGCACATTACTTTCCGGTGCGATTACCGTCACAGGTGGATTAACGGTACCTGGCGCTACCGTTCTTAATAACACATTGAATGTTGGGACGACTACGAATCCTTCGGGGAGAGTAATGATCGGGGGTGATGCAAATCAGCGTCAATTAGTTGTTCAAGGGGCTCCAGAAACGATCGGCCAAACGGCAGTAGGTCAAAGTGTACCTGTTTTTACTGTCTCTTCTGGAGGTAAGACTGATTTAAATCCAGCAGCTAGTATTACTTCAGGAACTTCAGTATTTTCTGTAGATAATGTTGGTGTGGCTAAAGCCAGGGCTCTGAATGATATAGAAGACGCGAATAATGACTGGAGAATACAAGACGGGGGAGAGGGGTATTTTACAAGTCTTGGTGACTCGGGCGGCCCTTCAACGTGGTTTATCAATACCAATGGTAAAGCTGTGTTTGATGAAATGATTATCGGGGCTGATATAACAGGCACCGATTCTAATTCTACGGTCAAGATTGGCGGAGAGCGGAATCAGAGACAACTGTTGATCAAAGGAGCGACCGATTCCAATGGTAATAACATACAGTCTGGCTTGGTGCCTGTATTTGAAGTAGAAAGTGGCGGCGCCGCCGGCACTAAAACTACTCAGATTTTTCAGAATGGTGTTATTCGGACTGAGGCCATTCAAGACATCACCGGACCAGGTACCAACTGGAGCATCGTAACAAACGGAGCAGCCAAATTTGATTCGATAACAGACAACACTGCTGGAACACCTACATGGTCGATAAGTAATGTTGGTGACGCATCTTTGAAAAAGGCCCTCATCGGCGATCAAAATCCATTCGATTCACAGATTATGTATAAGACCAGCTTCAGCCTTGTACCTACAGTCATTGTTGCTTCAGAAAATAAGTATCAGACTCCTCTGGTGGTTACAGCACATCCAAACTCCGGCACCGATCCAATAGTAGATGCTCCTGTTTTCCGAGTTGATAGAAAACGAACAGCACTAGCAAACCTTCCATTATTTACCGTTGATCCCGATGGCACCGTTTATGCTGATGCTATTCAACCGCATGATGCACTTCCTGACTGGTCCATCGGCGAGACTGGTCTTGCCTTCTTCTCGAATATTAGAGCGGGAAATGCTTTCGGATTTGACTCAAGAGGTTTCGATGCTGGTTTCCCCTCAGGAGGAGGCTATCCCGCTCTTTATAGAGGTAATGATGTTGACAATAATCTTGATGCTAACATGCAATTAGTGTGTGGTAATACAAATGGATATATTGGGTGTGACCTTAACTGGCATTTGGGAAGGAACATTACCACAGTACCAGAACTTCAAATCGTAGATAGAGTTAGTGCTGGTGGAGTCGAAAAGAACTATATCACTAATAATGAACCGATATTACTGAACGCTCCTATTATTGATGATACTACAGGGACTCCAGGTATTGATTTAGCCAGAGGAACAATTCAAGGTTTAGTTGAAACTGAAACAATATTAATGGGTAATACTGTGTTTAATCCAAAAGGGCAGTGGTATTTTGTCAATGATTCTGGAGGAGAAATAAACCTTGGGGCCACCACGCCGGGCTTTCGCTCAGGCCAAAATGTTTGTTTTCAGGCAACCACAACAGGGGTGTTCCGTATCAAACCATATCTTGGGCCAGCTATCTATTTGAATGGTGTTCGTTATGGACAAGACGGGATGACGCCGCCCGCATTGGTGTCAAGTGGTTCGCCTTCTGATTTTGTATGTCTTCTTGCAGCCAATCCATCAGGAACTCGGAATACTTGGTATGTTCTTGGAAGATCAGGTACTTGGACGGCAGAAGGAACTGTGGAACCCTAAATGGATCGTAAAGAACGCTTTATACTCAAGAACAAGGCAGCTTTCAAGAAGCGATATGGTGCTGATTGGGAGCGTGTGCTATACGCAACAGCAAATAAGCAGTTCAAAGAAGAACACGGTGCTGGTGAGTGGGGCACAAACAAACTGACAGATAAATACAAAAACGATACCCCCGGACAGGAGGACGCTAAGGTGAGAACAAAGAAGGTCATATTGAAAAAGAGAATCGACGAGGCAACTCCTCCGTCTGGACCAAAGAATCCTGACAAGCCTCATGTTGGTAAGACAGCGCATGAGAAGAAGGTTGAACGATACCAACAGTATCTCGCAAAGAAGAAGCGCGATCGGGAGCAGCATCTTCGCAACAATCCCGGTCTGAAGCAAGGTGGGGAAAGACGACGCATTCAGCCGAATGCTTTCTATTCAAAGCGTGCGTTCAGGAATCAGGAGATCAATGCTTCTTTTGATCCTGATGTCGAGCAGGTCGAAGAGGCTCGTGGATCAGACTATAAACTATATCACAAGTCATACACTGATGCTGTAAAGCACGCATTTGCTCACCACGCAAAGAGTGGACTACGTTCATCTGATGATGACAAAATGCACCACATTGGTCTAAACTCCAAAAAGCCGGGCGAAGGTAAGACTACTTCAGTAAAGGTTCCTGCTACTCACAAATCCGGTAAGAAGCACCAGATACACATTCAAGTATACAACAAAGGTGGTTCAAATCCATATGAGTTGAATACTTACTCAAGCACTCACCGTAGTATGCAGGAAGCCAAGGGAGATTCCACATCCACAACCATCAAGGTTAGTGGTGGAGATGCCGTTGAGATTGGAAAGGTAAAGCGCGGAGGAAGAGTCCAATACTATTGGAAAGCCAAGAGTGGTTTGAAGAATGTATTTGATTCACCTGAGAAACTGCGTTATTCATTACGGAACACCGCTAATTTCTCTGGAGCAGAGAAGGCAGTGGCAAAGCTCCAGCAGGTCAATGAAGCCAAGTCCGAATACAGCAAGCTGATGAAGCAGTATGGCGACATGCCAATGTCCAAGGTTCCCATGAAAACTCGTATGAGGATTCGAGAGCTTGGTCGCAAGGTTCGAGGCGACAAGCCTGTGAGTGGATTGCGTGCTTCTGATCTTGTCGATGACATGAAGCGACGACAGATGGGAGAAGCCAAGTCAGATCGACTAGAAAAGATCGCTCGTGCTGCTGCTGCTCGTGAAAAGGATCAGGCAAAGCAGAAGGAAGCGGCAAAGCAAAAGCACTATGCTGCTTCTGCCAAGTCTCGCGAAGCTGTCAAGCATTTTGGCAACAAGGATCAGTTCGGTCGTGTTCGCGAAGACATCGAGCAGGTTGATGAAGCTGGAATGATCGGTCGCACGAAGCCATCGCGTGAGCTGAATGTTCAGAAGTTCGAGAAGAAGTATCTTGGAACGAAGTCGCTCAAGGACACGAAGCGTGCTGCTCACAAGGCTGAACGTAAGAAGGGTAAGCAGGATGTAAAGATCAACCCTTCAATGGATGAGAATGTTGATGCAGCCAAGGAACGAGTTGATCAAGCCAAGCAGCGTGTCATGGTTGCCAAGCAGCGACTAGCACGAACCAAGGCTCGTGATTACGGCAACAAAGTTCGTGGTATGCGAAGTGAAGAGATTTCTGCTGCTAAGCCTCGTCCCAATGTTGTGCGAACAACACAAGGAAACTTTCAGCAAAAAACATTGCAGAAACACGCAGAAAGACGTGCATCAAAAGCTGGGCAAACTCAAAGCAGAACTACTGAACTCGCAAAAAGAATACGAAGACGAATGAGAAGAAGACTAAGACGCCCTAGGCCTATAGTGAACCGATGATAAAGAAACGCCCCGGACCAAAAGCCCGGGGCGTTTTCATTAGAGATATTGCCCGGTGGCAGCATCTTCAATCATTTTCGGTTTCTTTTCCTCTGCTTCCTTCTTTTGAACAAGCGATCGGATCTTAACAATCTCTTCACCGTTATTACGCCCAGTGATTGCTTGCCAATCAGACACATCACTTGTGTTTGGCAAATCTCGTGTTGCATGGAACTCTTGATCCACAGCAGTAATCATGTCTTCTGTAGTGATGCCTGTTGTTTCACCTTCTATTCGACGAAGAACTGCGAGTTTCTTAGCCCGAGCAACAATGTTTTCCAACATCGCTCCTGATAAGAAATCCTTAAAATATAAAGTTTCTCTCGTCCCCTTACTATACACCAGCTCAAGGAACTCTTTGTTAGGTGCTTCTTCAAACAAATAGTCGATAGTTTTATCCAGAATAGAATCCAGATCACCCTCAATAGGCAGCCCAGGATGTAAATACACACTAAGGATTTTCTTTGAAGCATCTCGATCAGGTCGTGACAATCTGATCTTAATATCAATGCGCCCAGGTCGAAGAACAGCAGGATCAATCAAATCTTGTCTGTTGGACGCAAAGATAACTAACACATTCTCAAGCCCTTCAACACCATCCAACTGAGCCAATAGTGTAGGAACGATTGTGCTTTCCATATCAGATGACTTACCTGATCCGCGCATACGAAACAAGCTCTCTGCCTCATCAAAGAAGATCACAACAGGGCTTTCAGGCGTCGCAGCCTCTCGCGCTTTGTTGAACACTTCTCTGATACGTCGCTCCGACTCACCCACCCATTTGGTGAGAAGTTGGGGACCGCTGATGTTGATGAATTGTGATACACCACCCTTCTTTGCCAGGCTGTTTGCGATAGCCTTTGCAATCAATGTCTTTCCGCATCCAGGCGGACCATACAAAAGAATACCTTTGGGTGCATCAAGTTCAAACTCCTTGAACACATCAGGATGCTTGTATGGTAGTTCGACGCTATGATGAACAATTTCAATCGCATCGTCAATTCCACCAATCTTATCATATGTCACATCAGGAACGCTTTCGAGTAGAGTGTCCTTCTCGTCAACCTTATACACATATTCCATAGCAACTGCGCTTGTAGGATCAACGAGAACTTCATCACCTGGCTTGAGTGGGCGATCCTCTACCTTGAGCCCATCCCTCAAATAGATGATCTTTCTCTCGTCGAGACGCCCTTCAATAACAAGTCGTCGATCGTCAAGTACCTCAAGCACCTTACAGATTTCACCAGCATCAGCGTAAGGGCCAATGGCAATAGCAACCATTTGCTCGTTCATAATCAAATAACGCCCACGATGCAACTCTTCAATCGGTATGTGATTTGAAATGGTACATCGCATTCGTCTTCCATTTGCGATTACTTCAGCCGACCCATCATCGTTCATGTGAAGGAATGAAGCATACACATTCGGAGGATTACTCAATCGCTCAAGTTCATCCTTCATCTCCGCCAGCTTGACTTTTGCTTGCTGAAGCAGATACTCAAGTCTCTGATTCATGGCAACACTGTGTGCGTGTTCCTGATGCAACTCTCTGAGTTCTTCAGCGTTCACCGTGATAGTGTCTTGGATTTCCTCAGTCAACTTCTTGCTCCTTATGGCTTGCGATACACAAATATGGGTTCATATTTGCGATACATTTCACCATCATTTACCTTTCGTATGCGAACAAAACTTTCGGTGCGAGGCTTTCCTTCCTCGTCCACGCGATTGCCACCCGGCATGGTAGATAGTGTCATTTTCAAGGTTTCAATATACTCCATTCCCAGTTCTTCAAGTATTGCTCGACTGTCATCCTCAAGTGGTAGGTTGATATTATCAAAAACACAGTTGGCTATGTTCCATAACAAATAGCGATCCGATTTCAGATACTCAACAGCAGTTGTTAGTGTTGGGCGAAGAAATCCATCTCGCCAGGTCTTGTATGTAGTAAATTTGTGAGCGGACTGTTCAGGATCTTCAGAGTAAATCTCTTTGGCAAAGTATGGAGGGCTAGTGAATACCATATCCAACTTCCCACGATACTTCTGAAAACGCTCATCGTCTCCTATTACTTCCGACCCACGTTGAAATATATCATATGTGTGCGTATGTGGAAATAGGGAGTTTGCTCTACTTGTGCGTGTATTATAGAAATCAGCGAGATTGGCATACTTGGTGCTGCCGTCTGGCAAGTTGTGATCGGTGTTAGGATCGGTACCGATGTAGTGAATGTTACGATCGTCCTTAACTGCCATCGCTCCAAGAATACGACCACCCCAGCCCATCGACGGATCGTAGATATTGATGACATCCTGATCCTTGATGTGTTCAGTGTATCGTTCGTAAAGATACCGAGCTGTTAGCGGAGGATAGTTGACCGCATACTGGCAGAAGGAAACACGAAACGTCTTCAGCCCCAGCGGGAAGATACGCTGCCCCAGCTTGTAGTATCGGATTTGGTATCCATCGCAATCATCAGGGTTTCCCATGTTGTATTTGGATGTTTCGGGGATCGGAAGGTCTGCGATACGCTCCTTGGGAATAAAAAGCTGATGATGAATTTCCTCGTCCTCAGCAGCGCCCGTATATGCTTTATTCAAGCACTTGGGCGCAAGCCAATAGTCATCTTCCAAATAATGTCTTCTATTCGCTTCAAACCATTTCACCCACTCCTCACCGCTCTCTGTATGAAAAAGGAAATCTTTCGCATTATTCCGACGCACAGGCATAGAGTAGTGATAAAAGCCATCTCGCTGGTAGTGTCGGCGAACATACTTCATAAATCGCTCATGGAGACTATCATCAGCGAACCAATCATATACCGACTTGGCATCGTTCAGCTTGGATGTGTATGCAATGCGTGTAGCCAGCATGGATGGGAACCATTGATTGGCTGCATTGCCAAGATTAGTTTCGTTGCGAATGACGTTTTTCTCGCCAGTCAGCAGATCCTCAAGCAGAAACTCATGGACCGGATGAGTTGTCATGCGATCGAACTGATCAATGATACCCTGCTCGTCGAGCCCGTTGCGAGGAGGAATACCCTGATCCCACAACTTGACTATCAGTTTACGGAGATTCCATGCCCAGTCGGAAAACTCCTTGTCTGACATTGCCATGGCATCTTCAAATAGAAGATTGACCGATGGGTCGTCAATTAGATCAGCGTTACGAGAATAGAATGCGGGTGTCATCATGTGTATATTATAGTCCCATCCAATCATCTGTCAAGTCTTTTTCCGCATGTTTCACATCGGTAAAGCATTTGGGTAATACCATCGACTTGTTTGACTTCGGTGATAAAGAAACAAACGTGAAATCCTAAAATGCGCTTCCACAGATTATGTAGGCGCTGTAGCATATGTGTGTCCTCATGCGACATTCCATAATAAAACTACCGGAGGTTTCTCGTTCTCTTTGTAGTATTCTCGGACCACACTCCACAATTTTGCGTCGTATTCTGGTACCGATGGATATGGAGGGGCATCCACATCCTTCACCTTCTGATTGAACTTGTATGGCGATCTAAAGTGTGTCGCTCTACCAATCTCTCGATCATCCATACCATGACCAACACCAACCACAAAGCAGTCAGCATCAGGCCATGCGAGCTGAAGGCTTCGGTTTAACGTACCGCTGCTTCCAACTGACCAGACATGATCTGGTTGAATATTTAGGTTTCTCGCAACCTTTATCAGAGATCCAATGACAGTAGGATGTTCCAATCCCAAAGGGAACTCCATGCGATGTTCAGGATCTTCTGCAACATATTCACGACATCTTGCTTTAGTCACATTCA
>Ga0208645_1004070_pt1 | contig 10513 bp, 9 predicted proteins | sample VirMetDEL_Sep_01_FD_184519 | JGI IMG/M metagenome (GOLD analysis project Ga0208645, IMG submission 184519) | Aqueous microbial communities from the Delaware River and Bay under freshwater to marine salinity gradient to study organic matter... | ecosystem: Environmental > Aquatic > Marine >...
GAAGATGTTCGGCGATTTGCCGCCCAGCTCGACGGTGGACGGAATGATGTTCTCGGCGGCGCACTTGAGGATGTGCGAACCGACCGGGGTGGAGCCGGTGAAGGCGATCTTGGCGATGCGCTTGCTGGTGGCCAGCGCTTCACCGGCTTCGCGGCCGAAGCCCTGGACGATGTTGAGCACGCCCGGTGGCAGCAGGTCGCCGATGATTTCCGCCAGCAGGGTGATCGACAGCGGCGTCTGCTCGGCCGGTTTGAGCACGATGGCGTTGCCGGCCGCCAGGGCGGGGGCCAGTTTCCAGGCCGCCATCAGCAGCGGGAAGTTCCACGGGATGATCTGCCCGACCACGCCCAGCGGTTCGTGGAAGTGATAGGCCACGGTGCCGTCGTTGATCTCGGCGGTGCTGCCTTCCTGGGCGCGGATGCAGCCGGCGAAGTAACGGAAGTGATCAGCGGCCAGCGGCACGTCGGCGTTGAGGGTTTCGCGCACAGCCTTGCCGTTGTCCCAGGTCTCAGCCACGGCCAGCAGCTCGAGGTTGGCTTCGATGCGGTCGGCGATCTTCAGCAGAATATGCGAGCGCTCCTGCACACTGGTGCGGCCCCAGGCATCGGCGGCGGCATGCGCGGCGTCCAGCGCCTTGTCGATGTCGGCGGCGCTGGAGCGGGGGAATTCGGCGATCACCGAGCCATCGACCGGGCTGGTGTTGCTGAAGTACTGACCACTGAGCGGGGCGACGAACTCGCCGCCGATGTAGTTGCCGTAGCGCGGCTTGAGGGTGACGACGGCGCCTGCGGAACCCGGTTTCGCGTAAATCATGATGCTGACCTCTCTTGTTGTCGGAGCTCGCTACCAATCGGGAAGCGAGTCATGGTTCGATCTTAGGAAGCCCCCGAAAACCTCGGTATGCGCCCATGGCACAGATCGTCTCGTCATTTGGTAGTAGAGCAGCACGGACGGTCTGCCACGGGCCTTTGGCAGCGAGGCACAAGGCTATGGAAGCTAAAGGCTAGACCCGTTCGCCGCGTCTTGCGTTCCCAGCGGATAAATTCACCCGCGGCATTTCGCAGCAGCGGCAAGCCGCGCGGCAGACGCCAGAAACGACGATGGCCGGACAAAGTCCGGCCATCGTCTGACGCTTCAACCAATCAGTGCTTGGCCACCAGCTCCTTCGGCAGCTTGAAGGTCCAGAGCATGCCGCCCTGGTTCAGGTGTTTGATGCGCTTGGCCACTTCACCGCCCCACAGCGGCACCGCACCACCCCAGCCGGACAGCACCGAGACATATTGCTCGCCGTCCATCTCCCAGGTCACGGGCGAACCGATCACGCCCGAGCCGGTCTGGAATTCCCAGACTTTCTCGCCAGTCTTGGCATTGAACGCTTGCAGGTAACCTTCCGGATTACCGGTGAACACCAGGTTGCCCTTGGTGGTCAGCACACCGCCCCACAGCGGCGCGTAGTTGGTCTGGCGCCAGACTTCCTTGCCGGTTTTCGGGTCGATGGCGCGCAGCACGCCGATGTACTCCTCGTTGAGCGGCTTGATGGTGAAACCGGCGCCCAGATAGGCCGCGCCCTTCTTGTAGGCGATGTCTTCGTTCCAGATGTCCATGCCCCACTCGTTGGAGGGTACGTAGAACAGGCCGGTGTCCTGGCTGTAGGCCATGGGCATCCAGTTCTTCGCACCGAGGAAGGCCGGGGCGGAGAATACGCTCTTGCCCTTCTCCTTGGCGCTCGGCGAGCCAGGACGGTTGCTGTCGTCGTAGATCGGCCGACCATTCTTGTCCAGCCCCTTGGCCCAGGTGATCTTGTCGACGAAGGGGAAGCCACGGATGAACTTGCCGTTGGTACGGTCGAGCACATAGAAGAAGCCGTTACGGTCGGCGCTGGCCGCGGCCTTGATGGTCTTGCCGCCTTCCTGGTAGTCGAAGGAGATCAGCTCGTTGACACCGTCGAAGTCCCAGCCGTCGTGCGGCGTGGTCTGGAAGTGCCACTGGATGCTGCCGTCGTCCGGGTTGAGCGCCAGGCGCGAGGAGGAATAGAGGTTGTCGCCCGGGCGCAGGTGCGAGTTCCACGGCGCCGGGTTGCCGGTGCCGAAGAACAGCAGGTTGGTGTCGGCATCGTAATAGCCGCCCAGCCATGGCGCAGCGCCGCCGGTCTTCCACAGGTCGCCCGGCCAGGTCTTGCCGGCCTCGCCACCACTGATGCCGTTCTCGATGGCCTTGCCATCCTTGTAGACGTAGCCCATGTGACCTTCGACGGTCGGGCGGCTCCACAGCAGATCGCCATTCTTCGGGTCGTAGGCCTCGATCTTGCCGACCACACCGAACTCGCCACCGGACACGCCGGTGATCAGCTTGCCATTGACCACCAGCGGCGCTGCGGTGATCGAGTAGCCGGCCTTGTGGTCGGCCACGCTCTTGCGCCAGACCACCTTGCCGGTGTCCTTGTTCAGCGCCACCAGCTTGGCGTCGAGGGTGCCGAAGATCACCAGGTCGTCATACAGGGCGACGCCACGGTTGATCACGTCGCAGCATGGGCGGATATCGTCCGGCAGGCGCGCTTCGTACTGCCACAGCTCGCGGCCGGTGCGTGCATCGACGGCGAACACCCGCGAGTAGGAGGCGGTGACATACATCACGCCGTCCTTGATCATCGGCTGTGCCTGCTGGCCGCGCTGCTTCTCGCCGCCGAAGGACATGGTCCAGACCGGGCGCAGCTCCTTGACGTTCTGGTCGTTGAGGATGTTCAGCGGGCTATAGCGCTGACCCTGCAGGCCGAGACCGTTGGTGACGATCTGGTCGGTGGTAGTGGCGTCCTTGAGGATCTCGGCGTCGGTGACCGCCAGCGCGGCGGCGGACGGCAACAGCATGGCGGCACAGAGTGCGGTGAGGAGGAAGGGCTGGCGAAGACCGGCGTGTTTCATTGCGGCTACCTCTGCGGGTTCATTGTTATTGCCGGGAAATTTTCCCGGTCTGCCGCAAATTCTTGGCTCGCACAGGCCAGCCAACAATTGCACCCCCAGCCGATTTTCCTCGTTCCTTGGTAGCAATACCTGCATCGACGCGATTGCAGTGGTCACCGCTTTGCCCGACACTTGGCCGCCCCGCACCTATCGACCGGAGACGCCCGTGCCCCACCCACGCCAGGAAATTCTCGATCATCCCGATGCGCTGGACTGCACGGTCTATCGTCCCGACGAGCAGGACCCGGATGCCGAAGAGCAGGACCTGGGCGATGGCAAGGTCCTGATCACCGGCGCCTTCGAGCCACCGCAGGACTGGGATGCACACCAGCGCGAGGACTACTACGGCGAGGAAGACCCCACCCACTTCGTCACAGCCCATATCGAGTGCCTGGCCAAGCCGGCCACCAAGGCGTTCTTCATGCCCGAGAGCGGTGACTACGTAGCCGTGCAGTCCAGCCTGGATGAGGTGGTGATGTATTACGTCTACGACCACGAAGAGACCGAGCACGGCCGTCATTACGTAATGATTCGTGACGACGAAGAGCTTTGATCGCTGAGCGTGGGAGGCGCTTTAGCGGCGACGCTCTTGTGCGCGGCTTGCGGCTAAAGCCCCTCCCACAAGCGAGACCTGTGGCCTGAGTGACACCCCAGGCTGCTAATCCTGACGATCCACCCGCGCCATGGCATTGCGCTCGTAGCGCGGGTAGAGGTGGCTGACGCTGCGGATCAGCTCATAGCGCGACAGGTTGACCTGGGCGAAACGCTCGGGGATGGGCGCACGGATCAGCTCGTTCATCTCCGCGCCCTGCTCCGCACCCTGGCGTAGCAGGCCATCGAGCCAGCCCAGGTAATCACGCATCTGTACGAATGGCGCCGCATCGGTGGTCACTGGGCCATGGCCGGGTACGATCTGCTTCCAGGGCAGCGCTTCGAGCCGATCCAGATCGGCCAGCCAGACATCCAGCCCCGGGCTGTTCGGCGTGGTCAGCGCACGCTGGTAGAACAGGATATCGCCAGCGAACAACACGCCGGTACGCTCATCGAGAATCGCCAGGTCGGCGCCGGTATGCCCGCGCAAGGCCAGCAGCTGCAAGCGTCGCCCGCCGATCTCCAGCTCGCCCTCCTGCACTTCTTCGTTGGGCAAGACCACCTCGGTGCCGCGCATCCAGTCGCCGACCAGGCGATACATGTTCTCCGCCATGGCATCGCCCTGCTCGGCCAACAACCGGGTGGTCTCGGCTAACGCCGCGATGGGCACCCCGGCGAAGGCCTGGTTGCCCAGCACATGATCGGGGTGATGGTGGGTCAGCAACACGCGCACCACCGGTTTGCCGGTGGTTTTCTCGATGACCTGACGCAACGCCTCACCGTAGCGGCGCGACGGGCCGGTATCGATCACCACCACGCCGTCAGTGGTTTCGATGAAACCGATGTTGACGATATTGCCGCCGTTGTCCGCAGCGAAATTATCGGTACTGCCCTCCAGCAGCCAGACGCCATCGGCGATCTGCCGGGGTTGCAAGTGGTAGTCGAGCGCCTGGGCCAGGCTGGCGAGCAGGCACGTCATCAATAGCATCCAGCGCATGGAAGCCTCCTAGATGGGATTGGTGCGCACGGCGCACCCGACCGGTCGCGGCGTTCAGAACGCAGCCTGGAATTCGTTGCCGTTGTTGTCGCGTAGCCACAGTTCGGCGTGCTGGTCGCCGCGCAGGTCGAAGGTCAGCGTCGGATTTTCGCTGACGGCCGGGAACAGCTCGATGCGCCCCAGCACCTGACCATCGGCATCGCGCAGCTCGGCTTCTTCGATGTAGAACTCGGGGATACCGTCGACCAGGCCGTTATCCATCGGGTGCGAGACCTGCAGGCGCAGGCGGCTGTCCTCACCGCGCACGAAGCGCTTGCCCAGCACCTGGCCCAGGCGTTCCTCCCAACCGCCTTCGGCACGCACCACACTGGGTGCGGTGCAACCGCCGCCCGCGGCCTCGATTCGCGCCGAGCCGATATGCCAGACACCATCGTCGGTGAGCACCGCCGCGCGAATCGGCGTGGCCTGCTCGACGCGGATACGGATGGCCAGACTCGGCTCAAGCTCCGCGCCGGGGGTGAAATCGAGAATGCGCGGGATGGGGTTGAGTTCGGCCCAGGCCAGAATGCGTTTGACCTTGCCGCGGTAGGCACTGGCGTCGATCTGGATCGGCACCTGGCGGGCATCCTCGGCGAACGGCGGCACCTCGAGGCGAATCCTGTCATCGAAGACGAAGGCCTCACCGTTGAGCAGGCGCTGGTGGTAGTAATCCCACATCACCGAGGTGACCGGATCGGGCACGGCGGCCCGCGCCTCCCAGGCCCAGGCAAACAGGGCCAGCAACATCAGGCTGCGCCAATCCATCGTTCACCTCCGCTGCGGCCCAAACCGCTATTGGTATTGTTCAGGCTTCTCATAGCGCAGCCCGTAGCGCGCGTACAGACGCTCGAGCGAACCATCGAGAATCATGTTTTCCAGCTGTTCTTCCAGTGCGTAGGCCAGTTGCCGATTGCTCTCGTGCACCGCCATGCCGATCTCCCAGATCTGCCGGCCCATGTCCGGGTAGGCGTTCTCGGCCAGCGCCAGCTTAGGGTCGTGCGCCTCGTGCAGCAGCCATTCCACTTCGCCGCGCAGGGCCATCACCGCATCCACCTCACCGGCACGCATTGCGGCGAAAGCGAGGGTCGGTGACGGGTAGTGGCGTGCCTGCGAGCGCAGCAAGCCCTCACGCGCGGAACTGAGGTAGAACGACGGCACACTGTCCACCTCGACGCCAATCGGATGCGTCTGCAGTGCATTGATGCTTGGCACCTCGGCCAGGCGACGGCGGTCGAACGCCAGTTGCCAGCGCTCGCGCTGATAGGGGCCGAACATCACCACGCGCTCGTTGACCAGCTCGCCCAGTTCGTTGCGCATCTGCGCGTAGTCACGGTCATAGGGCACGCGCAGCATCAGGTCGGCCAGCTCGCCCTGGGCGGTGACCCGGCCACGCCAGATGTAGTCGCGCAGATCATCGTCGAGTTTCTCGCCGGGCGGTGCCCAGATCACCTGCAGCGTCAGGCCCAAGCCCTCGGCCAGCGCCTTGGCCAGTTCGTAGTCGACGCCAAGCGGCTGGCCATCCTGCTCGTAGCTGTACGGTGGGAAGTCCTGGTACAGCGCCACGCGCAATACGCCCTCTCCCACGATGCGGTCGTAGTCACGCACCTGTGCCTGGGCTGCGCCCAGGCACAACAGCAGAGTGCTCAGCAGGATCAGCCGACGCATGACCGCGAAGGTCGTGAAGCACGAGCGCAGCAGAGTGATCATCAAGCGCTACTCCTCGACGTGCACGCTCTCCAGGTAGCTGCGCACCGCCCACAGGGCTTCCTGGCTCAGGTAGTCGGCCATCTTCGGCATGTACACGCGACCATCGCGCACCGCACCGTGAATAACCCGCTCCTTGAACCATTCGTCACCGCTGGCACCCAGCTCCAGCAGGCGCAGGTCTGGCGCGATACCGCCGGACTTGGCTTCCAGGCCATGGCAGGCCGCGCAGTTCTGGTTGTACGCGGAGGAGCCGATCTCGATGGCGCGCGGGTTGTCGCGGTAGGGGTTCTCGTCCAGCCATTGCTCACCCAGCGGCTCCAGGCCATCGGTGTTGACCGCCTGCGGCACCACGTCGCCGTGCGCCCAGAGGGTGGTCGACGCGGTGAGCAGCACCAGCGCCAGAGTGGATTGGATCTTCTTGTTCATGGCCAGGACCTCATCTAATGCACGCAAGACAGCCCATTCAGAGCTCGTGGCGACCATCTTAGAAAGGCCGCGCAGCGCACCGAATGCTGCTTTGGTGGCCGCACTCTAGTCCCTTGGTAGTAGCGCTTGGGAGGGGGTATTGCCGATGCCTTGGCAGCAAGGCCAAGTCATGTGCCAACCGGGAAATCCTCCCGGCAAGGGCGGGAGTTTTTCCGTAGGCGCCGAGGAAGCACGGTTCCACCATCGGCTTGCCCCTGCAGACCCTCTCCAGAAGCGTCGGCGATGACCACGCGGATCGCTTTCTTGCGGTGAGCTGCGGCGACCTACCACCTCCAATGGGAAGCACAACGATGACAACAAGAAACCTACCCAGCACCCCACGCCCCCTGGCGCTTGCCCTGATGCTGGCCGGCGGCCTGGCGCTGAGCCAGGGCGCGATCGCCAAGCCGGTCACCTGGGACGACATTGCCAACGACCACACCACCACCAACAACGTGCTGCAGTACGGCATGGGCACCAACGCCCAGCGCTGGAGCCCACTGGCTCAGGTCAACGCCGACAACGTGTTCAAGCTGACCACGGCCTGGAGCTACTCCTTCGGTGACGAGAAGCAGCGCGGCCAGGAGTCGCAAGCCATCATCCACGACGGTGTGGTCTACGTGACCGGCTCCTACTCGCGCGTCTTCGCCCTCGACGCCAAGACCGGCAAACGCCTGTGGACCTACAGCCACCGCCTGCCCGACGACATCCGCCCGTGCTGCGACGTGGTCAACCGTGGCGCCGCCATCTATGGCGACAAGATCTACTTCGGCACCCTCGACGCCCGCGTCGTGGCACTGAACAAGGACACCGGCAAGGTGGTGTGGAACAAGAAGTTCGGTGATCACTCTGGCGGCTACACCATGACCGGCGCACCGACCATCGTGAAGGACGGCAAGAGCGGCAAGGTGCTGCTGATCCACGGCAGCTCCGGCGACGAGTTCGGCGTGGTCGGCCGCCTGTTCGCCCGCGACCCGGACACCGGCGAGGAAGTGTGGATGCGCCCCTTCGTCGAAGGCCACATGGGCCGCCTCAACGGCAAGGACAGCACCCCGACCGGCGACATCAAGGCGCCGAGCTGGCCGGATGACCCCAATCACCCGACCGGCAAGAAGGAAGCCTGGAGCCAGGGTGGCGGCGCCCCGTGGCAGAGCGCCAGCTTCGATGCCGAGACCAACACCATCATCATCGGTGCCGGTAACCCGGCCCCGTGGAACGGCTGGGCACGTACCAGCGACGGCGGTAACCCGCACGACTACGACAGCCTGTACACCTCCGGCCAGGTCGGCGTCGACCCGACCACCGGCGAAGTGAAGTGGTTCTACCAGCACACCCCGAACGATGCCTGGGACTTCTCCGGCAACAACGAGCTGGTGCTGTTCGACTACAAGGACAAGGACGGCAAGGTCACCAAGGCCACCGCTCACGCCGACCGCAACGGTTTCTTCTACGTAGTCGACCGCGCCAACGGCAAGCTGAAGAACGCCTTCCCCTTCGTCGACAAGATCACCTGGGCCAGCCATATCGACCTGAAGACCGGTCGCCCGGTCGAGAACGAAGGCCAGCGCCCGCCGAAACCCAAGCCCGGCGAAAGCAAGGGTGAGGCGGTCGAGGTCTCCCCGCCCTTCCTCGGCGGCAAGAACTGGAACCCCATGGCCTACAGCCAGGACACCGGTCTGTTCTACGTGCCGGCCAACCACTGGAAGGAGGACTACTGGGCCGAGGAGGCGCACTACAAGAAGGGCTCCGCCTACCTGGGCATGGGCTTTCGTATCAAGCGCCTGTTCGATGACCACGTTGGCATCCTGCGCGCGATGAACCCGACCACCGGCAAGGTCGCCTGGGAACACAAGGAGCGCCTGCCGCTGTGGGCCGGCGTGCTCGCCACCAAGGGCAACCTGGTGTTCACCGGTACCGGCGACGGCTACTTCAAGGCCTTCGACGCCAAGAACGGCAAGGAGCTGTGGAAGTTCCAGGTCGGCACCGGAATCATCTCCCCGCCGATCACCTGGGAACAGGACGGTGAGCAGTACATCGGCGTGACTGCCGGCTACGGCGGCGCTGTACCGCTGTGGGGTGGCGACATGGCCGAGCTGACCAAACCGGTCGCCCAGGGCGGTTCCTTCTGGGTGTTCAAGCTGCCGAGTTGGGACAAGGCAACCGCCAAACGCTAGAGGCTGAACGCATGGCGCACCTGGGTGTGCCATGCGCCTTTGCCTGTAGGAGCGGCTGGGCGGCATTCCGTTTCAGCCGCGAAGCGAACCAGGCCATCACCCCGAGGACTCAACATGAACTACCTGCCACTGCTTATCCCAGCCCTGCTGCTGGTACTCGGCAGCCACGCCATCGGCGCCGAAACCGACAACGAAGGCGTGCCGCAGATCAACGGCTGCCGCATCGAACCCGACAGCCAATGCCCCAACGCCAACCTGCGCGGCGCTGACCTGCGCAACCTCGACATGCGCCGCATGAACCTGTCCGGGGCCGATCTTTCCGGCGCTGACCTGCGCCATACCAACCTCGACCTGGCCAATCTGGAAAAGGCCAAGCTGCGTGGCGCCAATCTCAACCGCGCCAGCCTGCAGCAAAGCAACCTGCGCCTGGCCGACCTCTCCGGCGCCAGCCTGGTAGCCATCGGCGGCTGGGGCCTGTTCGCCCAGGCAGCGCAATTCGAAGGCGCCGACATGCGCGCCGCCAACCTGGAGTTCGCCCGTCTCTCCGGGGCCAAGCTGCACGACGTCCAACTGCAGGCGGCCAACCTGGAGATGACCTGGCTGAGCAAAGCCGACCTCAAGGGCGCGCACCTGGAAGATGCCAACCTGCAGGAAGTGAAGCTCGGCGGCTCCAACCTGGAGAACGCCAACCTCACTGGAGCGCGCACCCGCTTCGGCAACTTTCAGGACGCCAACATGCCCGGCTGCGTGCAATGCCCCAAGGGCTGGGACTGAACCCGATCCCGGTAGGAGCGGCTTCAGCCGCGATGCACTCGTGAATATCGCGGCTAAAGCCGCTCCTACACCCCATGCGAGCACCAGGCCGAACGCCTCGTCCTTTCGCCCTGAAGTAAAACAACCTGAACCATGCCCACACAGGGCAATCCCTTCTTAGGAACAGCCTGATCGAGGCGGCAACATCCAGGCCGCCATCAGTCATTGTCCAAGAGGGATCTGCCGTGACCACCACCGCAACGCCACACGCCTGCCCCACCATGCTCAGCCCCCTGCACGCCACCCTGCTGTGCGGCCAAGTGCCGCTGTTTCTCGGCGCGCTGCTGGCCGACATCGCCTACTACCGCAGCTACCAGATCCAGTGGAGCAACTTCGCTTCCTGGCTGATCGCCGGTGCGCTGGTGTTCACCGGTCTGGCCTTGCTGTTCGCCCTGGTCGGTCTGCTGCGTGAACGCTCCAGCTCACGCCCACTCACCTATTTCCTCCTGCTTCTGGTCACCTGGGTACTGGGCTTCATCAATGCGCTGGAACACGCCAAGGACGCCTGGGCCGCCATGCCCATGGGCCTGGCCCTGTCGGTAATCGTCACCCTGTTGGCCGTCGCCGCCACCTGGGTCGGAATGGCCCAGCCACGCACAGGAGGTGCCCGATGAAAACGCCCCTAGCACTGACCGCCCTGCCCCTGGCGCTGCTGCTGAGTGCCTGCGGCGAAGAGCCCGGCAACAACCAGCAGTTCTACGGCGCCCAGCCGGACCTGCCCAAACCCGAACGCGGCATCCTGCCAAGCATGACCATCGCCAAGCCAACGC
>Ga0208645_1004075_pt1 | contig 10510 bp, 16 predicted proteins | sample VirMetDEL_Sep_01_FD_184519 | JGI IMG/M metagenome (GOLD analysis project Ga0208645, IMG submission 184519) | Aqueous microbial communities from the Delaware River and Bay under freshwater to marine salinity gradient to study organic matter... | ecosystem: Environmental > Aquatic > Marine >...
CTTCTATATCTAAATTAACATGACATTCTAAAAGAGTGTAGACATCATCGTCTTGTGTTTTTCTTTGACCTTCTAATTCTCTCTCTTTTTTCTCAACGTCATCTTCAACTTGTCTTGGAGATCCTAAATCAATATCTAAATAGAAACCTGCAACTTGTTGTTTTCTTAATTCGTTTTTAGAAACTTTTACCCGATGGATGATTGCCTCTGCATCGTCTAATGAGGTAGCCGTGTAGGGTACAATCAAATCATCTGCTGGTACGAACTTTGACACAGCTTTTTTAGATAACTCATCATAATAAGTTTTTTTAAAAGCTGATCCTGCTAACGGAAGATAAAATAGCATTTGATCAAAGTCGGGCTCATAGTCTTTCATTTTTTCCATGAGCTCGTAGTTCATAAAATCTTTAACACGTTGTGCTTGTTTAGTTTTCTCTTCACTTGGTGCACCGATGACAGCTGTTCTAACTGGACCATCTGCTGGAAGTAATTCTTTATAAGCTAACGCTTGAAACTGAGTAACCGCTTCTGCTAGAACTGGGTGCGTTGCACCTGAAGCTCCTTGGAAAGGTTCTGTTCTCATATCATATTTGAAACCTAATAAATCTAAACCTTGAGTGTAAGAACGTTCCCATTCTTTTCTACCCATTTGATAGTCTTGATATTTTTGAGAAAGGTCTGCACCCATCTCATCTAAAACTTCGTCTGGTAAAAACTCTGCTAAGTTTGCGTAATGTTCATCGCCACCTTCTGGTTGCGCTGCTTGAGGATCAAAATCTACTTGTACTGATCCATCTTCTAATTCAGTTGTTTCTATGGGCCCTGGTGCCTGTTCCTCTGTTACTTGTTCTTCAACAATTGCTTCTTGAATTTGTTCTTCACCCGGTATAATTGCCGAGCCTCTTGGACCTTGCGTCAGGGACTTGTCTACTTTGTCTGCCATTTTTTATTTTCTCCAGTTTCACTGTCTTAACAGTATTATAGTTAATATTCAACCCCTGAGGCGTGGGTCCTGATTCAGGCGGCAGGAGCCATTTCTTAGGGTACAAATTCTTCGAACTCATCCGATTTACCTCTTACACTTTCTTTAAATTCTCCGTACTTTTTTGCAACTTCTGGACCAGCTAAATATGCAATACCAAGATCATCTGGTTTTTTTGTAAACGTAGAAGCTTCAGCTACATCAGCTGCACCCATTAATGTACCAGCTGTTCCAACAATAGGTATGAAAGGTGACACTGCTCTAATAATTGGTTTAGAAACCATCTTGCCAACTTTAAATGCATTCTTAAACATATTTCTTGTTTTAGATTTTTCAGGTACAGGTATTTTTTTACCTTTCATCTCTTTTAAAAGTTCTTCATAATTTGCTCGTGCTACTACATCATCTGCAGTTTTTGCTTTTAAATTTTGTAGGGTTGTACCTGTCATCCCTCTGTCTATAGATTTTAAAGTATTAAAACCTCCTTCAGGTAAATAAACTTCTCCTGTCACCACATCAACATTCCAGCCTCTTAAAAGGTTAGCAGCTTTTTTCCCTTGCTTACCACCACTTGCAACTAAATTTTGTATAGCTGTATTATTTTTATCAATTAAAGCTGATATCTCTTTAGTAGGAGTTTGATCAAAAGCTTTCTTTAATTTTAATTGTTCTTTATACAAAGGTTTTAATTCATCGTTTAATATTTCAGCATATACTTGATTTTGTTTTGAAGTTTGCGGAGCTATAGCATCAGTTGGATAATCGACACCTAGTGCTTTAGCTTGAAAAATATTTGCAGTGTGTGCATTCTCTACATTCTTAAATTTAAATTTTTGTTTATCTTTTTTAAATCTTTCAAAAGCAGCATCAGTATCTTTAGTCACAATTTTTCTTTTTTCTGCAGCTTTACCTTTAGCATCTCCTGTAGGTTCTGGTCCTCTTTTGCTTTCAGTGAATTTTACACCTTCTTCTATTAATTCTGATTTTCCTCTAGTCATCCATTTAGGAGTTCCTGTGGACTTACCTCTTTGTAGATTAAATTCTTCTATAACAATTTTTTTAGCTTCATTAGGAGTTTTATCTAGTTTAACTAATTCTTTAAATCGTTCTACTTTATCGGTTACTCTTTTTGCTCCAGCTTCATTTATTTTTTTTAAAGCCTCTTCAGATCCATTTTTTAGTTCTGTTCTCTCTTCTATCTGTGGTAAACCAATAGGACCATCAGTAGTTTTACTTTGTTCTTTTAAATAATCGTCGTAATATTTTTTTCTGCTTTTAATAAACTCAAGACCTTCTTGCATTGTAACAACACCTTCTTCAACAGCCTTGTCTAATTCTTTCTGCATCAAATCTACAAGAAAAGCATTAGAAGACTTTCCAGTTCCATATACGCCTTGTAACAAAACGTCTGCTTTGTTTTTAAACTGAACTGCACTGTAAGGTTTTTTTGGTGGAGGTGAGCCATCAGCAAAATTCTCTCGACGCGTAAGATACGCCATCATCTCGTTGTACTCGTGGATTTTCAATTTACAATCCTAGTATTGCTGCTAGACCGCCTGATTGTTTCTCATCTCTTTTGATAACACCTCTACCAATTAAGATATCTTCTTGTGTAATTTCTCCATCACCAGATAGATCAGGGAAAGATCCACCAGCTAAAGTAATTCTAGTTTTATCATCTTCAACTAATTCTTTAACAACTTCCATTCCAGGATCTTTAGCTGTGCCCATTCTCATTTCAAAAAACTCTTTTAGTTCATCTAATGACTTTGGTTTACGTCCTTTTTCTCTAATAAATTCTTTTACAACTTCTTCAATTCTAATTCTAGGATCGATTGCTGCTTGATCACTCATAGCTTCTCTTCTGAAACTATCAAAGTCCATAGGGTCTAAACCTTGCTCTAACATATCAAATCTGTATTTATTATATTCGTCCTCTAACATAGGATCTCTATCTGCCATTTGCATGATGCCTGAATCCTGAGCCCTGACTTGTTCACCCATAGGCACGCCTTGGTCTTTCATTAATTCAATTGTATCTAAGTCTTCTTCTTGAAACTCTTCAACTTCATCACCTTGTGCATAAAAATTTCTCATAATTCCTCCGTTTGCTTTTTCTGGTCTATCTAAATAATATTCATAGGCTTTACCATAATACTTTAATTGGTCTTTATCTGAAAGCTCAGAATAATCTAAACCGTCTTCACCTGCCATGTCTTCGGCAATTTCAACAATCTTATATTTCCAATCGTCCATTAATAGTACGTCCTCTGTTGTTTAGGCATCTCATCCTCTTTGTAGTCTTCAGGGTGATTTATTAAACCTCCCTGTCTAAACCTCATTACAGCTTGGGTCATGGAATCCACTAAGTCGTCGTGATCCCCATAAGGAAAAGCTGCACATTCCTCTATGACTTCTTGTGCGAAGTCCATATCTTTGGGCGCCCATATCAGTCCCGACTCAAAGAGCGGAGATACTGCGTTTACCCTCGTGTGTTTATCGTTACCACGCGATGGTGAGAAATTTATAACAGGAATTCCCATCTTACGCAACTCATAAGTTAAAGGTAATCCTGATGCCTTACTCTCGATTATAACTGTTTCCGGATTCCAGTAGCCATATTGTTCGAGCGCTATCCTACGAAGCTCTGGGAATTCATACCTACCTTTTAAAGAGTCTACTAATATTAAACTTGGTGGTGAGTCTTCATTTTCTTGAAACACGCCCCAGGTAGTAATAGCTGAAAAGTCAGCAGTTTCTTTTTTCATAAACGCTGTATCGTAAGATTGTATAATATGTTGTAATGGTGGCATTTCATCGTCTTCCCAGTTTCTCCACCACTCACGTTTTATTAATGCACCTTCTTCTGAAGTAGGGTTTTGCATATACTGTGCATTCCATTTAGTCAGAGGAATACTAGCTTTAACAGATTCTAAATCTTCTAGCTTCCAATATTCTGGCCAAACAGGTTTACCTGATGGTAGGATTGCAGGGAATTCTATAAGCTCCCATTTATCAGCTTTGACTCCCTTTTGAGCATTTAACAATCTACCTGTTAAATCTTTTTCATTCCATCTTGTCATGATAACAACAATCGATCCACCAGGTTGAAGACGTTGTCTAGGTCCTGATGTGTACCATTCATAAGTTCTTTCAAGAGCTTGGTTGTTAAGAGCATCTTGTTCAGTGTGTGGATCATCAATAATTAATAAGTCAGCACCACGACCTGTGATAGCTGATCCAACACCGGCAGCGTAATATTCCCCGCCTTGTTCTGTTTCCCATTTACCAGCAGCTTGAGAATCAGGATTTAATCTAGTTTTAAAAACTTGCTTATATTCTGGAGAGTCCATTAAAGATTTAGCTTTACGACCAAACCTTACAGATAATTCAGTTGTGTTAGTTGATTGAATAATTTTTAATTTAGGATTACGACCTACCATCCACGCAGGTAAAAGATAAGAACCAAATTCAGATTTAGTATGTCTAGGTGGCATATTGATAATTAATCTTTTAATTTTACCTTGTGCAAGTTGATCAAACTTATCTGCAATTTTTTTGTGATGTTTACCTTCAATAAAATCTGGCCAGACGTGTTTTACAAAATCCATAAAATTATTTTGTATTCCAGCAGTCTTTTTCTTTTCACCATACTGCGCAGCAAGTAATGAGAATTGTCTTCTTACGTCGGCAGGTAATTTCTCGAAGTTCTTTAGTTTATCTTTATTTATCATTTGAAAAAAATTTTCTGAAAAATTTTTACACTATTTTTTTAAAAAGTAAAAAAGTATTATAAGGCTTTAAATGTATGAAAGCTGGCATAAATACAAACTATTGGGACCCCTTTTATAAAAATAAAAAAACCTTTTTGTAAAAAAATTTAAAAACCCAACTCGGGTTGGTACCTCTATCGATTCATAAAACCGGAGCGCCATACTGATCAGGTAACTCTGGCGCTACCGGTCCGAGTTCTTAGTCGCTACCTTGCGGTCACTGCTAACATACAGGGAAAAGCCAGAGGCTGATTTGGATGCCGTCTCTCGGTCAAATTCTCTTGATGCCTGGCGCACAACCTATGCTTGTATGCAAGGATTGCATAGGGTGTGCGCTTGGCTACTAGTCTAACAGAACATAGTATTCATCAACAAAGTTCTTTTGGAACCATGTTAAACCTTTTTGCATTGTATCATAATCCTCACTCATCTCAGCGCCTATGATTGTATCATAGATCGCTACAGCAAATGCAGGTAGCTTACACGATTGACTAAATGTTTCATCGCTGAATCGATTATGAATCGTCATCTCTTTTGTTAAGTCTGCACCCATGTAACAATTGTCAAATGGTTTTGGTACTGTGTATGTTTTGTTTTTATATTTTATTTGCATTATACCTCTTTCTGTTATGTGTCCTAGTATATCCTATATTATATTAATTGTCAACCCCTATTTGTTCAATTCGATATTCTCCACCCCAACGATCTTCGTTCTTAACCTTGGCATATCCTTGGCTCTCTCGTCTGTGTCTGATAAACTCTATTGGTCGACCATGTTCAATGTTTTGCATATTATGATTGAGCCAATCCATTTTACAACCTTGACTACAAAAATATGTATCAGACCTATAATCGTAGTTATGCCACCTTACATCTTCATTATTACTACTAGCAATATTTGAATAGGCATATCTACCTCTAATCACACCTCTAGATTTTAAAAACCTATCTTGTGTAACATGTGTATGGCAATTAGGTCCTTGGCAAAAATGTTTGTTAGGCATTTTATAACCTCACTTTCCAACTGCCTTTGGCAGTTCTATATCCTTGTGCGTCATCATCAAAATATGTCATCAGCTTTGCACCTACTTTGCTTGTCCAATATTTTGACTTGTCTGTCCATGTTCCATTTCTTGTGATGTGTTTCTTATCCTTGTTAGAATAATATGTGATTTTAAATTTAGTGTTTTCTTGCATTTCTACCTTTCTGTTATGTATGGGATAATATCACATTACCCCATACTTGTCAACCCTTAATTCATACTTTCTTCATATTTTTTTCTAGCCAATATTTTAGCCTCTCTTGATTGATGTTTGTTCTTCATACCTTTAATCATACTTGCAAGGTTGCTAGGATTATAGATAGTCAATCCTGTTGAGTTAGTTCTAATTAACTCTGCCTCATCAACTTGAATACCTAGTTCAGTTGCAAGTTCAATACCCTCTGAAAGATATCTGTATGCTTTCAATCCAATCTTTAATTGGTCGCATTGTTTTTGAATTGTATCAATCCATGTTTGGTGTTTAGATACAACATTACCTTTTGCAATTCGCCAATCATTAAAAGTTTCATACTCGTCTTTAGTACATGCGATTGCTCTTGATCTGCAATAAGATGTTCCAATTACATCAAGATAGTATTGATCGTTGAAAGTTTTAGTCATACCCATATCACTACTACTATTGTAGTTCCCACCATATCCGAGTGCTTTCATACAAGCCTCAACATGTTTTGTTTTGTGTGGGTTGTCTTTGTTTTCTGATTGTTGTGCATAGATATCTGGGTTGCAATCCATAGCTTTTAGTTCTTCTCTAAAGTATGCAACTGCAAACTTTTGTCCGTCTTCATGTCCATACTCACTACCATTTAGATTACCAAACAAACCAAAATCAAAGTGTGATTTAGTTTCAGTTATCTCGCCCTCGTCATCTTTGTCCTCACTATGTGCAAAGTAAAAACATTTATCTTTTGCAACAACATCACAAGGATTTCCGTATTTCTTTTTGAAAGTTCTTAGAGTTGCAACATCTTCTGGTGGATATGATCTCTCAACTACTTGCTTTGCAAGTTTGTGTGCTATGTCATAGTGATAGTCAACACTCTCTCTTGCTGACAAGAAATCTTCTCTTTCTTGCGTGTCCTCATTCTCAAAGACATTTTTTATTTTATTAAAGAGTTTGTTTCTTAACTCTGTATTCATTCTTATTTTTTGCATTTGTGCCTTTCTTGTTTTGTTAAACATATATCCTAATATATCCTATATTATATATCTTGTCAAATGTTTTTATTTGCAGTTTAGAATTATTCTAATGTAGTTTTTTTAATATATATACTAACCACCATCCCCAGCCACCGTCCAAGTATATAGGATAATTTAGGATAAGTCAAGAAAATAAAAAATATTTATTTTGGTTCCTGCCACATTGTTGCCTTATTTATCCTATATACTCCTAATATGTTTAATCTAACAAAACGAGGTAAAATGGAAAACACAAATCTAGAAATGATTAAAGGGTTAACTGAAAGTGGTACTAGTTTATTTGAATTAGTAAAAATGCAAAAAGAGTATGTTGACCTATTAGAAAAAAGAGTTGAAATATTAGAAAGCGTTGTTTTCAAAGATGTGAGAAAGGATATATAATATGGATACAGTACAATTAAAAAGAATTGCAGATGTTCTTGAAGAGGTTTTGAAATTAGTTAAAGCTGATCAAGAAAGAACTAAAAAATATTTAGAAAAAGAGAAATCTTAATCTAAATCTGTAGCGTCCTGGAAGAGAGCCATTGGACGCTACTGATCCCTGATCCATTGTGCGTTTAGCTAGACGTTTGCGCCAGTAATTCCGGATAAGCGACTGGACATTCAACAATGGATCTGGGATCAGTCATTTTGACTGTGAGTTTAAACACTATAACACGGGGGCACGCGTAGGATCCTGCATGGTATTAAGCAACGCTACCTACCCCGCGTAGCATAGTGACTGATCATACAACCTTAGGTTGTATCTAGTTTGTTTGTTTTGGGTCAAGGCTCAAGCTTCAAGCAACAAGCCTCAAGCAGCTTGACAGAATAAAGTTTATAGTGTATAGGATAGTAAAGGATTAAATTATGAAAGTTACAGAAGCAAGAAAGATTACAGACTCATTAACAAGAACAAGCAAGATGCCTGGCCTGAGCTACAGCCTGCCAGCGTGGGCGTGTCAAACTGGATCTAAGCTCAGGAAGGTTAAGACCTCACCATGCTATGGATGCTATGCACTAAAAAATAATTATACCAGGTACCCAGCAATTAAAGAAGCACAGTATAGAAGGCTCGACGCTATCAACCATCCGCAATGGGTTGAAGCAATGGCCGCACAAATTAAACGCCAGAAGTGGTTTAGATGGCATGACGCCGGCGACCTTCAATCAGTCGAGCATATGCAAAAAATTATTGAAGTATGCAAGCTCACACCTGACACGAAGCACTGGCTGCCCACACAAGAACGTCAGTATTTGCCAGCCCCTGAAGATGTCCCAGAAAATTTAATTATTAGATTATCCGCTGCGCGTGTTGATGGTACAGCTGGCAACGCCTGGTCGCACTCTTCAACGGTGGTAACAAACGGAAACCCCAGCTGCCCGGCGCCTAAGCAAGGCGGCCAGTGTTTAGACTGTAGAGCATGCTGGAATAAAGAAATAAAAAATGTTAGTTATGGAAAACATTAATATGACACACGTTTTCAAACATCCAAAATTTTACAGAATCCCTAGGGACAAGGCTATTAGCCCGGACGGATCGACGGATCCTGACGGGCGTACGCCAGTTACTCACCCGGATCTGTTACCAGCTCATGGTCCTGAATATTATGCACCAAGGCGCAAGCGTAGATCCTCAAGCAACAAGCAACAAGCGGGTGAGGCTCAAGCCTCAAGCTACAAAGACTCAAGCAGCAAGTAACAAGCCTCAAGCCCCATGGCGCAAGGCTCAAGCTTCAAGCCACAAGCGTCAAGCTCCAGGATATCCTTCCCCTTATAAAGTTTTACAAGGTTAAGGGAGAGGGCCTTAACTAGGATAAAACTATTGTTCGGATGTTTCACGTGAAACGCAAATTGATGAGGTGAGAAGCGTATCTTGTTTGTTTTTGTAGCTTTTAATTCCAGTGTAAAAAAGTGCCCACGAGAATTATAGCCCAATAGATCGGGAGTACCAAAAGAGCCAGTGTTTTCAATCCTAGTCCACGATATTTTAGGTGTAAATGCTTTAAGTTCATGCCATAGTTTCCGTTCAGGTTTGACTGACATTTTTAATACTACAGCTTTTTTAAAACTTTGCCCATTTTCCAGGTTTCAGGAGTAATTGTAAATACCAATCGATGAGATTCTCTTACTCCTACTAATTTATTTTGCAAGAGTTTTACACCATCGATGTCATAAAATTCTCCATTTGGTAACACGACTTGCACTCTAGCCTCTTGAGCAGCTGGTGATGTGTTAAATTTATCTACGATTTGTTTTAATAACTTTCCAGTAAACATGGCTTGATTTATAGTTTAAGTTGTACTAAATATCAAGTATGAAAAAAGAGAAATGGGATGGCAGATCAAGACCTGCTACAGACAAGTACAAAGAAGAATGGAATAGAATATTTAATCCAGTGGCAAAGGAAGTAAGAACTCCTAAATACAAGTCACAGATAATCAAACCTAAAAAGGGTAGAGGAAGTTTTAAAAGAGATAATGGGATTACCTAAAAAATTAACAGAGAAGCAAATGAAATTTGCTCACGAAATAGTGACGAACGAAGGCAGAAAGACTGCAACTGAATGTGCTGTTGATGCAGGTTTCGAACCAGAGTTTGCTAGACAGTATGCGAGTAAACTTCAGAATCCAAAACTGTATCCGTTAGTTGTAAAATATATTGGAGAGTTAAGAGAAGAATGGCAGAAAAAATATGAAGTCACTTACGATAGACATATTTCAGAATTAGGTAAGATCAGAGCTGAAGCTCTTAAAAAGGGAGCATGGTCAGCTGCGGTAAATGCAGAAGTTGCGAGAGGAAAAGCGGCAGGTTTATATATTGAACAAAAGATAATACGAACTGGTAAATTAGAAGACCTGACCACAGAAGAGCTAGAATCGCGCATGAAACAAATAATTGACGATTACTCACCCATCCTAGAAAACGTTCCATTTGAAGATATAAAAGAAACAGTAATGCAAGCAGAAGAAAAAACCAATGAAGACTCTCAACAGTCGGATACTGAATCATCTAGTGAATCTTCGTTATCTTCTTCACGCAAGAAGTCGGGAAAACAGAACGTTCACTAAACTGTATTGATCCGTCATCATCAATGTCATAGCCAGCAAAAATTCTTACTGTGTCCTTATCTTTACTAAAAAGCCAGCCCTCACTTACAGGTGTGGCTAATCTCATATTTTTAAATTCACGCTCGCTACCCCAGCCGCCTTCAGTAATGATATCAATCCAATCGATTCGTACACGTTTGTATGGAAAGGGAGCCGCCACCTTAACGGTCTTAGGTTTGGTGTAAGTATTTATACTTCTAGATTTCTTTTTTGGCATGGCTCAACCATAGAGTTTTTATTTTGAAAAACAAGTTTTTAAAAAAAGATAAAAAGGTTCTTTCGCGCAGGGAATTCACCATTGTAACACTGTGAAACACAGTGAAACAGCTTTGTAGCAGCACTTTCTTCAATAATATCAATAGTTTAAAGCCATTGTCACATTGTAACACCCTCTCTACGCTGAAA
>Ga0208645_1004076_pt1 | contig 10507 bp, 14 predicted proteins | sample VirMetDEL_Sep_01_FD_184519 | JGI IMG/M metagenome (GOLD analysis project Ga0208645, IMG submission 184519) | Aqueous microbial communities from the Delaware River and Bay under freshwater to marine salinity gradient to study organic matter... | ecosystem: Environmental > Aquatic > Marine >...
ACTCTTTTAATCTCTCAAACTCTCCTACTTGAGCATCTATAATAGCCTCCGTTAATTGGTCGAATGACTTACCAGTACTATTTGCTAAATCTGCTAAGTTCTCAATTTCTGATATAGTAGGTTTGAAACCTTGATTAACTAACTTAACATAAGCATCTGTTAATTCAAGTACACTAAAGTTAGTTTTAGCAGCGAATTTTTGTATCATCTGAAAGCTCTTTTGAGCCTCTGATTTAGACCCTAAAGCAGTCTCTAATACTGCCTCTAACTTTTCAAACTTTGAAGTAATGTTAGCTACCTCTTTACTAAAATCAACAAGTTTACTAACCGCAAAAGCACCCGCTAAAACACCTCCTACTCTTTTAAAAGCCGTAGTAACTCCCTGACCTACTCTAGTAGCTAAAGATTTAGTTTGTCTTAACTCTCTGTTAAAACGTCTTATCGTAGCTTGATTAGCTGTAATTTCTTTCTTAAGCTCTTCAAACCTTTTAGTACCTACCTTAGTACCGTCTAATTCCTTTTTTAAAGCTTTAGTCCTTGCTTTTAAAGTCCCAAAGTCCTTAATAGCTTTACCGGTATCTATATTAATACCGAAAAATATTTCCTCTTTAGCCATTAAACTATTTGTATAAATTCACACTTAACCGACTCAAAAACTCCGGCTTTATAATCTTCTATCTTATTAAGATAATAATAAACTCCGTTAATCAGCTTAGGCTTTCTAAAGTCTAAGTTTACTATATCTACTCCAGTTAATCTCATATACGCAGTATATAACCTAGCGTTATTAAATTGCCTTATCTGTTCTCCGTAATATCTACTAACTAACCCTCTATCATTTTCTTGAATAGACTTATCTACCTCGTTTAAATCCTTAAAACTTAAAGATACGTCGAAAGGACCAGAAACCCTTTTAACAAAGTAAGATGAAGGGTACTGAGTTTTTAACACAGACTCGAAAGTAAAGTTACCGTCTTTTAAACCTTCGTAGATTAATAATCTAGGATTTAACTCTATTTCTTTTCCGGTAGATTTAAAGTTATTAATCAGTTGAGGCAGATATAAACTTCCACCTGCTGTCTGGGTAATAGTACCACTTCCCACACTTCCAGAGAAGCGAACACTTGCGACTTTCTTTTCATCTTTTAAAAATTCGTTATCTAATAGTCTGCTATCGTCAGTAAGATTAGTTTTCCAAATATTTTCAAAGTTCTTTAATAATTGGTCGTTATCATCTTCTTCGTACTCAAAGACTAAATCTCTATTTAACTTCTCGTCTAACTGCTCTATAGTCTGAGTCTTAGAAACGTCTATTTTTTCGCTCCAATCCTCTGCCTCTTCTATAGGTTTATAAAAGTCGTCTCTATGGAAAAACTCTACCGTTTTAGCTCTATCGTCTGTAATATGTACTAAGTTAAATAACTGAACGAAGTACTTAATAAACGAGTCTTGTCTCATATCGTAAACAAAGTCCTTAATACTTATCTCTTCTCCGTTAGATAAAGACGCGTAAACCGGAGTAATATTTAAGTTATTAGAACCTACATCTATCTTAGGGTTAGGATTATCCGAATGAACTACTACTCTAACGTAGTTACCTTGAGCTATAGCAGTCTCGTCGAAAGCGGTAGCTAATTCTACGCTATTAGAGTTAGAAGGTAGACTTATAGTCTCCGAAGCTAACTCCTTAACTAAAACTAAAGCCGGAGTAACTTCTTGTACCCTTAATACTATATTATTAGATATAATTTGCGAGTTCTTAAGTATAACCGAAGCCGTACCCGTATAAGTACCGTTTAAGAAAGGCGCTACGTAGTAAGTACTAGATAGCATATTAGAACCCCCGTCGAAGTCTGTATCTGAGAATAGTAAGTTAGTATCTTGATTCTCTAGTCTTCTAGGAAAGTATAAACCATAAAAACTACTAACCTCTACTCTATTCTCGTTTAAAGTATCCGAAGAAGTAGTTAAATCGGTCTTAATAGCCGGTAAGATTAAGTCTCTAAACTCTTGACGAGCAAAGAACCCTTCTTTTAAAGTATAGCCTATATTTCTAAAAATCTTTCTAAATACGTCGTAAACGAATACACTAGGTAAAAACTCCTCTACTTGCTGATTATCTGACTCGGTATTACCGTTAAAATAACCGTAATTAATAAGAGGGAAAGTATAACCGTTATCACGTCCATTATTAGACCAAGAACTCTCAATATTAGTAGAGTTATAGGTAAAAGTATCATAGTTTAAATCTCTTATATTCTTATCCTTAATAAGACTACCCCAATCGGATAAGTCAGAGTAAAGGATAATATTATAAACCCAATTCTTACCGTCGCTAATATCTACGCTTTTAAGCTGCATAGAACCCTCTAAGTATCTAATACCGTCCTTTTCTATAATAGCCGGTACTCTCTGATTCCTATCGAAAAAACCTTCAGCGTTAATCTTAAAACTATGTCCTAAAAGAGAATCGTTCTTTTTAGTTCCCGGTATCTTAACCGTCTTACTATAAGTTCCGTTACGAGTCGATATATCCCTAAAGTCATTTATAGAAAAAGTTAAAGGTATAAAGAAGTCGTAAGGGTTGAACTTATCTAACTCGTATATGTTTAAAGGTGTAGCCATTAATTACGTTGTATTATTTTTTCATAAGCTAATTCGTACTCCATAGTTACGTTATAAGAATACTCCGCTAACTTCTCTACTCCGAAAGTAGTGTTAACTTGAACAGGTAATCTATATCCGTCTACTACTAAGTAAACCTCTGGAGATTCTACTAAGCTTAATAACCAATCTCTTTCCTTCTTAGATACGATTCCGCTATTAACCGTATAAACGTCTTTAGTTTCTACTCCGAAAGTAGTTACCGAGCGTTCAGGAATAGACCTAACAGAATTTAAGATTCTTTTAAAAGTTCTCTTTTCTACATCAATATCTCTAACCTCTTTACCCTTAAAAGTAAAAGCATCAATACCTCCTAAAGAATTAACCCATTCGAAGCGTCTCTCTACTCTAGTAGGTGAACAATCATCTTCTATAATAAACGTCCTTAAGTCAGCTAAGATAAACTCGTCTATTCTAGTTTGAACCGTGTACTTAACTACGTCGCTAGTTATATAAGCTGATAGGTTACTTGGTCCTACTGGTACGTTATAAACTCCTTCTAAATTAGTCGTAGTATCCGTATCTATTACTACAATATTAGTAGCTATTAAAGAGCCTTGATTATCGTAAGTCCTTAATACGTAATCTAAGTTAACTGCTATAGGATTAGGACCACCGTTATAAGTCTCCGTTGCGTTAATAAAACTCATCTGATAAGAGTCGTTACTACTTATCCTAACCTCCTCCGGCTGAAGAGTAAGCCAATTATAAGCCGAAGCACCATTAAACAGAGCGTTAGTACTATAAAAGTCGCTAAGGTTATAGTTAACAGAGCTTATAGCAAAGTCATTCATAAATACGTAAGGAATAGTAGAGTTAACCGCTGTAAAAGGGTTACTACTATCGTCCGTGAAACTTGTTAAAGTTAACGTAGCAATACCGTTACTGATAACATCGTACTCCTCCGCGTACTGAATATAAACCTCTTTACTTAAGTCTACCGAAGTAGATGTAGTCGAAGTACCTAAAGCTAATAAGTCAGAACCTAAATACTCTTGAATAATAGAACTTAAATCGAATATAAACTCGTTATCGAAGTTACGTCGAGTCCTAAGTCTTACTACGAAGCTACCAGAAATATAAACGTCTACTACTGCGTTATAATTGTTATAGTATTTACTAACCTCTACAGCTTGTTTAAGGATACCCGGTAAGGTAGTCTCTGTAGTTACTGGAGTATCTATGAAGAATCCCGTTACGCTTACTCCTTCAGTACCATTATTAATAGAACTAACTCTATGTACTCCGTTATAAACTCCCGCATTCTCTAAGTAAACGTAATCGCCTACCACTAAAGGTAAAGGCTGAGTACCTACTAAGATATCTTCTCCTGAGTTATCAGAACCAAATAAAGTACCGTTAGAGTCCGACTCTCCAGATATTGAATTAGGAGATAAGTCCGAAGTAAATTTGTATTCTACCGGTAGATATGCTGCGCTATAGCTATCCGGTCTACTTAAAACCGTTAAAGCCATATTAGTAAGCTAATAAAAGTTCTACATCACAAGCAGCAGTATCTGCCTGAGCTTTAATGTTGTCGATATTAGAGAACGATGCAAAAGCACCCTCTGTAGCCGATACGCTTAATTCCCTTGAATTAAATACGAAAGCCTTTCCTGGACTTAACTTAACGTCCATAGTAGCGCCTCCTGTATCCGATAGTCTTAGCCTTACGAAGTTCGTCCCATCTCTATTAATTACTACTAAGTAGCTTAAATCTGTTAAAGAAGCTGGTCCTACAGCTCCTAAGTTAGCTAAAGTAGTCTCCGAAGTAGGTACGTTTACTGTCTGTAATACTGCGTCCTCCCCCGTTAATGTTATACTCTCGTTATTACTTACCGCGTAAGTAGTTCCGTTAATCGTTACCGTAGCACCGAAAGTAGTTGATAATATTGTACTCATCTATTTAAAATTTTTCTTATTTCTAAAGTTACGTCTTCTTTCCCTTGTTTTAAAAGTAAGTCTTTTATTTTAGTTTTAAACTTATCTATATTATTACTGAATATATTAGTAGGCTTAATACCATTCTTTCTAATATTCTCAGCAATAGCAAAAGCCATTCTAGTAGAATCTTCCTCATCTTTTCCTAGCTTAACTTGTACCCACCTCTTTAATGGTCCTATAGGCGGTCTTGTACCTTTCTTACGCCCTCCATCTACGAACTTCCAATAACTCTTAGCCTTAAACCTAACCGATACTAAAGTATTAGACTCGGCTACTTGAGACTTTAAAGACTTAGCTAACTGCATAGAGGCGTTCTTATCTCCTTTGTTAAGGTCGTCTATTATATCGTCTATCATATCATTAGATAGAATCTTAAGTCTTAACGTAGTCTGTGAAAAAGGTCTAGGCATCGAATACGTCGTCGTTACAACAAGTGCTAAAACGTACTTGCTCGGTTATAGTAAAAGATACCTGCCAACCTGTATGATTCTTATCCTCGTCATCTATTAAAGGTAAGACAGTAAAGTTATCCTGGATAGTCCAATCCGCTCTCTCGCTCTCGTTATCGTAGGTTAAAATAGTATCGTTAAAGTCCGTAATAAAACGGCTTATAACTTGGTCTAATATCCTCTGAGTAGAATCTAAAGTAGTGTTAACCTCGTCCATAGTTCTCTCTTCGGATAGTATATCTATAATCTCTACTACTAGATTCCAGTTGTTAACGAAGAATCCTTCTCTAGCTGACTTAGTTATACTAACTGGGTCCACTACTAAAGCCGGATAAGTTAATTCAAAGTCCGTATTAAACTCCGAAGCTAACCCTGTATAAAAAGTATTAATAGCTTTATGTTTAGTAGCTAAGTCTCTAAAGATATTCTGTACTGTACTTAAATTCATTACTTGTTATATTTTATATCGCATTCGTTTTTCTCTTGCTTAATCAGTAAGTAGGTAAAAATCTCTCCTACTTTATAGTCCGTTATCTTTTCTTTTTCCCCGAAAATAGCCGAAATAACTGCTTTATCTTGAGCCAAACTATAGACGGTAAGTAAGCTACCATACTTCCTACTAATAACGTCATAACCCGCTTTAAGTTCTTTCGCCTCGTACTCTTTATTAAAGAGAGGTTCGAATCGTTTATAGATAAGAGAAGATTGGTCAAAAAAAAAGTACGAATCTTAAAAGCCGTCTCTACATCTAACTCTTTAAATAGCTCATACTTTTCGTCTGTATCCTTATAATCATATTCCTTACCCTCTTCTATAGCTAAGAAGGAGATAAGCTTTCTAACAGCTTCTATAGGTTTACCTTGGTAAGACTCTTCTATCTTTCTAATATCCCAGTACTGACCTGCTTTAATTCCTAAGATATCGCTAGGAACTATAAACTTTCTACCTCTAATAGTAAAACTGTCTACCGTATCTGTATTATTCTCTAAGTACTCTACCTTGAAAATTTCCTCTATCTGACTTACTAAAAATTCGACTTCTCGAGCATCGCACATCTTAACGAACTCTAAATCTAAATCAGCCAAGACAGAAAACACCTCTAAAGCATCGTTATCTTCTTTAATTCTTTCGTAAGTCTCTAAGGTTAGTTCGTTCCAACTCTCAGGCATAGTAAAGTCTATCCTTTCGTTATCTCTTTTTAAATGCCCTTTAATCATAGTGTAATCCTTCGTTTCCGTTATGTCCAATAATATTTACGCGCTCCTCGTCCCATTCCTCTATAATATCAATAGGTTCGTATTCTAAAACCTCGTAAAATATAAAAGCTAGACCACTCTTAGGTAATCTTGCGTCGTGCCAGTCTCCGTTATCATCTAAATAAGCTTCGAATGGCTTAGGCTCATAATGAGGAGAATATACTAAGTACGTTCTATCCGTCTCCGGTAATCCGTGTTCTTTAATCGATTTCACTTTTTATAATCGTTTTTATAATACTCTAATGCTTTAACGTAAGCTCTAAATAGCTTATTAACGTAGACCTTAAACAATACCGGGTTTATCCTATTACGACCTGTAATAGAATCAGAGTACATATCAATCTTGACATCTACTCCTTTCTTTTCCCTAATATACCACTCTACAACGCTTGTAAGCTGCTCTACTGTAGCGCTATATTGAGTCTCTTGTATAGTCTTGTTAATATTCATTACTTAAAGATATTAAACTTTTCTGACTTATTCCTAATTAAATAAATTCTTTTTAAGGTACTTTTTAGACGTTCTAACGAACTTTAAATATAAAATAGTATTATCTATTAACTAAGTCTTAGAAAACGTCTTAAATCGATTAAAATAGAAATTGTAGTTTGTAGGACGTTAGTCCGTGCTTGTGTGTCACGCGACTATTACTCTTAACTTAAACTTATATTAAGCTTTAACTTGTATTAAACTTTAATTTAGAAAGACTTACGTAATAGTTCGAAAGGCTTTTAAAGGGTTCGAAAGGGTTTAAAAGGGTTCGAAAGGATAAAACTACCTATTATTTAAGTAGTTAGCTTTTTATGATGTTTTATACTTATTCAGATTTTATAGAGGTATACCGTTATTAATTTCGCATAGTTTAAAACAGTTTTTTGTTGGTTTTACTAATCAGACTTAATAAAAAAAGAGAGGCTGGTTAAACCTCTCTAAACATTAAAAAATAAAGTTATGAATGAACGTCTTTTAACCTATTTTAAATTGTATTGTTTATAATACATTAACACGCTTTTTAGCTTGTTTTGAATGGTTTGTTATACACTTAGTTTGTCATTTTTTTTGTTTCCACCAATCTTTAACTGATATTCCATTATTACTATAAGTTAAGTCATTAGCTTCATACTTAGTCAAAGCACAAAGAGTCCTAACTATACACTTAACATCATAAAGACTTAAATACCCGAACCAACAAACCTCTTTATACCCTTTATTTATAAAGGAATCACATACTCTGTATCTAATCTCCCCTAAAGTTAAGTAAGCATCAGTTTCTTTATTCTCTCTATTCATATCTTCTCCATTTTAATACTTTCATATCTTCTCTATTTTAATTGTGTCTTTCATAGGATTACCTAAATCATCTACCTTGTAAGATATCTTATGTTTAACACTTGTTTTTTCATCAATGTCAAAATTCGTAATCCATTCAATATTTATTGGTTCGGGTTTGATTCTGAACTTAAAGCCTTTATCAAAATTAAATTCTAATGAAGCTAAATCTAAGTAATCATAATTACGCCAAATTGAACCACTTAAACATTGAACTTTTTTACCTTCGTCGATAGCCTTTAAGACTTCCCATAGTTTTAATCCTTTCATAATTTGTCGTTTTTATCAGTCAATAACACGCTTTTTAGCTTGTTTTGTATCATTTATAATACATCTTTTAATCATAATCTTCTACTTCAATCATTGTATGGTCTAATCGGATGAATTTATCTGTATAAATACATCTTCTAACATAATCTTTATCGTTTCTAAAGAACTCTTGTGATTGTAGCCATTTACCTCCTGCAAAGTAAGCGTAGTTATAAAGCTTAACCATTTTCTTAGGCTCTTGGTATGGTTGAAGGTTCCAGTTTCTGTTGCTATAATTATATGATTCAGCATATTCGCTAATACCATCTTCATAAATAAAAACCTCTTTACTCAAATGTGTTATAGTAATAGCTTCAGTCCATTCTTGTTTTTTGTACTTCTTTCCAACTTCTAAAATAGTTCCGTTTTCTAATGTTTTTGTTTTCATAGTTTATTTACTTTTTTAGATATTTTCTTAATTAGTGTCACAAATAATGTCAATTTTCGGGACAATAATTAATTTCTAACTCCCTTATTTTCAGCGTGATTAATTTTTAATATAAATCGTCTATCCAAGACTTAGTACCGGTTAAATCGAAGTAAGCTCTCATCATAATCGTATCAGCGACATCGGGAGAACGTCCTAATAGTATCTTAATATTTTCTTTCCCTTCTACGGCTTTCTTACCGTCCTTATCGAAGTCTTTTTGTCTAACCATATCTAGCTCTTCGGCTAGTTCCTTCTTTAACGAATGGTCTTTAATGTATATCTCTTTATCTCTTACTTTATCGGACAACTTAAAATAGCATTGGCTTTTAAGGTTAGCGAAGTTTTCTTTAACTCCTTCTACTTTTAAAGGTGTAGAGTTGTTTACAAATCCTTTGCAACGTAATATATCTACTACTCCACCTCCTACTCCGTCTTCATCGGCTATTACTCTCGACATCGGTATATAATTCTCGTTAGCTAGTTTACGGACCGTATTAGCTGTAACGTCTATTCCTGACGATTCTAAGGCAATAGACTTTTCTAACCTCCAACCGTTCCAGAGAGCTATAATAGTTTTATCCTTACCGTATCTAGCGACATCGCAAGTAATATACTTCTCTCCCTCTTCTACGAACTCGTTAGTAAACATATCTAAGATATCCTCATAAGCAAATAGTTTAGCTAAGTCATCGGAGTAATCCCAGTTACCGTATAAAAGCCTCTGCTTACTTGCTTCGTCTAATTTAGATAGAGATTCAGCGTAAGACTTATGAAGGTGCTTATTATCCGTTAATAAGGCTTGTATAAACTTTCTATGCTTAGGTAATCTATTCTCTCTATCCGGTTTAAAAAACGTTTCGTATACCCAACCTTTCGCAGGGTTACAAGTCATAAAGAGTTTAGGAGTTAAATCAAAGTCCGTAAGCTTATAACGTATCCTAGACATTACTACGTTTTTAGCCTTCTCTACTACCTGATTACACTCGTCAATAAACGCACCGGTAATTTCTAACGAACCTAAAGAGTCAAAGTTAGGGTCTGAAGGGTAATGGAATAAATCCTTTAGAATAACCTGAGAACCGTTTTTAAAAGTAATCGTTTTTTCGTTAGCGTTATAGTTATATTCTTTAGCTATACCTAGCAAAGAAGCTACATCGAAGAAGGAATTAAGAGTAGTCTTTTTAAGAGCGTCTAGTTTAGCTCTACCCATAAGCCAACGAGACCCTTCATAATTAAAACAATTATTAATAATCCAAAGAACCCCGAAGAAGGACTTACCTCCTCCGGCTGCACCTCCGTATAATATCTCTACTGTCTCCTTATCGGTTAAGTATTTATACGCTAGAGCTTGTTTCTTTGTTAGTTTTAGACTAGGCTTCGCCATAAGTACGAGTTCTTCTAAATTTAGCTCCTACGTATCTAAACGAGCTACTATATCTAATCTCGAAAGGCATAGCGCTGAACTTAGTTCTAAGCTCCTTTCTTTTTCTTCTATTTTCTTCTAATAATTTACTCCTCATTATCTTCGTCTGACTCTACACCAATGTTAATTTGTATTCTTTCTCCTTCGCTAGTAACGTCTTTCTTATCAGGCTCATTTACTCCGGTTAACTTAGCCATATCTGCTAAAGCTTTTCTAGCTACTTCTTTTTCGTCGTCCTTTAAAGCTTTCTTATAAAGAGCAAATAACCTAGCGTGGTGGCTCTCAAATATAGCATCTCTATCTTTAGAGAACTTATCTTTAATAATTTCTTTAGCTCTCGCCCAATAAACATCGGATTGTCTAGACTCTATATTATAAACTTCTTTACAGTAAATAACCCACTCGGCTCTACTTGAATTATCATCTAATAAAAGCTCTACAGCTTTGTTAATTCTTTTCTCTGCCTCTGTAGCATCTGCTATTCTTCCTTTTTTATTATCACTTTTCATACTTTAATATACGTTTTATACGTTAAAAAGATAAACTTTCGACTTAGATTCGTCTTGGATACAATCTAAATGTACCCAAGAAATAGGCTTACCGTTTAGTAAATTCTCTAGTCTAATCTGGCAAGGAAACAAATCAGCGTTAGCTACTATCCATTCTCTAACCTCTATAGCTGTCATTCCTTCAACATCGAAGT
>Ga0208645_1004080_pt1 | contig 10500 bp, 18 predicted proteins | sample VirMetDEL_Sep_01_FD_184519 | JGI IMG/M metagenome (GOLD analysis project Ga0208645, IMG submission 184519) | Aqueous microbial communities from the Delaware River and Bay under freshwater to marine salinity gradient to study organic matter... | ecosystem: Environmental > Aquatic > Marine >...
TCGGCGCCGCTGGCCGGGATCGGCCTGTTTGCGTTCTCCGTGGCTGAAACCTTCAAGCTGTACCGAACGACCCTGACCGGATACGCGGCGCCCTAATTGAGCAGGACATCAACGTGCAATCCACAATCCGCGCTGCGCTGCTGCTTGTCCCGCTCGCCTTCGCGGCCATCTTGAGCGGGTTTCTACAGGTCGCCCCCTCCCCCGAGCTCGTCGTCGCTGCGTCCAGGCGGATCGACCCGTGGGCCGCGATGCTTGCCGAACATGGACCGGACGCCGTGTTGGTGTACTGGCTCGTTCATCATCTGATTAAGACCCACCGTGAGGGGCTCGACGCGATTGTGGGAGCGCTTGAGCGCATGGACGATCGGTTGCGACGGCTGGAACGGCTGGAGCGCACAACGGCGCCCGGCGAGCTGCGTCGGCCTTGACTCGGGGCCCGTGACTGGCGGAGGCTGATCAGCGGCGCCAGAACGGCAACGGCCCCGGTGGTGGTTCACCGAGGCCGCGCAAACGCCGGGCGTCGCTGGAGAGTAACGCCGTGGCTGAACCCACGATCCTTGATCAGCTCGTCAAGAGCAACCCCGCCAACGATCACCCGACGACGCCGATCGCTTCCGGCCTCGCATGGCTGGGCGCCGCCGCCGAGCTGGCCGACGTTTACCTCGACGGCTGCACGGTTCACCTTCGGGCCCGGACCGGCAAGCGCGTCCGGTCGTTTGCCATCGACCTGCTTCGCAACGGCAACGTGCTTTGGTCGTACCAGGGGATCGACGCCAAGGAGGTCGCTTTTCGGTTTGTCGCCGAGGCCTCGACGGGGGTGTGGTCGTGAGCGCGTCCTCTGAGCTGCTGTGCGCCGCCCGAGCTGCGCGCGACGCGCATCCTGATGATCTGCACGAGTCTGTGCTGCACGCTGCGGTGAAGCTCGCCGACGAGCTTGTCGCTGCGCGAGTCGAGGCGGAGCGATACGAAGATCTAGCAGGGCACTACCAGTCAGTGGCGCGCGTGGCGTCCGCCGTCGTCGACGCGGCCGAACGGCTAATCGAGGTGTTCGCCTCAAACCACGCCGACGGTTGGGACCAGACTCACGCGCTCGCCGATCTGCGATCGGCGCTCCGCGAGTCCGGGAACCTGTGAGGCCCGGCTGGTTCGTGAGGCTGGAGACCGCCCGCTTCGACCTGGCGCGCGCGCTGCGTCTGGTCGCCGACCTTGGCGAAGTCGACGGAGCTGCGCGGGCACAACTGGCGCGCGTCCGGATCCAGCTCGTCGAGCGCGCGGCCTGTTCCGCTGATGTACACGCGGGTCGGGTCGCCGCGACGGGCTGGGCCTCGCTGGTCTACGAGCTGCGACGCGCCAAGGATCAGGTGCCTAGCTGCCTCGTTGCCGATCTGGAACTTGCGGAGGACCGGTGCGCCGGCCTCGTGGATCAACTACTGGAAAACTGCCATGAAGTATGACGACGACGACCTCATGCGGGCGCGGGGTGAAGGTGCTCTCGCTGCCTCTCTGCCGACCGTGGGCGCGCTGATGGAACTGGGCGCGCAGATCGGCGACGAGGACCTTCAAAGCGCGTCCATCGTTTTGCTCGGCCTGATGGCTGATCGGCTCGGGATGCCGGCTGATGACCTCATGGCGGCGATGGGGGCGGCCAAGGACGCGGCCCGGTTCGAATGACTCGTGCTTGCTCTCTTAGACGCAGAGTGGTCCGCACTCTGCGGGTCCCCCCGACACGCGCGCGGCGCGCGTGCGCGCGCACGTGAGGGGCGTGTTCCGTGACTGACTGGTCTCCAGGCGGGCGAGGGAACCCGCGCGACGGCAATTGGCCTCGGTTCTGGACCCGGGCCGAGGACGGGCAAGGGCACGGACGCGAGGATTGGCGGGACGGCTGGTCCGTCGACGACATCTGCCCACCCGACCCCAAAGGCGACCCGACGCCGTCGGGTCGCGGGTGGCGGGAGGTCGGGCTCGTCGAGGGCGACGCAACATGGCGCAAGGCCCACAACAAGCGCCGGACTGCGCTGCGGCTGCTCCGCCGAGCTGGGTACGTGGCGCGCTACCGGTGGCCCCGCCAGGTCGTCGGCAAGCGCCAGATCGCCGACAACCTGCTCGACGACATTCGATATACCGAGGGTCCCGCCGAGGGATGCCAGGCCGTCGACCCGTGGGAAGTCGCGCAGAAGCTGCGGACCTGCGGCGGGTTCTGGCTGATGCAGGCGCGCTACCGGAGCGCGCCCACCATCGAGGGACACTTCGTCGCGCTGCCGATCCCCGCGCTCTGCGGACAAGCGGCGGTCTGCCCGGTGTGCGCCACGCTCAAGGGCCGGGCGCTCGGCCGGGCTCTACAGGCCGTCGCGCTCGACGACGACCTCGGGCGCGATGTCGCGCTGGTGACGCTCACGCATCGAGCAAGCCGGGGCGAGTCGCTTGCGGATGCATTGGAACGGTTTCGCGGCGCCTGGCGCCGAATGACGCGCGGCCGTCCGGGCCGCCGCTTCAAGCAAGTAATTGACGCCTGGTACTACGGGATCGAGGCGACCCGAGGCGACGGGGCATCATCGACCAGCCAGGGGCCCCATTGGCATCTGCACGCTCACGTGCTCGTCCGGATCCGCCCGTACTACGTCGACAAGGTGCGCGACGGGGACCGGTGGATCGAGGTCGTCGTCGACAACACGGTCGCCGACGCTCAGCGGATGATCGGTGAGCTGTGGGTCAACGCGACCCGAGCCGAGGCCGTCGAGCGCGACCTCAAGCGGCACGGATGGGATCCGCTGGCTGGCATGCAGCGGTTTGTCGCAGAGGCGAAGCCGGGCGAGCGGCAGCGACGGCTCGACCTGCTCATCGAGGCCGAGCGCGACGGCTGGCCCATGCGGCCGAGGTCGGGCCGGCGCGCGTGGCAGGAGCCGCTCGACGCGACCAACCTGCGGCGGTTCCGTGGGGACTGGTCTGGCCCGTGGTTCCAGGCGGTCGACCTCGACGCCGACGACGGCGTCGGCCAGCTTTACCAGGCGGCCAAGTACGCAGTGAAAACTGCCGAGCTCCACCCGGTCCCGCTCGCCGAGTTCATCTCGGCCGCGCACGGGCGCCGCTGGCATCAAGGCGGGGGCGGCTGGCGTAGCGTGGTGAAAGACGCCGAGCGGATTGCGCTCGACGAGCTGCTCGCCACCGACGACGACGGGGACCCCCGCGCCGACCTGGGGGTCGGCGTGTGCTACCTCGGGGGCCGGCAGACGCCGTCTCTGGACGACGTGTTGCCTGGGATCGGTTGGGCTGTGCAGCCGGCCGATGATGCGACCGTTGCCGAGGTCGTCGACGCCGTCGAATCCGGGCGGACTGCGCCAGGCGGAAGCCCGGCGGATCCCAAGGCGCCGCTACGGTTCCGGCTCGTCGACTCCGACGAGGCCGACGATCTGGTGCGCTTGTGGGTCGGGTCGCTCCGCGCCGAGGTCGTCGTCGAGCAGGTCGAGGTGATGAAGCCCGTTCGCTGCATCGACTGCGACGGCACCGTCGTCGAGCGGCGGCTCGTCCGGTTCGTCGAGGACTGGCGCTGGCTCGTCGTCGACGCCGAACGGGTCGAGCAACGAGCCAGGGCAACCCTCGACGAGCTGCGGGCCGTCAGGATGGCTCGGGAGGCGACGGGGCAGGAAGCCCGGCGACCTTCGCGGCCTGGTGCTGCATGTACATCGCGCCAAACTGCGTCGCCGCGTTCACCAGCATCGTTCCCACACCGTCGATCATCTTGAGCCGATCTTCGACGGTGTCGGCGTTCGCAGCCCGATCGAGCTCGCGCTCAAGCTCCCGAACCTGAGAGCGGAGATCGACGTTCTCGGCCGTGAGCCGAAGGATCTCAGCCGTCTTGGTGTCGCTGTTCTGGCCGTGGCGATCCATCAAGTCGATCACGAGCTGCGTCGTCTCGCGCTGGCCGTCGGCCACCATCGAGGCCAGGCCCGCAGCCTGGTCCGACATCATCGTCGCCACCTGTCCCATGGTGGCGCCCAAGGTCTCAGTCGCGGCGCCCGCTCCGCTCGCCTGGCCTGTGGTGCCTGCGGCCTGACGGCTGGCGGTAAAATCGATCTGCTTGCGGGGGCGCTGCTTCTTGGTGGGCTCGAGGTCTAGCTCGTCGGGAGTAGACGGGAACCACGCCATCAAGCGGTGAGTGCCGCCGCTCTGGAACGAGGTGGTGCCGATGATCGCGTCGACGGCCTGTTCGCCGTTCTCATACTGCTCGAGCTCGTCAGCCGTGAAGGTTTCGACGGCGTTCTGAGACTTGCCGCGCAGCCGGTAGAGGACGATCCGGATCAATCCGTCCGTGTCGATCTGCGTGTCAATCCAGCGCGCAACGCTGGCGTGAACAGGGGGCCTGAGTGTGTACATGACAACTCCATGCGGGGTGCAAAGACCCCAACTAGTGGTGAATGCGTCCGATGGCGGGAATGTTTGCAATCCCCAAACACGTTACGCGCCCGCAATCAATCCGGTCTAGCCTCGCGCCCGTGAACTGCGACCAACTCATTCAGCAGATCCAAGCGGCGATCGATGCCGAGGGCGAAGCGACCTTCGCCACCATCGCGCAGCTCGTCGCGGGCGCTGTGAGCTGCGGCATCATTTCGATCTCGCAGTTCGCGGGAGGCTTCCGGCTGCACCGCGCGAACGGCGACGACATCATCATCGAGGACGACCCCGCGCCCGCGTCGACGAGCAACGGCAACGGGTCGACGACGACCTCGGCCAGCCCGATCGGCGTTACCGAGCTGCTGCTCGTTGCGCTGCTGATCTTCGCGGTAAAGCGATGAGCGACGGCCTCTGCGAGATCGTCCAGGGAGTCGAGTGCGACCACGACGACGGGGTCGACCTGGGCGAAGGTGACCTCGAAGCGATCGGCGACGTGGTCGCCGTCGAGTACGCACGAGCCGATGGCACCGTCTACCGGCATGAATTCAACCCCGAAACCGACGCGCTCACCTACGCCGCCCCCGGCGTGCTGGTAATCGTCGGGCAATTCGACGTCGACGGGCTGGGAATCTGGCCTGACCACGATCCGGAGGACATCTGATGGCAAGCCGCAAGGCCCGCAAGACCGCCAAGCGCCGCACGTACAAGCGCAAGGCCGCTCCCCCCCGCCGCCGCGCAATCCGCAAGGCCCGCAGCCGCGCGCCCGTCCGCAAGGCGACGCGCCGGAAGCCGCGCCGCAACCCGTCGCTGATGGGGAACCCGACCGTGCGAACCCTGGGCTTTGCGACGCTCGGGTTCGTGAGCGGCAAGTTCGCCGACGGTTTCCGCGTCCAGGCCGCGCGCAAGGCCGAGGCCGATCGCAACCTGCTCGACAAGATCGTCGGATGGTTGAGCTGGGGCTACACGCAGCCCGTCGGCCTGACGGTCGGGCTTCTGTTCGCCGCGCTTGGCCTCGGGATCGGCAAGATGGGCAACGCAAAGACGCGACGCGACCTGCTCGCCGTCGGCGGCGGGATGCTGATCGAGCCCGTCGGCGGCAAGGTGATGAGCCTGCTCACGCCGACCGAGACCAACGTCTCCTCCCTTCGCAGCGGCGCCCGGGTCTACAAGCTCTCGGCGCCCCCCATGAAGAACTCCAGTGCCATCGTCGCGGCCTCGCGCGCGGTCGCCAACAACTACGCGAGCTGAGATCATGAAGGTCGAGCAGATCATCGCCTCCCCGTCGACCGAGTGCGCCTCGGGCTCGACGACCCCCGTCACCATTACCGCCAAGGAAGCCGGTTACGTGCACCTGGGCCGGCTGTGCGCCTTTGGCGTCCCGTTTGGCGCGGGCGCGACCGAAACGTTCCAGGCGGCCACGGACCCGCGCACGGGCCACCGGTTCCCCGCCTGCATTACCTCTATCGACATCAAGGGCCGCGAGGTGATCAAGTCGACCTCGGGCGCGATGCCGTTGGGCTGCTTCTGGCCGTGGCGTCCCGTTCAAAACCGCGTGAGGGTCCCGGGCGTGTTCCTGGGCTCGGGCGAAACGATCACGTTTGAGGTCGAGGTTCCGAGCATCGCTCCAGCGATGGCCGTTTCGTTTGCGGCGCCGTTCTCGCCTAACGCGGGGTCCTGCGACCTGCTGCCGTCCCTGTCGGCCGGCGGCATCGTCGAGGGCAACATCGTCGTGGGCTCGGCGACGATCACGACCGGCAACACCGGCACCGTGAGCCTGATCCCCAACGTCGACGGGATCATCGACCTCTCGCGCGTCACCATCCAGGCGATCCCCGCCGCGACGCCCGCCGATGCCGCCGGCCAGCTGGCGCAGCAGGAGCTCGACGTTTCCGAACTGATGCTCGTCTCGTCCTTCAAGGAGCAGGGCGGCGACCAGCTGCTCAAGGGGAGCAACGGGCCGGACTCGCCGAACCTGTGGGCCCCCTCCGCCTCGGCGCTGTGGGTCAACCTGGGCCAGCAGGCGATCAGCCCGAACAACAGCGTCGACATCAACGTCGTCAACCCGTTGCTTCAGACGGTTGCGGTGTGCGTGAGCGCGCCGCTGCTGCCTTCGACCCCGAACGGCCAGTACGACCCGAAGAAGTGCTTCTGATCGATGCGGTTCGCCCTGGCGCTGGTGATGGTGGCTTTGCTGCTCGCCGGGCGCCGAGGGCGACCGCAGCGACCCGGCAAGTGGTTCTCGTGGTCTGAGGTCTACAACGACCCGGCCGACGCAACCCCGCAGTCCGATGCGCTTGCTGCGGCTCTAGCCTCCACGGTCCTCGACCCACTGCGTGAGTCGGTCGACGCTCCGCTCGTCGTGACGAGCTGGCACCGGACTCCGGAGCGCAACGACGCCGTCGGCGGAGCGTCGAGATCGCTCCACCTGACGGGCGCCGCAGTCGACCTGCGGCCCCCGTCAGGTTGGGACGCGGTGACGCTCGCCGAGCAGGTGATCGACCTGGGGCTGCCTTTCGACGAGATGATCGCTTACGCCCCCGAGCGCGGCGGTCACTTGCACATTGCATGGGTTCAAAAGTTTGGACCGCCCGAAGCCCGCGTGCTCTACGCGCCGGCCAACTCGGACGGGTACCAGGCCGGACTCCCGGAGGTGGCGTGAGCAGGCTAGAGCAAACGCAGCAGATCGCCTTGCTGGCAAAACAGCGGCATCCGACCGACCCGGCAGTGCTCGCCGCAGCCAATCAAGTGTTGTGGGTCCTCGACGGGATCACGCCGAACGGTCGACCGGTTGCGGCTTGCATGGAGTTCACGGACTCCGTGTGGCAGCAGTGGATCAACAGCAACGACTGCGCCGCGTTCGAGGACGAGCTCGAAACCGCTTTGCGGGCGCTCGACGCGGCGCTCGATGCGGCCGGCGATGATGCGCTGAGCGAGGCTGCGACCAGCGCGGCCGACGAGGTCGACACCGCGCGCGAGCAACGCGACATCACGCTCGACACCGCGAACCCGCTCAAGACGGCGTGCGATGCGTACCCGAATGCGTGCACGGCCGCGAAGGTGCTGATCGCGTTGATGGTGCTGCGCGAGCTGCGAGGGTGGTTCCGTGGCTGATCTGCAAGAAGCAAACACCAACGACATCGCCATTGAGGACGACATCGAGCTCGCCAGCGCGGTCGACGAAATCGAGATCAGTGATGCGGACTCAGCCGAGATCGACGCCATTGGCGAAGTAATCGGCGGCATCGGGGGCGGCGGCCTAGAGATCGCCAGCCCGACGGCCTGGTCCGAAGCGGTGAACGGCGGGATTGAGCAGTGGTTCTCGATGTTCGACCGCCAACGGCAAGCCAGCCGCAGCCCGTGCTACGCGCTGTCGCTGCTGATGGAGTACCGAGACAAGTTCCAGCGGCCCGCACAGACCTACCGGCTCGCCGAGGATCTCGCCCAAGCCGAGGTCGACTACGCCAACCAGCTCTGGCAAGCGGAGATCGGGCAAGCGGCCCTTGCTGAGGCGGTGTTCGCGGTGGTCGACCTGCGGGCGTTTGTGACGATCACCGATTGGGTGGTCGCCGGGCAGGAGCAGCGGATCCGGCGGATCCGGGGATTCCTTCCGGCTCGTCGCTCGGACGTGATCAACCAAGAACCAAACAACTACCGGACTGTCACGGACCCCGGAGTGCAGCCGCCGGGCTGCGACGACTGGGCCAAGCGCGGCTGCTGGATCAAGGTCGCCGACGGCCTGTACTACGCGCGCGCAAGCAACCAGCTTGTGGGCCCGAGGCTGCTCCAGCTCTACGACGCGATCGCGGCCAACCCGCCGCCCGACGTGGTGCTCGCCACGCAAGCGGGCCGCCGCTTCGCTGCGCTGTCGGCCCGGTGGGAGGTGCTCGAGGCGATCAAAGCCGAGTACGACTACCAGCTCGCATGGCTGATGCCGCAATGCCTGGCCGAGCGGCAAGGGAACATGCCGGGGATCGACGTCGACTTGGACAACCGACGCAGAGATCCGCGCGACACCGGGACCCGCAACACGGACGACACCGACGCCGACGACGGCGCCCCGGTCGGCCTGCTGCTGGTGGCCGTGCTGCTCGGACTGCTGATGAAGGGATCGAGCTGATGCACGACGACCTCACCATCCCCACGATCGCCTTCTGGTCGATTGCCCTGTCGTGGCTCACGGGCCGGCCCTACTGGCAGACCGCCGTCGCAGTGGGCGCCGTCCAGGCCGCCGGCCGAGCGGCCGACGCGCCCCCCTTGCTGCGCCAGGTGGCCGGCGCGATGGAGCAGCCGATCGCGGCGCTGATGGGCGGCGACGACTGCGACTGCGGGTGCGCGGACTGCCGGAGCAAGCGCGACGTTCTCAACGTCGGCGACGGGCCCATCATCATCGACGCCGAGCTCGTCGAATGACGCTTAAACGTCGCCAAGCCGCCGGGCGCCGGATCGCGTCGCTGGTGATGCGGGCCGAGCGTGACTTCGGACCGGGCACGGGCCCGGCGAAGCTCGCCTGGGTTCTGGAACAAAGCCGGCAGACTCCCGACGGCGAGGCCGTCAACCCGTGTCGCTGGCTCGGGCGCCGACTGCTGCGCGTGGCCGTCGAGGCCGTCGTCGCCCTGATCAACATGCTCGGCGAGCACGCCGACGACCTGCTCGACGAGCTGCTGAAGGATCTGTAATGCCGACCTCGTTTCGCCGCTGCGCTCCGTTCGCTCAAGTGATCAAAAACGTGAGCGACACGTACGATGCGATTCTTTACGTAGACAACTGCCTCACGCTCGACTTGGCGCTGAGCTCGGCCGTCGACGCTGTGTTCGAGCTGAGCCCCGGATGGGGCGACGACGGGCAGACGAACGCGGCCGAGATGCCCGTGCCCGCCGCCGACGCGAACAACGCGGGGATCTACCACTTCGAAACGACGCGGCCGACCACGGTCCGAGTGCGGTTCAAGCAGCGGGTCGGCGGCGCTGGGAACACGACCGTCAACGTCGTGGCCGGCTGATGCCGCTTCAACCCTGTTCGATCCCGCGCGGCGGATCCGCGTTCGTCGAAGTCAACGAGGACAAGACGCCGACCGGGACCAGCCCGTCGAGCTGGACGCACGGCGACACGATGGACGCGGGCATGTTGGCCGGCTGGCGTGTGTGGGACCCGGGCGGGCTGATCACGGGGATCGTCGACGACGGCGTCGCGTTTGGCGTCACGGTCAACCCGGGCAACCTGTCCAACGACTGTTGGGGCAACGCCGACGGACCCCAAGCCAACAACGGGGTCGCTTTCTACTACCCCAATCCGATGGTCGCCGCGCTCGACGCAACCCTCGACGCGCTGCTGAACATCACTTCTCAGCAGAGCTGCTTCGGGCTGATTCAGTTCACTCCGCCAGCAACAGTCGCGCTTGACTCGCTGTATTCCTACAACGGCTTCGGCCCGCTCAACTCGGCAACGGTGTCGCGGTTCAAAGCGAGTGTGTGGGGCCCGAACGGCGGCGACGATCGCACCGAATTCCCGACCCTGTACCCCGACAACACGCGCCATCTCGTCCACACCGTGTGGGAGACCCCCGGCAACGCTCGCTTCTACTTCACTCCCTCCGGCGGGTCTGAGACCGAGCACGGTGCGCCCAGCGACAACAACCAGCAGCTCCCCTCGGCGCCGCTGGCCGGGATCGGCCTGTTTGCGTTCTCCGTGGCTGAAACCTTCAAGCTGTACCGAACGACCCTGACCGGATACGCGGCGCCCTAATTGAGCAGGACATCAACGTGCAATCCACAATGCGCGCTGCGCTGCTGCTTGTCCCGCTCGCCTTCGCGGCCATCTTGAGCGGGTTTCTACAGGTCGCCCCTTCCCCCGAGCTCGTCGTCGCTGCGTCCAGGCGGATCGACCCGTGGGCCGCAATGCTTGCCGAACATGGACCGGACGCCGTGTTGGTGTATTGGCTCGTTCATCATCTAATTAAGACCCACCGTGAGGGGCTCGACGCGATTGTGGGGGCCCTTGAGCGCATGGACGATCGGTTGCGACGGCTGGAACGGCTGGAGCGCACAACGGCGCCCGGCGAGCTGCGTCGGCCTTGACTCGGGGCCCGTGACTAGCGGAGGCTGATCAGCGGCG
>Ga0208645_1004081_pt1 | contig 10498 bp, 9 predicted proteins | sample VirMetDEL_Sep_01_FD_184519 | JGI IMG/M metagenome (GOLD analysis project Ga0208645, IMG submission 184519) | Aqueous microbial communities from the Delaware River and Bay under freshwater to marine salinity gradient to study organic matter... | ecosystem: Environmental > Aquatic > Marine >...
TAACTTGTTACGCCGGCTCTGATATGATCTGGGCACAATTCGTACACATAGCGTATACGTTGCATGATTTCTTGTGCACCTGTATATTTGTGTGCTGCAATAAGTATAGTTTGATCTTTATTAAACATTGCAAACCAAGTAAGGTATATAGCAGCACAAGTAGTTTTGCCTGTTTGTCTAGGCATCATATTAATATTAAATCGATGATTATGATAGCTATCCATTAACCTTAGCTGATATTCATATGGATCAAATAGCAATTTGCCTTTTACGGGATGCTGAATATGTGCAAAGTTTTCTGCAAAATACAAATAACCTGTTTCGGGGTCCGTGCATCTAGCGAACTGGACCATTTGTTCTTGAGTATATGTTTGTTTTTGGTGTGGTTTTTTTGTTAAAGTTCCATCTAAAGATTTATTCATAAAATATTTAGCAAAAAATTAGTAAACTGCGTATTTTTTTGCTAGATTATAAATCTCAGGATTTACTTTTTCGAACTGTATACCTTGATGTTTGTCTAGTATTTCACAACTTTCTAAAAATTTCTTAAGATTATTAGTATCAAGATTGTTATCATATAAAATGTTTTTTAGTTTGGTATTTTTCTGTAATATTTTTTTATCAATTTTAAATTTTTTTCTCTCATGCAAAGGTAGTTGATTTAATTTTAAATATTTCGGACGATTTAAAGGATTAAATGTATAAGATAAATTTTTATTTACGTTCCAGTTAATAATATCATTTACCTTATTACAATTTTGAATATTTAAAGTAGTGTAAGAAATAAATTTTGTATTATCTTTTAGTGTTAACCAATCATTTATATTTTTATCAATTAAAGAAAAATCAACTCCCCAACGAATACAATTAGCTAAATCACCTACTGCATCGATACTAAAAAAGATTTCTAATTGTCTTAATTTTTTAAATAAAGAAAAATATTCTTTCGGCAAAATACTACCGTTTGTTGATATAGATAATTTAACTTTTTCTAAATTAGCTTGACTACCTATTTTATCTAAAAGTTTATAAAAATTTTTACTATAGAATGGTTCACCACCGACTATATGTATAGTTTCTATGTCTGAAAAATTAGTATTATCTAAAACTAAGTTTAATTTATCACTATAACGCTTTGCTTGTAAATTATTATTTAAAAAGTGATCGTGTTCTAAATTTTGAAGTTTATTTGTAACATCTTTTGCACTTAACCATTTACTACTACATGCCGGTCTGCACATTCTACACATCATATTACAAGTATTATCTAGTGCTATTTCTAAGTACTGTAATTTATTTTTTTTAATTGTTTTCAATTGGGCAGAATGTTCAAATGCATACATACGCAAGCTATCGATATTCATGCTTTCTTTATTCCAGCATTTACTACAAGCATGATAGCTTTTGTTTGTTGTTTTTAAATTTTTTCTTATATTTTGCCAGACTTCTGATACAAAAATTTCATCTAAAGAATCTACATCAAAAACAGTAGGTATTTTAAAACTAAGATCTGTAGTACCAAAACCACAACAAGGTTTGATTTTTCCTTGTATATCTTTTATAGCAATAGCATTTGTTAAAAAATTACATTGTCCTGATTCTAAAGATAATAGATCTTTACTTGTGTTGTGAAGCATTACAACTTATATAGTGCTTTAAGTTCTGCTCTAATTTTATTTTCTAATAATTCGTCATCTTCTGTATTCATTGCATTGTCGCCGCCTGCTGTTGCTGGATAAGATCCTTTTTCATTATTAAGACCGCCGGCTAAATTCTTTGTCATGTACTTTGTATCACGAAACTCTGGATCAGGTTCAGTAGTAGCATCTTCAAAACCTTCTTCTACTGCGCATTCTTCATCGAGACTATGATCGCCTCCGCACATATCACAACTAGAAGTTTCAGCTGTATCATTTTCGTCTTTGAAAAGGCTTAATAGCTTTGCCATATCCATATGTTATCTCCTATAACTTATTTATGTAACTTTGTAAGTCTATAAGTTTTGATTCTTTTACTTTTTGTAATTGTTGACTAACTTCTGCTGCTTGTTTTTTGTAGCTTGTTCTAGTTTTTTGATCTCCAGCTTGCCCTGATGCTACTGCTGATCTATTTAACATGTTACGATGATGAAGCAGCTTACCTTTCTCTGTGCGGGGAGTTGGAATCAAGTCGGTTTTATATATATTAATTTTTTGTTTTTGTATCTGCACTTGATTTTGTGCCTGCAGTCTGTCTAAGTTACTTAGATTTCCTTGAGATAATTTTTTTTGAGCCCGTCGAAGCTGCTCTTGCGCAATAGCAAGACTTTGTCTATAATTTGGTTCTGTTACACCAGGATAGTAATTAGGCTGCTCTGGTGTTTGTGTTGTTGGCTGTGCTGATTGACTATCACTTGCACTAGGTCTATCACTTATATTACCAGCGCCTCCGACTGGAGTTTGATCAGGCACGCTATCGCCGGAACTACCCGGTACTGGTTGATCAAATACATCTGGTCTGTTAGGCGTTGCACCTGAACTACCTGAACTACCCGGTACTGGTTGATCAAATACATCTGGTCTGTTAGGCGTTGCACCTGAACTACCTGAACTACCCGGTACTGGTTGATCAAATACATCTGGTCTGTTAGGCACATTTGGTTTTGATATTACATTACCTTCTTGATCAAACTCGGGCTGCCCTAGATTTGGTTTGTTTAAGGCACCGCTATCGTCAACTGTAATGTTTCCATAAGGATTTATTAAATCGTTCCCTTCGCCTTCGTCATCAAAGTCGTCTGCTGGTTGTGTGCTACCTGGCGCAAAATCGCCTTCGTCGTCTGCGTATAAATCATCTTCTGGATTAGGTCCTGATTGATCAGCTGGGGGTTGATCTACTTGTGGTTCAGCACCAAAATCATTAGGCTCATCGTCGTCAGTTGTACCGCCGGTTGGAGCTGCTGGAATCTCGTCTGTAGTATCAGCTGTAGATGCTGCATCTGGATCTAATTCGTTTGCTACTTCATTCCAATTTAACTCACCGAAATCGTCTTCTTGAAACATTATGTTTAAAGCTTCTGCTGCTGCTTTTGCTTTTTCTTCTTGGTCACTTAATTTAGTTATACCAGAATTTCCTATCATTTTGTAAAATTGCAATTGATCGGTTACTGTTTTTTTTATTTCTTCGAAACTTTTTTCTTGATAATCAGCATCATTATAAAACAAATATTCTAAGGTATCATTTAACTCTTTTGGCATGTTATCGTTAACTACTACTGATGTACTACTTGAATAACTGCTGTTATTTCCCATTTCATCATCAGCTTCGGCTATTATATCTGCATATTTTCTTAGATCATGATTCATATTAATTTCCTATTACTGCTTTTGCGTTCTCTTTAGATGATATGTCTTTTGATTCGCCTTTCGGTGCTTCTGCAACTGGATCAACTTCTCGTTCTGATCTATCTTTTTCTAGTTCTTTAAGTAATTCCATTACTCTGTTAGGACCAACTGAATCTTGAGCACTTTCACCGCCCATGTCTTCTTTATCTAACAATGTTTCGTAAGGAGCGTCGTCGTCTTTATTAGCTTGCAGAGCTTCTAAAGGATCACCTTCATTTCTAACAGTTATGTAACTTGCATTAACACCGCAGCAATTAGAAAGATAGTTATGCAATACCTGCGGGGTTGTAGGATATTGAACTTCTGCTTCGTATGTAGTAACTTCACAGTTTTCTATTTGCGGGAAATCAAGGGGCTTAGCCTGTATTGGTGATTTTTTACCCGACGATAAATTTACCAATTTAAATTTATCTAAGCTAGTTTCTAAATCATCTGCGAATCTGTCTGGTAAGTCACCAGCTACCCTAATAATAAAACTGTAAGTTTTTTGAGACTCTGTTAAAAAATCAGAAAAAGTTTTCATTTTAACACTCCTAATATATTATTTATCTATGTCTTTAAGTTTATCAAGCAAAGCGTTTCGGTCTATAACCAAGTCATCACCGTTAATTGTTTCTGATTGTTCACTTGTATTTTGATCTATTTTTTGCTTACGCAATTGTAAATCGATCATTTTTAACTTTTTGTCCATCTTTGCAACTTTTGCATCTAAGCCAGTTTTTAACATAGAACCAGCAACTTCAAAAATTCTACCACTGTAACGTAACTCAGCGTTCATACCTAAATCCATTAGATCATTATAGCTTTGCACGGCTTTGTCTGCTATGTCATCTAGTTCTTGATCCGATTTGGCTCCAAGCCCAGATACTCGAGGTAATGATGATGTAATCTTATCAACTGTTGAAGATATTTCGTCAGCTTCTTCTGCCCTAGTTAAGCGACGCTTGTGTTGTGCATCTTGGCTTTCTTTTGCTAATTGGTCCTGCTCTTCTTCTATAAATTCTTGATTCTCAGGCAGATCAAAAAGCTCTTCTAATTTTTTTGTCATAGTATATCCTATAATATACTAGTATTTATTTGCGCTTAGATCCTTGATGGAATATATCGTCTTCTGTAATAACTTTAAATTCAATACCTTTTTGTCTGCAGAAAGCATCAGCAGCTTGCCATTTTGCTTGATTGATTACTGCTTGAATTTTGTCACGTTGACTACGTGCTTCGCCTAGAATTTGCTTTTTTGGTTTGATTTCTATTAGCTGTACTTTTCTTACACCAGCTTTATCTTTAAATGCAACTAAAAAATCCGGTACATATGTAGTTTTACATTGCTTAATTGGATTAATGTATGGTATGCGCATAGGCTCGCTGATCCACTCAGTTATATGAGGATTTTCGTCACAAAATTTCATAAACACAAACTCCCAACTACTCCGATATGTTGGCGCTTTGTTTCCCATATATTTTTGTGGATTTTTAGGCGTAAACTTTCCCTTTGCCCATTTGTTTGGCATTAGATTAAAATGTTTCTATTTTCAATTGTAGGGAAATTACTAGTATTTCTAGAACCTAAAGTGCTACTGCTTGTTCTATTATGATTTAATATTTCAATTACTAAATCGCTAAGTTGATTGTCAGTAAATTTAGCTAATGTATCTAAAAATTCAAATACTTTAACTCCGTCTATTTTTGCTTGTTGTATTAAAACACTAGCTACTACTTTAGCAGCACTTTCTTCAAAACCTCTTTTTTCAAAAAAACCTTGCACTACTACATATTGATCTGTTGCAATCTCAATCTTTTTTGAAAAATAAGTATCAAAGAATTCAGTAACTCTTTTATCATTTGTTCTCGGCTCGGCCGGTAAATTACTTTTTGCAGTCATTATAGTCCTAACAATTTATCTAATTCTTCTAAGAATTTAGGGTCACTAACTCTTAAATTATACTCTCTATCAGCTGCTTCTATACCTCCTGGTTTACCAGATGCTTGATACAGTCTTCTCCACAAATTACGTCTAGCGCTGTCTAAAACTGACGGATCGTTTCTTAATTCTTGAACAGTAACTGTGCCTTTTTGAATTGTTTTTGCAAATTCTACAACGTCAAATCTCTCACCGTCAATTTTTAAAAAATCGTAAATTTTTAAGTCATTTTTAACAAGGTTTTGATTTCTGATTCTAGAAAAAGTTTTAAATCTATTTCTTCTAAAATTCTCAAAACTGTAACCTTGCACTGACCTATATTCTTGTGTTTGGAATTCTTTTTCCTGTAATAAAGGTTTGAATGTTGGAGGGTTTCCTGGCGGAGGTGTTAATGCATTTGCTAATGGTAGCGCTTGATTTCGTTTAGGCAATCCACCGAGTGCGCTCGGTGTTTCGTCATAATGTATTTGTGTAAAGCCGTCTGGATTATCAGTTTCGGCATCGATTTCACCTGTTTCATAAAATACAGCTTCGTAATTTATTGTTATTGTATTTTGTGTTCCTCTGTTACCTGTAGCATAATCTAAATTATCATGATCAAACTTACTTAATAAAGGATTTACAAGTGTATAACGATGGTAAACACCACGAGTTAATTGACTTACGTGTATTTCTTTAAAAAAATGTTTATGTGGAGTTTCATTATCAAGACCGTATCTGTACAAAGGACCACTATAAGTTAAATTAGGTGTATATGCTTCTTTCCTTATTTGATAATTGCCATCTACAAAATAGTATTTGTAATATGCACTTAATAATGCATAGTTCAAGCCATCATTATCATCATGAAATTCAATAGTAACAGGATCATATGCAATTTGAGTTTCTACATTTTTCTTTTGATTGTATCTATTAATAATTTCTACCCTAGGAGTGTATTTAGGTAATTGAATAGTTTTTACTAATAAACCTATTTCAAGTGCACTTTGTCCTTGGTATAACAATGAAGGTAATAACGCTTTAGCGTCTGAATTTAGCACAAAATTCACATGGAATAAAAAAGGAACTTTAGGAGCTAATCTGTAATTATCATGTAAAAATAATTTAGAAGCATGTTCCCAAGTTGCTAAATTACCTTTTGGACCAAAATACGCTTCGTAGCTATTTGTTAAGTTATTTAAAAATGCATTATTGTAAGTCATACAATATTTATCCATAAAAAATGGGGGATAATATCCCCCATTTAAATTTACAATGTAAAAGTTTTACTACGCACCGACACCTGTTGCAAGTGTTCCTGTTGTACGTTCTACTGGTACACCGACACCTGATCCAATTGGCGTTTGTATAGCATTATCGTAACGTATTTCCAGTGTTGTAGTTACAACTTCTGAAGTAGCATAGTTTAAGGAGTTGTACTGAGCATTTGTAATGTAACAACCTACCACATCAAATGTTTCAAGTGGTATAGGTTCATGAATACCGTTACCACCGTCTAAAATTTCAATCTTAGTAGTAAATTTATAATCAATACCAGCAGCACCAGTTGATTGCTCATAAAAATCAAATTGCTTTTGTAATTGTTCGCCTACAAGAAGCTGTACATTATTGTTTACATCTTCTCTTAAGTTAACAGTAAGAGTTTGCCACGAGTGCTTACCTGCTAAGTATACTTTACTATTATAGCTATCTAATACAATTTCTTCAAAACTTACGTTTGGTCTTGTAATGTCTACAACTTGTTTTGTTAATTCTGTAGTAGGTGTACTAACTCCAAAATTAATAAATGTTACCCTAAATCTATACTGTAGTTTAGGCATGATCATTGCCTGATTAGCTGCACTTTGATCGTTTGCTATCGGCACTGTCATTTTAGTCAATGATGATACTGGCATATTTTCTTTGCTCCTAACTGTATATATTTAGCTTTATAAATTTGCAATTTCGCCGGTATTCTTAATACGTAACGGAATATATATAAATTCAATTGCTTTTACTGGTTCGATCGCAATATCTATATACAATTCGTTTCTATCAATCCTAGCCGGTGTATTGTTAGTTTCATCACATACAACTAAGAAGTCATATAAAGCTCTGTTACCTGTAAGTTCTAACATTAAAGTTTCAACAGATGCTTTAATTTCATCTCTTGTTATTTTATCGTTAGGTTCAAATAGGTATGGCTTAGCTAGTTTCTTAAGTTGCTGTCTCATATAAATTACAAGTCTAGCAACATTGATTCTGTCTAAAGCTGACGAAGCAGCATATCTAGTTTTCTGACCGAATGCTACTAATCCCGATCCACTTATAAATGTGATTGGATTAATTCTATTTTCGTACAGCGTATCTCTTTGTCCTGTGCTAAGTGTCGCAACTTGAAATTCACCTTCGCTAGTAACATATCCTGTAGAACTTGCATTTGTAATGGTTCCACGTCTAGTACCTGCTGGTGCAAACCAAGGATATGAAACTTGATCACTTAATGTAATTGTTCTTAACATCATATGCGATGCCGGAACTACAACATTATTACCAAAATTATCACTTGTAAAACCACTAGGGTAATAGTATGCTAGGTACGGATCTGAACTAATTAGTCCTTGCTCATTGTCTTCTGCTGCAAGTAGAGCATTTGTAGCATATTGTTGCAAGCTAGGTGTTGAATTATCTAATCTAAACGGAGTATCTGCAACAATAAACGCAGTTAAATCTCTGTCATAGTTAAGTGATATTAGCTCATTTGTAAGCTCAGGGTAACCTGGGCAAGACAATAAGTTAAATTGGTATACTTCACTATCTCTTATAGTTTCGTTGCTATTAGCTACTGCTTGTAATCTTTTTACAATTGTAGCTCTTTGAGCTAGTCTACCAAAGTTTCCAGCTCCGTCGATCTGATTTGGACTTTCTGTTACCCATCTATGTGGATAGTAGTTCTCCATTTCTTCGTCATCACCGGTGCCTACATCTATAAATCTAGGATTTTGAGCATTTAGATCTATGTAATTTTTTTCATATCTTTTTACATTAAATCCGCTGCGACGTAAGTTAAACAATAACATGCCTTTTGGATAAAGATCTGGATCAGGTGCATCTGGATCTAGATAGTTGCTTTCTAATAGTTGTGGTATTGTTCCTACTGGTTGTTGTGTAGGAGTACCGCCATCTAAACCATATCTAGCATCCTCAAAGATAACACCTTCTTCAGTAGTTTGATCAGTGTTATCTTTAGGTGATCCCCATTTGTCTTCAATTGTTCCTACAACAGTATCATCAAAAACATAAATCAATGGATATTGCTCTAGGTCACCAGTTGAAATCCAAATATCACCACTTACTAAAGCGTTACCGTCTGACTGTGTAGTGGGTCTTGTAACTCTTATTTGCGGTCCATTTACATCAGTATTTGGAAACGCATTTCTATAGCCTACCCATGAATTACCATCGTGGTACATTATATCTACTTCGTCTAATGTAGGGCTATACCAAAGTTGTCCTTCTGATGCTTCGTTAAATGGTGCTTCAATGCTTGCAGTATAAACTATCACTCTCCAATTTGTTGCTTGGAATTGCTTTGGAGAAGTTGTAGCGTCAGTACCATCTATATAATCTAAAAAACGCATACTTACTGGATTTGTACTATCGTATGGCACAAACCCTATATTTTCTAACATTCCGTCGGTATCAACAAATTGAATTTCGCCGCCTTCTGAATGACTAATTACTAGAGCAGCTTGATCAGTTGTTTGACATGTAACATTTGGTACATCAGCAGCATTAATTGCATCTGCAATAATGTCTGAGTCGTTAACCGCTGAACCTGCTAAAGTTACTGAAACAGTAACCGGTGTTGAATACCCACTATATGTTGCATCAGTACTCGCAACAGTGAATGTATATGTACCTGCACCCGGATTTGTGCCCGTAACTGAATTTGTAGTAATAGTTGTTGATCCGGTTGCTACACGTTCGTAAATTTTAAAGTTTAACTTAGCAGGATTAGTATTGTCTACATTGACTTTAGTATAAGTAACACCTGTTGCTAAATTAATACCTCCGCCTGAAACATCTAATGCTTCTAAGGCAGCTGCATTATTTTGATATACTAGAGCATCTGTTTCGTCCCATAGTAAAGTTGATGAATTCCATTTCTTTAATGAAATATTCATCCCTCCGTTAGGAACACTTGTTTTGAGCCATACACTGCCGCTCGGTCTAGGATAAGTGTCGCCAGTTTTCCATTCAGGTACTGTAACGTGTCTTGATGCTTGTGTTGTTGGCGGATAATAATTTCCAGCAACTAAACCTAATTCTGTAAGTTTTGCAACATCGCCACCTATTGCAATAGGTCCGCCTAATGAGCTATCATCTTCTCCAGACGTAGAACCATCACTGTAAATTTCTAAATAACCGTCGCGATTAGCTGCTGTTACACCGCTAATAACTAAAGCATTTATATTAGATGCTACTGTAGTTGGGTCTTCTTGATCTACGCTTAGAACAGTGCCGTTAATAGTAATATTTGCTGCACCGGCAGTAAGAGTCGGATTTGCTTTACTTGACTTAACAGTTGGCCAGCTTTTAATCCATGCTGGTGAGCCAATTTCTACCCAAGTACCGCTATAATTTTTATACCAATACTTATTAATATCTGTAACAGACACTACTGCATAGGATCCTATTGCACCTATAGCTCCTTTAGGGGTGTAGTCTTCGTTATCATAATCAACTACATCATTTTGTCTATAAATGGTTATAGGTGCTTTAGTTGTAAATGTCTGTGCATTTGTAGCCGGCTTTGCAGTACCGTTCCATTCTTGAATACCGTACTGTGTATCCGATAAGTCTAGCCATAAAGAACCACCTGGCGGAAATGAAGTTGGAGGGAAAATACTAGGTTCTATTTGAGCTAAGTCTACATCGGCTCTTATAATAAATGCTCTATTACTCACACCTAAATAAGAGTACGCTGCTTGTAAGCCGTATTCGTTAAGCTCGCCACCGTGAACTGGGTTGTTATTGCTATCTACTTCAAATATTGGATCGCCAAAAAAGTCAGCTAGTTCGCGTTGGGAACTAATCAAATAAGGTTTTCCTGCGTTTTCGCTCAAAGTACCTTGTGCTATGCCAGTATTAGAAGCATTTGCTTTGTTCTCTCTACTAGCAACAAATATCATTGGTATTGTGCCAGGTTCAG
>Ga0208645_1004083_pt1 | contig 10494 bp, 8 predicted proteins | sample VirMetDEL_Sep_01_FD_184519 | JGI IMG/M metagenome (GOLD analysis project Ga0208645, IMG submission 184519) | Aqueous microbial communities from the Delaware River and Bay under freshwater to marine salinity gradient to study organic matter... | ecosystem: Environmental > Aquatic > Marine >...
TGCCTCGGGCGCGACGAGAGAACTCCAGTGTCAGGTTCTTCTGCGCATCCTTGCTCGCCGAAGCGTAGGCTGCATCACTGTTCATCGCGGCAGCCAGTGCGTCGGCGTCACGGCAGATCGCCATGGCACTGTCGTAAGGGGTGTTCAGCCACTTGTGTCCATCGGTCGTCCAGCTATCTGCCAGCTCGACGCCTTGGAGCAAATGCGCTGAGGATGAGGCGCGCGCCCATAGGCCGAATGCGCCATCGACATGCACCCAGGCGTTAGCCTCGTGGGCTATGGCAATCAGTTCGGCAAAACGGTCGAACTCGCCGGTATTGACCTCTCCGGCCTGCAATATCAGTAGCGTGCGCTCATCCAGTTCAGGGAGCCGGGCCGGGTCGATACGCCCGTACTTGTCCACGGGCGCATAGTGGAGGTGGTTCATGCCGAAGCCGAGTACGCGCAGTGCTTTCTTCACCGTGATGTGTGCCGTTTCTGCGAGTACGACGCGGATCTGCGGTGCGCCGAATAATCCGTCACCATCGAAATCCCAGCTCTGGCGTGCCAGCAGCACGCGCCGTGCGGCAGAAATACAGGCCAGGGTGCAGGCGGTTGCACTGGTGCCAAACCCCACGGCGCTCTGATCCGGTAGCCCAAGTGCTTGGCAGACCCAGCGTCCGGCAATTTTCTCCAGCCGATCAGCGACTGGCGAATTGTCGAAGGACGAAGCGCATTGATCCCAGGCCAGTACCAGGCGTTCCGCAGCTGCTGCCACCGGCAGCGTCGCGCCGATGACGAAGCCGAAGTAACGCGCGGCATTACTCGCCACGGTGGCTGGTGAGCCAATTTCGTCGAGCTGGCAGAGTACCTGATCGGCAGCATGGCCTTGCTCCGGCAGGGACTGGTCGAAGGTGGCCAGGGCGTCTATGGCTGAGGCGTCGGGGAAGACCCGGCGCGTGGGGATGCCGTCCAGGTAGGCCAGGGCGCGGCGGTCGGCGTCGGCCAGCAGGTCGTGTTCGGTCATGAGGGAATCCTCGGCTAGGGGCTGTCTACCCTAGCCGAGCCCAGCAGAACGCGGCATACACAGGCGCCAGCGAAGGCGGCTACAACAGTTGCCCGGATGATACAGTCCATACCGATACAGTGAACTGTTTCAGCGGTACAGTTGCTCAGCCGCCGAGCATGTCGTGCATGGCGATGATCTGCTCGGCCACCTGAATCAGCTTCTGCTGGCGGCTCATGGCCTGGCGCCGCATCAGGGTGTAGGCCTCTTCCTCGTTGCAACTCTTCATCTTCATCAGCAGGCCCTTGGCCAGCTCCACGCGTTTGCGTTCAGCCAGTTGTGCGTCACGTGCCTGTAGCTGCGCGCGTAGTGCCTGGTCGCTCTCGAAGCGGGCCATGGCGACGTCGAGAATCGGTTGCAGGCGCTGAGCGTGGATGCCCTCGACGATGTAGGCGCTGACGCCACTCTGGATCGCCTGGCGCATCACGCCGGGGTCGTGCTCGTCGGTGAACATGACGATGGGCCGCGGTTGGTCACGGCTGACCAGCACCACTTGTTCCATCACGTCGCGGCCGGGGGATTCGGTATCGATCAGGATGACGTCGGGACGCACGGCCTCGACGCGTTCGGGCAGGTCGATGGTCAGGCCGGATTCGTCGATCACCTCGAAACCCGCCTCGATCAGCGCGCATTTCAGGCGGCCGACTTTCTTCGGGGTGTCGTTGATCAGCAGGATACGCAGCATCGAGGGCTCTCCTGGCAGTTACAGGGCGACAGCCGAGCTGTCGGCCAGGGCATGCAGGCGAAAACTGCGGGCGTAGGCGGCGGGATCGCTGCCGTCCCAGCACGTGCCGTCCTGCAGGATCGAGCTGCGCATCTCGCCCGGCACTGCAATCCCCAGTGCTGTAGCTGCCTCGCGGTACAGCGCCAGTTGCTGAACCTGGCGGGCTACGCCCAGGTAGTCGGGGTCGCTGCGCAGCAGGCCCCAGCGACGGAACTGGGTCATGAACCACATGGCATCGGACAGGTAGGGCTGGTTGACCAGGCCGCCGGCATGGAAGCGCAGCGGGTGCTCGTCCTGCCAGGCGTGGCCGAGGCCGTTCTGATACTGACCGAGGAAGCGCGGGGTGATCGCCGAGACTGGAGCGTTGACGTAGTCGCTGCCGCTGAGCAGCAGGGCGGTACTGCGCCTGTTTTCTTCGCTGTCATCAATGAAGCGTGCGGCGTCGAGCACCGCCATGATCAGGGCGCGAGCGGTGTTGGGATTCTGGTCGACGAAGGCGCGGGTGCAGCCCAGCACTTTTTCCGGGTGATCTGGCCAGATCGCCTGAATGGTGGTGACGGTGCAGCCGAGCTGTTCATCGACGGCCTTGGCGGTCCAGGGCTCGCCGACGCAGAAGCCGTCGATGCGCCTGGCCTTGAGGTGTTCGACCATCTGTGGCGGCGGCACCACTACGCTGTCGACATCGCGCAGTGGATGAATGCCCTGGCTGGCCAGCCAGTAGTAGAGCCACATCGCATGGGTGCCGGTCGGGAACGTCTGGGCGAAGGTCAGGCGTGCTTCATGCTGGTGCACGTATTGCCGCAGTGCTTCGCCGCTGGTCACGCCGGCCTCCTGCAGCGTTTGCGAGAGGTTGATGCTCTGGCCGTTCTGGTTCAGCCCCATGAGTACGGCCATATCGGTGGTCGCCGCACCGCCTAGGCCCAGCTGCACGCCGTAGATCAACCCATAGAGGCTGTGGGCGGCGTCCAGTTCACCACTGAGCAGGCGGTCGCGCGAGCTGGCCCAGGACGTCTGACGCTGCAGCCTGAGGCTCAGCCCATATTTCTCGGCGAAACCCTGGGTCGCGGCGACAATCACCGAAGCCGAGTCGCTCAAGGCCATGAAGCCGATGTTCAGCACGCTCTTCTCCGGGGCGTCGCTGCCCCAGGCCCAGGCCAGGGCATCGTCACGCGGGGTGTCGTGTTCGCTCATGCTGTTTCCTTACGCTCACGCAAAAGACGGTGGTTCATGGATTGCCGTCCATAAAAAAGCGTCGTACCCATCCCGGCTGCAAAGCAGGGATCGAATACGACGCCGTTGTCGATCAAGCCATTTCCGACGTTGGAAGGGCCTTTTGCGATGAGATGAAGCAAGGCATATGCCAGCGCGCTTTCAGGCCTCAGCGCTCGAGCATCTGTTTGACGCTGCTTTGCGGAATCTGTTGCTTGCGGCCCTCGCTGTCGGTGAACTCGAGCATGCTGGTGTCCTCGTCCAGTTCCGGCTTGCCATCGCTGGTGAGCATCTGGCCGTCTGTGGTGGTGATGATGTATTCGCTGGCGCAGCCGGCCAGGCCAAACAGGCACAGGGCGACGATGATCCATGGCTTCATGATGGGCTCCTGAATGGTTGTCGGGGGACTCCCCATTTCAGACGGTAGACGGTGGCGCATCGGCTGCAAGCCGGGTGCGGAAAAAGCCCTTTGGCGCGGCCATAAAAAAGCCCCGCACTAGGCGGGGCTCATCATGATGACGCTTGGATCAGGCCTGAACGACCGGGATCTGAGCGCTCGCCGCCGCTTCGCGGAACTCGGCGATTTGGTCGAAGCTCAGGTAGCGGTAAACGTCGGCAGCCATGCTGTCGATGTTCTTCGCGTACTCCATGTACTCCTCGACGGTCGGCAGCTTACCCAGGATGGACGCGACAGCGGCCAGCTCGGCAGACGCCAGGTACACGTTGGCACCATCGCCCAGGCGGTTCGGGAAGTTACGGGTCGAAGTCGACACCACGGTCGAATTCGGCTCGACGCGTGCCTGGTTACCCATGCACAGCGAGCAGCCCGGCATTTCCATGCGCGCGCCGGCTTTGCCGTAGATACCGTAGTAGCCTTCTTCGGTCAGTTGGTGAGCGTCCATCTTGGTCGGCGGCGACAGCCACAGACGAGTCGGCAGCTGACCCTTGACCTGATCCAGCAGCTTACCGGCAGCGCGGAAGTGGCCGATGTTGGTCATGCACGAACCGATGAACACTTCGTCGATCTTCTCGCCCTGAACGGTCGACAGCAGACGCGCGTCGTCCGGATCGTTCGGCGCGCAGAGCACAGGCTCCTTGATGTCGGCCAGGTCGATTTCGATGACTTCGGCGTACTCGGCGTCCTTGTCGGCGCTGAGCAGCACAGGGTTGGCCAGCCAGGCTTCCATCGCTTGAGCGCGACGCTCCATGGTGCGGGCATCGCCGTAGCCTTCGCTGATCATCCAGCGCAGCAAGGTGATGTTCGACTTCAGGTACTCGGCAATGGCTTTTTCCGGCAGCTTGATGGTGCAACCAGCAGCGGAACGCTCAGCAGAGGCGTCGGACAGTTCGAACGCTTGCTCGACGGTCAGCTCGTCCAGGCCTTCGATTTCCAGGATGCGGCCGGAGAAGGCGTTGATCTTGCCTTTCTTCTCGACGGTCAGCAGACCGTTCTGGATGCCGTAGTAAGGGATGGCATGGACCAGGTCACGCAAGGTGATGCCTGGGTTCAGCTTGCCCTTGAAGCGCACCAGAACCGACTCCGGCATGTCCAGCGGCATGACGCCGGTGGCAGCGGCGAAGGCCACCAGGCCGGAACCGGCCGGAAAGGAGATACCGATCGGGAAGCGGGTATGCGAGTCACCACCGGTACCAACGGTATCCGGCAGCAGCATACGGTTCAGCCAGCTGTGGATGATGCCGTCGCCGGGACGCAGCGATACGCCTCCACGGGTGCGGATGAAATCCGGCAGGGTGTGGTGGGTGGTGACGTCGATCGGCTTCGGATAAGCGGCGGTGTGGCAGAACGACTGCATCACCAGGTCAGCGGAGAAGCCCAGGCACGCCAGGTCTTTCAGCTCGTCGCGGGTCATCGGGCCAGTGGTGTCCTGGGAACCGACGGTGGTCATTTTCGGTTCGCAGTAGGTGCCCGGACGGACGCCTTTGCCTTCCGGCAGACCGCAGGCCTTGCCGACCATCTTCTGGGCCAGGGTGTAGCCCTTGCCAGTGTCGACCGGTGCTTCCGGCAGTTTGAACAGGTCGGTTGGGCCCAGGCCCAGCTCGGCGCGTGCTTTCTCGGTCAGGCCACGGCCGACGATCAGCGGGATACGGCCGCCAGCGCGAACTTCGTCGAGCAGTACCGGGGTTTTCAGTTCGAAGGTGGTGATGACCTCGTCGGTACCGTGCTTGCAGACTTTGCCAGCGTGCGGGTACAGGTCGATCACGTCGCCCATGTTGATGTTCGACACATCGAATTCGATCGGCAGGGCGCCGGCGTCTTCCATGGTGTTGTAGAAGATCGGAGCGATCTTGGAGCCGAAGCAGAAGCCGCCGCCGCGCTTGTTCGGCACGTACGGGATGTCGTCGCCGAAGAACCACAGCACCGAGTTGGTGGCGGATTTACGCGAGGAACCGGTACCAACCACGTCACCGACGTAGGCGATCGGGAAGCCTTCGCCGCGCATTTGCTCGATCTGCTTCATCGGGCCGATGGAGCCTTGCACGTCCGGCACGATACCGTCGCGGGCCATTTTCAGCATGGCCAGGGCGTGCAGCGGGATGTCAGGGCGCGACCAGGCGTCCGGGGCAGGGGACAGGTCGTCGGTGTTGGTTTCGCCGGTGACCTTGAAAACGCGCAGGCTGATCTTGTCGGCCAGGGTCGGGCGCTTCTTGAACCACTCGCCATCAGCCCAGGACTGCAGCACGGCTTTGGCGTGAGCGTTGCCGGCTTTGGCTTTTTCAGCCACGTCGTGGAAGGCGTCGAACATCAGCAGGGTGTGCTTGAGTTGTTCTGCGGCAACGGCAGCCAGCTCGGCGCTGTCCAGCAGCTCGACCAGGGTAGCGATGTTGTAGCCGCCCTGCATGGTGCCGAGCAGCTCGACAGCGCGTTGCTTGCTGATCAGCGAGGAAGTGGCTTCGCCCTTGGCAATTGCAGAGAGGAAACCAGCCTTGACGTAGGCGGCTTCATCGACGCCTGGCGGTACGCGGTTGGTGATCAGGTCTACGAGGAATTCTTCTTCGCCAGCCGGCGGGTTTTTCAGCAGCTCGACCAGGCCTGCGGTTTGTTCGGCGTTCAGCGGCTGGGGCACGATACCCTGAGCGGCACGCTCTGCTACGTGTTTGCGATAGGCTTCAAGCACAGTTATTACCCTCATCAGTGGTCCCAAAGGGTTGTCCGGGACGCGATCCAGATACCCATGAACCAGGCGCTTTTCGACTTTATGAGCCGATCAGCCGAGGTTTCATGGGTCTCTTGTAGAAGCTGCTTTCAAAGTTTTACGCCGGCAGGACGGGTTCTGATGAGGGCTGACGCAGACGCTCGGGGGGACTCCAAGTGGCTGCGCCGCCATCGTACCTGCAGGATCGACTGTGCTCGTGACGCTTTGAAAACAGCTTCCAACGGACATTGGCGCCTTAAAAGGCGGGCCGATTCTACTGGAAAGCGCGGATAAAGTTAAGCCGATGTCCTTGTCGCGGCAGGCTGCTGAAAACCTGGGCGAGGCAGGCGATACAAGAGCAAAACGGCCGAAAAAATGCAGGTTAGCTGCTCTAAATGAGCATTTTTAGGCCGTTTTTAACGCAGTAGTGCCAACACAGGCAGTTTTCAGAGGGCTGTCGGCAGGGGTGATCTGGATTAGACAAAGGGCTAACATGCCAGGCCGTTTTGCCGTTTATGTTGTTCGCCATGTCCAATCAGCGCATCAAGACGCCTTGTGTGGGGCTTTGTTCGACCGTCTACGGCGATGTCGTGTGCCGCGGTTGCAAGCGCTTCCACCATGAGGTGATCAACTGGAACAGCTACAACGACGACGAGAAGCGCGCCGTCTGGACGCGTCTGGAAGTGCTGTTGGTGCAGGTGATGGCGGGCAAGGTCGAGGTGTTCGATGAGCAGCGCCTACGTGGTCAGCTGGAACAGCGGCAGATTCGATTCGTGCCGCAACAGTCGCCTTACTGCTGGGCCTATCAACTGATCGCGCGCGGCGCGCGGATGATCAATCAGCTGGAGGCATATGGCATGGTTGTACTACCTGAATTCCGCAATTGGGCTTTGCCCGAATTGCGTGACGCCATCGACCGCGAATTCTTCCTGCTCTCGGAAGCGCACTACGAGCGCTATATCGCGCCGAAATTCTTGCGCGAAGGGCTGGAAGTCCGCGTGTGAGAGGCGATGACCCATAGGGTGTCGCGGGGCCGCCTAGGCTGCGCGCACCGCTTCCGGGATCGGCTTCAGTACCCGTCAAGCCGCTGGTGCGCACGGCGCGCTCTACGTTTTAGCGCTGCGCTACCAGCTCTTCCAGATGCGCAATGATGTCGCCCGGCTTGAGCACCAATACGTCACTTTCCAGCGCGTCGAGTATGACTTCTGCCGTGTTGCCGATCAGTGCGCCGGAAAGGCCGGTGCGTGCCACGGTGCCGATGACTGTGACCGCTGCGCTGAATTGGTGGGCGACCTGTGGAATCACCACATCGGCTGGGCCTTCGAGCACGTGCAGGCGCTCGTCACTGATGTCGTACTCGGCCTGGAAGGTCCGGCACTGCTCGCGGTAGCGCGCTTCGATGGTTTCCTTGAGCTGGAAGGTCGGATCGGCGGCCGACAGCATCGGCGTCGGGTGAGCAGTGACCACGTGCAGCGTGCCTTGGGCCAGGCCGGCGATATCGTAGCCATGGCTGACGATGCCGGAATGCAGGGTGCGGTGCTCGCCGTCTGCGTTGCCGACGTCCACGGCAGCAAGGATGTTGCCGCCGGTCCAGGGCGTATCGGTCTTGACCATCAGCACCGGGGACGGACAGTAGCGCAGTAGCTTCCAGTCTTCCGGGGTGAGGATGGCCTTCTTCAGCGGGTTATCCGGGACGTGCTGCTTGATCACCAGGTTGCAGCCTTCGGCCTGTTGCACGGCGATGATGGTTTGGTGCGGGTTGTCGTGCCAGGACTGCTGGGTGGTGGCGCTGAAGCCCTCTGCGCCGAGGCTGCTGCCAAGCTCATTGAGCCAGGCGCTGTGGTCGCCTTTCTTGTCGCAGACCAGTAGGTGCAAATGTGACTGGGTGACTCCCGCTATCAGTTTTGCCCGCTTCAGTGCGAGGCCTTCGGGGTGCTGCGGCTCCATCACCACCAGAATGCTACGGATCGCTTGCATGGTCGTCTCCCTGAGAATGAATAGCGCTTAGCCAACTATAGGTGCGTCGTTGCCTGCGGCTTCTTGACCTGTATCAACAGCGTGCTGGTCGTCCGGCCTGCCACTCGTATAATGGCCCGCCATTTTCAACCTCGCCAGCACCAAGAGCGCTTCAAATATGATGTCAAATGCCCAGCATGTTCCGAGTAATGGTGAGGAACCTGTGTCGATCCTGCAGGAAATTCTCGCGTTTCTCGGCGGTGTTGCTACCCCCGACGCCTGGCTGGACGAGGCCTTGCGCCAGCAGGAAATCCTCCTGCTCGACCACCGCAATCTGGAATACAAGGCGGCGCAAACGGCCCTGAGCCTGATGGGGCGCTACCTGACCAAGACCGAATTGACCGCGAGAATGTCGCGTTTGGCCCGTGAGGAGCTGGTGCACTTCGAGCAGGTGAGCAAGATCATCCGTGGGCGTGGCATCGAGGTTCGCCATGTATCCGCCTCACGCTACGCCGCCGGCTTGCGCGCACTGCTGCGTGGTGGCGAAGTGGAGCGGCTGGTGGATGTGCTGGTGGTCGGGGCTTTCATCGAGGCCCGCTCCTGCGAGCGCTTCGCTGCGCTGGTGCCGCGCCTGGATGCCGAGTTGGCCAAGTTCTACGCTGGGCTGCTGGAGAGCGAAGGGCGCCACTACCGGGGCTATCTCAAGCTTGCCTATCTGTATGGCGATGCGGCTGACGTGGATACGCGTATCGAGGTGGTGCGCGCGGTGGAGCGTGAGCTGATCACCACACCGGATGAGCAGTTCCGTTTCCATAGCGGTGTGCCAATAGAAAACAGCCGCGAAGCGGCCATCTGATGACCCTCTCCCATTTATGGGAGAGGGTGCTTCAGCCTACGCAGTTGCCCTCTCCCCCAGCCCCTCTCCCGCAAGCGGGAGAGGGGAGCAAAGGCCTGCAGTCGTAGCCCGGATGAAATCCGGGGATTTATCGAAAGATCGCCCCGGATTTCATCCAGGCTACGGATCAGACAGGTAGGGCGGGTGAAACCCGCCGCGAGGCAGATGGCTGATGACCCTCTCCCATTTATGGGAGAGGGTGCCCGAAGGGCGGGAGAGGGTGCTTCAGCCTACGCAGTTGCCTTCTCCCCCAGCCCCTCTCCCGCAAGCGGGAGAGGGGAGCAGAGCCCTATAGCTCGAACGGCGCCTGCGTGAAGCCTTCGTCATCGACCTGCAGCGCCCATCCCTGGCGATCCCAGTCGCCCAGCACGATGCGCCGTGATGACTGGCCGTTCACTTCCAACTCATGCACCGCCGGCCGGTGGGTATGACCATGGATCAGCGTACGTACGTCGTGCTCGGCCATTACCCTGACCACTTCCTCCGGCGTGACGTCGACGATATCGCTGGCCTTCATCCGCGTTTGTGCGCGGCTTTCGTTGCGCAGCTTGCGCGCCAGCTTCTGCCGGGTAGTGAGCGGTAGGTTGCGCAGGATCAGCAGCGAGAGTGGATTGCGCAGCCAGCGGCGCAGCTTCATGTAGCCGACATCGAGGGTGCATAGACTATCGCCATGCATCAACAGCACCAGTTCGCCGCCCATCTGCACCTTGTGCGGGTCGCTCAGCAAGGTGCAGCCCGCCTCGCGGCAGAACACCTTGCCGATAAGGAAGTCGCGATTGCCGTGCATCAGGTAGATGCGTGTGCCGGCATCACTCAGCTCACGCAGGGCGCAGGCGATCTCGTGCTGGAAGGGCGTCATGCCGTCGTCGCCGATCCAGACTTCGAAGAAATCGCCGAGGATGTACAGCGCCTCGGCTTGGCGCGCGCGCGTGGCGAGAAAATGCAGAAACGCCCGGGTGATGTCCGGGCGTTTCTCTTCGAGGTGCAGATCGGAGATCAGCAGGATCATCGACTTACTCGGCTACGACTTCAGCCTTCTCGATGATCACGTCGTCCACTGGTACGTCCTGGTGGCCGGATTTCATGGTGGTGGCCACGCCCTTGATCTTCTCAACCACGTCCAGGCCTTCGACCACTTCACCGAATACCGCGTAGCCCCAGCCCTGAACGGTCGGCGCGCTGTGGTTTAGGAAAGCGTTGTCGGCGACGTTGATGAAGAACTGCGCACTGGCCGAATGCGGCTCCATGGTGCGGGCCATGGCGACGGTGCCGACCTTGTTGGCGACGCCGTTGTTGGCTTCGTTCTTGATCGGTGCGCGGGTCGGCTTTTGCTTCATGCCTGGCTCAAAACCGCCGCCCTGGATCATGAAGTTGCCGATTACACGGTGGAAAATGGTGCCGTCGTAATGGCCTTCCTTCACGTATTGCTCGAAGTTGGCCACGGTTTCCGGGGCCTTGTCGGCGAACAGGTTCAGGGTGATGACGCCGTGGTTGGTGTGCAGTTTGATCA
>Ga0208645_1004084_pt1 | contig 10493 bp, 9 predicted proteins | sample VirMetDEL_Sep_01_FD_184519 | JGI IMG/M metagenome (GOLD analysis project Ga0208645, IMG submission 184519) | Aqueous microbial communities from the Delaware River and Bay under freshwater to marine salinity gradient to study organic matter... | ecosystem: Environmental > Aquatic > Marine >...
GACGAGTACACCTTCATGGTGTTGGATGTGGTGTCGAAGTATAGATCGCCGACGTCGAGAGCGGAGCCGTCTGGGTCTTGAGTTGGGGCGCTGGATTGTGCGCCAAGATAGGTGTTGTTGAACTGGACCGAGTTGGTTGCTGCGGTCGTTACGTCTGCGCTGATGCCCGCGACAGTGTTTACGTCTGCGATGTTCGCAGCGACGACGGTCACGTCGTTGCCCGCGCCAAGGTTTGTTGCGACGGTGTTGACGTTGGAAATGTCTGTGCCGACTGTGTTCACGTTGGCAATGTTGGTCGAAACTGTGTTGACGCTGGCGATGTTGGCGCCGACCGTGTCGACGTTGGCGATTGCGTTTGCGACAGTGTCGATCTCTGAAACAGCTTCGTTCAGGTCGTTGGCCGTTGTGATGACGGCTGCGATGTCTGCTGCGATTGTTTGCAGGTTGTTATTGGTGATTTGTGCCGCGACGACCGTGATGTCGTTGCCCGAACCGACGTATGGCGCGACAGTGTTTACATTCGCAATGCTGCCGCTCACCGTGTTGACGTTGGATATGTCAGTTGCGACGGTGTTGACGTTTGCGATAGAGCCAGCGGTCGTGTTGATGTTCGCGATGTTGGTTGCGGCTGTGCCGATGGTGTCTGTGCCAGACAGGTCGGCTGCGACAACTGTGACGTCTTGGCCGACGCCGATTTCGGCGGCGACCGTGTTGACGTCTGCAATGTTAGAAGATGTCGTGTTTACGCTCGATATGTTTGTCGAGACTGTGTTTACGTTGGAGATGTCGGTCGCGACAGTAGTCACATCTGCGATGTTGGTGGACACAGTTACAACGTCTGTGCTGGTTGCCCAATACTTCGCAGAATAATTGGTCCCGTCGACCGTCCCACTTGTTTTGATAGCCCATTCTTTTGCTGCACCTCCTGTTGCTGAGTTGGTTACGCCAGTGCCACCGATTGCCCACGCCTTGGAGGAATAATCGGTGCTGCTTACGATGCCGTCAGTCTTTTTGGCCCAGTCGCGTGCTTCAGACACGTCAACGATGCGGGTTGTATTGGAAGATGCGATAAAGGCTGCTTCGTTTGCGAAGGTCGAGCCAGATGATAGACCGTGGACGATATAGACGTCTTTGTCGGATGTCGTCGCAAGGTCGAAGTTCTGGTACGTCGTGGCCGCGTTGAAGGTGCCAGTAATGTTGAAGAATGTTGTAATGTCGGTCCAGCCAGCGGATGGGGTGGCGAAGTTGCCTGCGCGGAACTGGATTTTGTCGACGGATGGGTCAAACTGAAACTCAAAGTTCGCAGCGCGGAAGACACCGCTGCTGTCGAAAAGGTCATCAAGCAAGTCTGTTAGGGCGCGGCCACCCTTCTCCGACGCCTCAAGATATGTATCGAGGACGTGGTCGCCTGTGTTTTGCGAGCGGAAGCGAAGCTGTTCACCTGTAGGACGCGTGATACCCATTAGTCATACCATCCATTTTCTTTCATCAGACGCACTAACTTTGCCTTAGTAAGGGCGTACTTGTCGTCCCCAGACGCCGAGTTTGCGTGCGCTTCTAGCTCCGCGATGCGGGCTATAAGCGCTTCGATCTCGGCGCGTTGAGATGAGATGCGCTCTGATAGTTTTACGTTTTCGAGTTGCTGTTCGGCTACGGCCACGCGGATGGCTTCCGTGACGTAGTCTACTGTTTTGGCATCGCATAGAGATGCGAGTGCTGCTACTTTGCTCATGCGCGTCGAGCCTCCGACATTGGAATGAGGTTGCCCTTCTGCACTTCGTTCTGGACTTGCTCATTGGGTTGTACTGATGCACCGCGCATCTTCTCCATTAGAGCCAACTGCTGGGAGGGCGACATGCCCTCTGCGTCGAGTTGCTCCTTGGACACGCGGAAGCGGTCTAGGTCGGTGATGCCCATGGCGCGGATAGCTTCTTCTGCGATCTGACCCGCGTTGTATTCCATGTTCAGGCCAGTCTGAGACATAATCTGAAGCATGTTCATCCATGTTTCGGCGTTGCGCGTTGGTTCGACAGGCAGGGTGCCGTCGATAACGAGATAGTCGATGTCGCCCTGTAAATCTTTGGCCACGTCGTAGTCGAGATACCCGTCTTCCACCATCGAGGCGAGTTGGGTGGGCATGTTGCTGCTGTCGACCTTGATAGAGCCAGAAAGGGAAAGGCTGTCTTGGATGTTGGCCGTCATCATGCGGACCATCGGGCGGATGGTTGTGGCTGACATGATGCGAGCAAGGACGCCAAGACGCTGGGAACCGAGTTGTGTTAAGCGTTGGATTTCAGTGGCCGTTCGGATGCCGTCTGCCGTTGGCATACCTTGCTGCGCATCGGAAGCCGCGCTGACGCGCTGCTTTAATTCTGACATCGCCGCGATGTCGTTGAAATGGCCACGCGTTACGTCTGGGACTTGCGCAATGAAGACGCCGTCCCCAGGCTTAGACCCTGGCATGGTGCGGACGATGCCCCAAGGATTGCGGTCGATGAGGTCTGGAACGCTGACTTGGGTTGGGTCTGCGAAGATTAAGTTGTTGAGCGCCGCCGTCACGTTGTCGATACGGGAGCGAAGTAGGTATGTTGCGATGTCGTGCATCGGCAAGATGAGGTCGTAGAGCGATTGGCCGAACGTCTTGTGCGCGTCTTGGTATAGGCCACCGATGACGACAGGGAATTGTCTGCCGTATGGGTTTAGCTGCATGCGGATGACCACGTTCTCGTCGAGGATTGTTATGACGAGAAAGATTTGGTCGATGGACGGGATGTTAATCTCGTGGCCAGAGAGGCGCACCCATGCTTCGTCAATGACGCGTGCGTCGCCGAGAGTGAAGTAGGCATGGTCGAAGCGTTCGCGCTGGTGGGGCTGGGCTGGGTCGATGTTCAGGCCGCGACCCTCTTCCTTGTGCCAATGGTGCGCGTTCCACGCGTTGCGTGGTGGGCTGATTTTGTGGCGCAAGGCTGGGAACTTCTTGAGCTTGGGGTATAGGCCAGAGTAGAGGAGGGAGTTGTATGAGACATAGTCCGCGAAGACGATGTACTGCATGTTCTCCCAGTCGCCCCAGTTGACGCGCGGGTCAGGGAAACAGCGACGGGGATCGAAGTTGATAAGTTGGTTCTGGTTGGACTTTGCGTCCCAGACTACCTTGGTAGGTGCGAAGCCATAACGAGTGCTATCAAGCAAAAGTTGAGCAAGGCGAGCCTCACCAGCGGTTCTGCGCATCTGCTGGTGGAGAACACGTTCGAGAATAAGGGAGGACTGACGCGATTTGCGGTTGAGACCCTCCAGTTGGAACATTGGATTGCGTCCGCCGAGAGCGGCCATGAGGTATGTGAGGACTGTATCAGCGATTGCTCGGGTGTCCGCGATGACCGCCTTTTCGCGGAAATCGGTCGCGTCTGGGTTGACATAGACGTCATGGGCGCGGTCTGCCTCCTTCCAGTGATCGTAGCGTTTTCTGATTTTGAAGTATGACATGTCGACCATCGACTTGACGTAGTCGACGATGCGGCGCTCTTGCTCCTCGTTGAGGTCTGCTGAGATGTCTTCGTAGTTGGTTAGACGATCTGCAAACTCTGAGAGATCGACGACCACGCCCTCATTGGGGCCAGCAGTGTACTCCGCGTTGCGGTAGCTGCTTCCCGATGGGAGACTTGGTGTGCTTTTAGGTCCGTTTACTGCCATGGCTTTAAGATACCTTGCTATTGTTAGTCGGTCGTCCTTTTAGAGACCCCAGCCCTGCCATTTCGAGGCAGCCTTGTTGACGGTCTTTAATAACGATTTTCCAAAGTGCTTGTCGTCCAGATGGTTCAAGGATTGATGAGGGTCGCTGTGTAGGGACCACGCCTCTGGACTGACGGATGTTCGGGATAGTATGTCGATGGCCATTGTGGCGGCGTCGACTTGGTCGTCGTGGTTCCCGTTGGGGAATGATACGCTCTCGTCGATAAAATCGTCGAGCCATTCTGCGGCATCGGGTATGAAGACGCGACCTCCCTCCACGAGAGGGAGGATCGCGTTTACCCGTGCCACCTTGTCGTTGACTACCTTGTAGGGAATGACAGACATGCCGCTCTCACGCTTGAGTTCTTGGATCAGAGATTGGCCAGAGGCTTTGTCTTCGATGTAAAGGGCGCGTAAGCCGCGTCCGCGCCAGCGGTTGTTGAGGCGGATCAGGCGCTGCTTGAGTTCTGGGAAGTCGTACTTGCCGCGCATGATGTCGACGATGTAAATGTCGCCGTTGCGGTCAAGGCCAGCGACAACTGCGACAGAGTAGTCGGCAGTCTCGGTTTTTTTGAAGGCTGTGTCGGCTGCGATGACGAGGGATACGAAGTTCTCTGGTTTGAGATCGGCGGGATACTTTTGCCACCACTCCGTTTTGATGATGTTGCCGCCCTCGATGTAAGGCTGCTGTTGGTAGAGAGATGCGAACTCGCGCGGGTTTAGGCGTTGGCGGCGTTTTAGGTCGTCAAGTGGGAAGCGTTCGGGCCAGAGGGGGGCTTCTGCCTCCTCGGGAACTTCGCGCTTGGCAGGGGAGACGAGGTTGACTGCCTTGGCGTCGAGATACATCGGGTGGTCTGCGGGCAGGTGGTTGCGACGGATGCGCTTGCCTGCGACGGTCTTGATGGCTGGGAAGTTAATGTGCTTCCAGCGGCCCTCAGACCAGTCTTCCGTTTGCTGGAGGCGGCCTGCGAGGTCGTCTGGGTGCCAGCGTGTGAGGATCACGATCTGTTTGGGTGGGCTTCCGCCTGTTTCGGGCTGCAAGCGGGTGGCTAGGGCTGATGTGTAGTAGTTCCATGTCTTGTTTCTCTGGGTCATGCTCTCCGCGTCTTCGCGAGATTTGATAGGGTCGTCGACGAGCAGAAGATTTGCTGGTCGACCAGAGGTGGTGCCGCCGACGCCGACAGCGAAATAGGCGCCGCCTATTTCGGTGCGCCATACGTCGGCTGCTCGGCTCTCCGTGGAGAGGGTGAAGGATGGGAAGGCTTGCTGCATTTGCTTTTGCTCGACGATAGCGCGGACTTGACGGCCAAAGTCTGTGGCTAGTTGGGCGTTATAGGAGCAAGACATAATGTAGCGCTGCGGGTTGCGGGCCATGAAGTAGGATGGGAAGAGGACTGTGCCAAAGGTGGACTTGGCATGGCGCGGAGGCATGGTGATGAGGAGATTGTTGCAGCCGAGCTTGTCCTTTTCTAGGTCGTCGAGGGCTTGGATCAGTTCCAGTTGGAAATCTGCCAGTTCCCAGTCGGGAAACATGAGACGCACGAAGCCCTCGAAGCCGTCCGCCGCGTCGCGAAGCGACAAGAGATACTTGGCGACTTGGGCTTGGGTCATCTTGGCCATGTTAGAGACCTCGTTTGCGCAGAATGCGCGACATGTGGATTTCTTGGGCTTTGTTCTTGTCGAATATCGCGTCTGCCATGACGTGCATGAAGTGATCCATGATCGCCGCCTTGCGTTTGTGGGGTGGAACGGCGGACAGGTCGACTTGGGCCATGGCTTTGCCCAGTTCGTCGGTGGTCATGTTGCTGTCTAGGGCTTCGCCTTGGCGATTAGTTATCTTCATTTTGGGGTAGCTCCTTATATTCGACCTCTATTGTGGACACGCCTTGGGCGATGGCCTCCAGTTCTTCGCGTGAGAGGTCTGTTACTTCTTTGGTTGTGTGTTCGTGCTGAACATATGAGGCGTTTAGGTCTGGCACGACCTTGTTGAGGAGGGCTGAGAACACACGAGCTTGCGTTGGGTTCCATTCCTTGCTGCCCATGACCACTTGGTGCGCATCTGTGATCTGATCGCGCACATAGCTTGCGATTTGGCCACGGATTTTTGCAGATTGTGCGGGTGTGAGTTCAGCTTTCTCCATAAGTTTTGCCATTTCTTCTGCCTTTCGTTTGTCTGGCGCTTCTTTCCTGCATTTTAGTGAGCAGAACTTGCTGCGGTCTTCGTGAGATGCGCGGTTCCAATACTCTTTCTTGCAGTTTGTGCATGTGAGCTTGACCCGCTCACCATCAACCGCGCCATGTTTTACTCTTTGTCTTTCCCTGTCTGACGTTTTCAAAATTTGCTCCGATTGCTCGCGCGGTAGGGGAGGTGACATCTAACGCAAAAACGTCGGCGGCGGATCGCCCCCCGCCCCCCTCACGCGCATATGACCATTTGCATGGCAAATGGCGGACACATGCGATGCTAAGTAGCTGATTTTGCATGGTTTTCGCTCCCTTCCTACGGGTGTGTGTGGCCCTTTCAGGGCTGAGACGTTTCGGCTCGACCCCTCGCTTGCGCCTGAACACTGCCCCTAAAAGGGGCAACATCAGTCTAATCAGCAGTTTAGCTTCTCGCGCATATCGGGTCGTCCGCGCATACGCGCGGTCCCCAAAGGGGCTTCTCGGGTGGAGGCCGAGGCTGTTCTCGGCTCAAACGCGAAGGAGTACACGCGATGACCAAACTATTTTCCGCCAAAGATCACGCAGCCGCATACGCAAACGCGAAAACCGCGCCTGCACGCAAGAAAATCCGCGACGCAATCGCGGCCAAGTGCGAGACCAACAAACGCGTGCGCTGGACGCGCCTGTTGGCCGACATCGACGCGGGTCGCCTCGACCGCGTGACTGCGCGAGGCTCTGGCGATTGGTCGGCGGTCGCACGCGACGACGAGCCGAAGGCTGCCGCCAAGCCGAAGGCCAAGCCTGCGAAGGCGAAGCCGAAGGCCAAGACGCCCGCGAACGACATGGACGCGTTGGTGGCCCAACTCGCGGACTTGGACGAAGTCCAAATGGCCGCGTTCTTCAAGGCGCTGACCAAAGCTCGCGCATAATCACACACACCTGCATGACCCCTCACGCATCCGCGTGGGGGGTTTTTTTGTGCCAAATCACAGGAGACACGCACATGACATACCGACACGACGACACCACCTACACCAACGCCCACATGGGCGAGGGCAAAGCCGACATCGTCCTCAAGGCGCTCGAACGCGAGATCAAACGGCGCCGACGCGAGCGCATCGTCGAGACCATCGGCAGCGTCCTCATCACGGCCATACTCGGGCTGATGCTCGCATGGGTGGGCATCAACTGGGTCACAGGCTGCGGCGAAACATTCATCACATACACGGGCGAGCGCATTCATGGCGAGTGCGTGTTCATGCCATGGAGGGACTGAGCATGAGCGCGACGATCAAACTCACTCGCACGATGCTCGACAAGCACATCATCGACGCCAACGCGTCGGTGAGGTCTTGGGCGCTCGACGCCTACGGCATCGACTACGCAAGCCTTCGCGAGAAGGTCGAGGTCAACGCTTACGTCAACGGCGTTGCCACCAAGGTTCGCTTCTACGTCACGGCCAGAGGCGACCGCAGAGTGTCGATCAAAGACGTCAGGCGCATCGCAAGCGTCGGCGACATCGTCACCCTCACACGGGAGACACCCTTGACACCCTGTATAACTCGTTATACATGTGGGGTGTCGGAAGGTGTCCTCGCGCGGCACGCGCTTCCCCCTAAAAGGGGTTTATCAGGTGAGGCAGTCCGCCTCGAAAATCCAACTTCGAAATCACGAGAGGAGCAAACGTGATGAGAAACCTCAAATTCATACACGATACGTTGAGCAAGCCGTTCGCCGAACGGCGCAAGCTCATGCGTAACGCAGCATCAGGAGAACTCAAGCTCTACGAGGGCAAGATCAAGGACGCGATCACTCGCAGCCAGTTCGACATCAAGCCATCGTATGCCGCGCTTCGCGACAGCATGAGCATGCAGACACTCATCGGCATCGTGGCAGGTGTGGTGAGCGTCTACGACGTCTGCGACGCACTCATCGACCCTGAGAACCGTGGCATCGAGAGCCACGGCACCAAGCACGGCTACGACATCGGTCGTCCCGACCACTTCAACGACGCGTCGTTCGCCGCCCTGATCGAAGACGCAACCAAACTGGAGGACACACCCGACATGAACCTATCCGAACTCATCGCAATCATCGACCACGTCACGTTCCACACGAAGGCACCCCTGACGATCATCAAGGAGACAATGCGTATCCACACAGACGTGAAGCTCGGCAAGCTCGAAGCCGCACTCGACGCCATTCGCGTGCGTGACGAGACCCCGACCGAGCCACCGTATCTGTCTGCCGAGCATGCGAGCAGTGCCAGAGGTATTGCCAAGCGCATCCTCGACACGCCAGAGGAAGACGAACCGACACCAACGCCAGAGGTCAAGGCCAAGCGTCCAGACGCAGGCGAGGCCAAGATGATCGACGCCATGCTGTCTGCCGCATCGCTGCCGAGCATCAACACCATGCTCGACCAGATCGACAAGCTGACACGCGATCTCGCAGACGCATCGGCTGCGGCCAAGGCTGCGGTCATGCCAAGTGTGCCGACCGACATCGAGTTCACGCCAGACGGCAAGATGCCCACAGGCAAGGTCACGACGGCCAAAGCGTATGAGGCTTTCGGCCTCACGTCTTCGGGTGCCAAGTCAACCCTCAACTTCGACGTGCCAGTGTGGCAGTGGGATGCACCGCATCCGCATGTGCCAGTGCGTGACCCCAACTACATCTTCCGTCCGTTCGAGTTGTTTCGTGTGCTGTATGCGGTCATCACCAACCAACGCTGCTACCTGCACGGTCACACAGGCACAGGCAAGACGACGCTCGTGGAGCAGGTTGCTGCCGTGCTGAACTGGCCTGTCATGCGCGTCAACTTCGACAGCGAGATCACTCGCATGGACTTGATCGGTCGTGACGTCTTGTCGTCTGAGGATGGCGCCACCACGTCGACGTTTGTTGACGGTATCCTGCCGCAGATGATGTCGGGGCCATACATTGGCATCTTCGACGAGATCGACTTCGTTCGCCCTGATGTTGCCTACGTCATGCAGCGTGCGTTCGAGGGCAACGGCCTCATGCTGACCGAGGATGGCGGTCGCATCGTTAGTCCGCACAAGATGTTCCGCATGTTTGCGACAGGCAACACCGTGGGTCAGGGTGACGAGCATGGCATGTATCAGGGTGCCAGACCGCAGAGCATGGCGCTGCTCGACCGCTTCACCGTGTGGGTCAAGGTGGACTACATGAGCGCCAAGGATCGCGAGAAGCTGATCGCAGCCAATGCACCCACGCTTGGCGGTGACTTGCTCAAGCGCGTCAACCAATACATCGGCGAACACCTTGAGGCGTTCACCACAGCCAAAGTCTTGCAGCCAATCAGTCCACGCACATTCCTCGCCTTCGCCAAGGCGACGGAGATGTTCACGCAGATGGGCATGTCAGACGCAACCAATCAAGCGCTTGAGGCAACTGTCCTCGACCGAGCCAGTGTGCAGGACCGAGCGGTGCTGAACGGCTTGGCCAAGCGTGTGTTTTCGTAAGGAGTAACGAGCATGAAAGCGAACATTTTCACAAACGAACTAGCCAAGACATCGAGTGTGTTTGGCCGCAAGAAAAACATCGAGGTTGTGTTTGACGGTGATGGCGCAGCCACGAACGGCAACAAGGTCAAGTTGCCTGCGATTGACCTGAACGCAGACGTGACCGAGGAGCAAGCAGCCATCATGCGTGGCTATGTGGATCACGAGGCAGGCCATGTGCGTCACACAGACTTCGACGTGCTGAAGCGCAATGCTGAGAAGCTGAAGGGCAACAAGCTGCTGCACTCGTGTGCCAACGCACTCGAAGACGTGTGGTTGGAGAGCAAGGTGCGCGAGGAATACCCAGGTTCCGAGATCAACCTGCGTGCCACGTCTGAGGCAGTCAACAAGGAGTTCATCGCCAGTGTGCCAGAGGACGACGCACGTCTTGGCGACCCAGTATTTGTGGGGCCAGTGAGTGTGACGTGGGCAGGTCGCGAGAGCTATGGCGGCGACACGAACGAGCAGTGCCTCAACCTGATTGACCACGACATTGCGGCCATGGCTCGTGAGTATGCCGAGCGCGTCTTGGGCTGCAAGAACAGCGGCGAGGTGTTCAGCCTTGCCGAGGAACTAGAAGCACGCATCCGCAGCGAGAGCGGCAGTGAGACAGGAGAAAGCGATGCAGAAGATGGGGAAGCTGACGGCGAGATGGGCGACGGAGAATGGCGTGGACATCAGCCAGACGTGGACGGGACCGACAAGCCAGAGGGAAGCGATGTTTCGGAAGGCGACAAGCCTGATGATGGCGACGGGGACGGAGACACCGCCGAGGGTGACGCTGCTGTGGATGACGTATACGACCAGTTCGGGTCAGACGTAGCACTCAAGAGCATACAGAGTGCGCTGACAGGGACAGGTCGTGGCAGCTATCGTGTGCTGTCGACAGAGTTTGACCGTTGGTGGCACCGCAATGACGAGCCAAGCAAGTATGGTCGCAAGCATCGGTACAATCTTGGCCACTACGTTATGAGCAAGTACGACGCCGAGGTGTATGACAGGGTGCTTGCGAGCATGAGCGGCACCATCAACATGCTGCGTCGTAAGTTGGAGCGTGCGCTGATTTCCAAGCAG
>Ga0208645_1004087_pt1 | contig 10473 bp, 8 predicted proteins | sample VirMetDEL_Sep_01_FD_184519 | JGI IMG/M metagenome (GOLD analysis project Ga0208645, IMG submission 184519) | Aqueous microbial communities from the Delaware River and Bay under freshwater to marine salinity gradient to study organic matter... | ecosystem: Environmental > Aquatic > Marine >...
TGCAACAGTTTGTACACAATTATTTGCAATTAATTTCAGGCAAAAAAATGGGGGCTTCGCACCCCCTTGATGTCAGTTATACGTCCCTTTTACGCCGGGCTTTAACACATTGGAAAGTTCAGGCCGATTTATTAATTAAGACCAAGGTTATCCCACAATCGTTCCTCTAACTGCTCAAGGACATCGTATTTGTTGCCGATATTCCAAGTTGTTCGGAAGTGATATTTGTGTGAAAAAACACCGCAAGATTCAAGTGTGAAAAAAGCATCTTGGTAAGTATCGTAAAAAGCTGGCCGACCATCATTGTTGTCATCGCAAAACAAAGTGTTTGTTTTTGACGCCAAATTAAATTCAAACTGAGCCTTCAAAAAATGTTTAACCAAAGATAATTTGTCCTTTGGCACAACAATAATTTCGTTGACCGCGCTTCCGCCATGCTTTGAGCAATCACCTGACTCAGCAATTAAAAAATTAACATCACCAAGATCTGATTCAATCGCCTCGAATAAAAAATCTGGCAGATAATTAAGAACATCTTCAATATCGTTGCGGTCAATTTGAGATTCAATTTCATCCCAATCCCACAAACAAAAATCTTCATCATCCCAAAGATCTTTGTCAGATTCGGGTCTTGTAACCTTGGTTATCCACTCGTTGTGAGTAGATCCAGCTTGTTCTACCTCAAAACCAAGTGACCGTATTTTTTCAGCAACAACACTCGATAGCTTGTAGTGTTCGCCGTCTTCAAATCCAAACTTCATAAAAGCTTCGCCCCAATGATAAAACTTTCCATCTGCGGGCAAGGTTGCAACAGTCTCTTGTTCGTGCGCGGTTAAAATTTCCATTTCTTATTCCTTGATTTAAGTGAACAAGCAAACATTATCAGATCCCGTGTCGATGTGCAACCATTTATACAAAATATTTTTGGGCTATTCGACAACCTCCTCATAAAGATGGATGGCTCGGTTACGGTCGTAAAGCCAAAAAACCAAAAGGTAACGATCTCCGCTTTCGACCGGCAAACCTCGATGCAAGTTTGTGAAGCCGGGGAAGATGAGCGCGTGGCCAGAAGGTAACGGCTTCAATACCCCGTGGTTGTGAAACTCGGTTCCGCCGCCTTTATAGTCACCAGTGTTTAAAGGAACCACCACGCTGATATCTGCGGACTCGTCGTGATGCCAAGCCCCTTGTTTCTTGTCCTTGAGATTGTAGTTTGCAATCTGCACACTAGCGATCTCGTTAACCTCTCGCTGGTACAATGAAAAAATAATTGGCGCGAGAACATTTTGAACAACGTGCCACATGTTGCGATACAGCTCGGGCACATGTTCCTTCAAAACGATCTCAGGAATCTGCCTCAGCTCATCCTCATCTGCGTTTGGTTCAAACCCAATGACACGCCTCATGTTGTCGATCTCCTTGCAAAGCATCTTGCAATATTGCCTGCGAAAGAGCGGCACTCGATAAATCTCTGGCCAGATCTTTTTGGTTAATTTTTGAATCGGCATGTCGCCAAGATTTTCTTGACCACCCTTTGCTCGGTAGCGAGCGATTGCTGGGATAGAATCTTGAACCGCTTGATAAACTGGTTGGTTTAAAAACCAGTGGCTCTGCATGGAGAGCATATAATTTTTAATCTTATACATCTGTTTGCAACAACGTCCATAAGTTTATACAATTGACCCAGTTTACAGGAGATTTGCAAATGGATACAGAGGCACAAGTCGCTCGCCAGAGAAAGAGCCTTGCTGTCGATCAAAAAACTTATGACCTGTTGCAAGAAGTTTGTTTTGAAGAAAGGCGAACTAGGATTGAGCAGTTAAAAATTTTGATCGAGAAAGAGCATAATCGCATCTTTGGCGAGAGTAATTGATGAATATTTTTAAGCAGAAAAAAATGCCTCCGCCGACCTATCGAGAACCGCTCGAAGCTGCGGAGATTATCCAGTTATTTGGTCAACTTACATTGCATCAACAGGCTGCTTTGATGCGCCTCATGAGCCGCAATCTGGTCATCAAAACCGACAGCGAAGAGATCATGGGCTATGAGCTTGACTTTAACGTAGACGGCGCTCTGGTGGCCGCTACGACAGCCTCAGAAGAGGACTAGACCGCTAGTCCTCCGATCCCTGACCTAGCCTGCCTGAGACGCTCAGCAAGCTCTCGATCCTGATCTGACGGTAAAACCGTTGGTCCCGGGATACCTATGCTTGACATGCCACCGCTGGTTTGGGGGAGCGGGTCGAATATGTCGGTTTCGATTGGCGGTGGTGAAAAGTTTTGAGAAACCCCTGCCTGTGGCGGCGATTGCGGCGCGGAGGTTCCTGTCTGCGGAGATTGCTCCACCTTCTCAATTGACCTTAACAGCTCATCTCTTTCTTCTTTAGTCGAGAACTCCTCAGCCTGATCCATTAAGTTTGGCCTTATTGCCGCCTGAATGCTTGCAGATAGCAGTGGCGCTTTGGCTCGCTCAACATAAGTTCTGACAGCATTGCTTGCGTCAGACAAATCTCTGGATCTTGTTTGAGCTTCCTCTAACATTCTCCCGACTAAAGGGTAATTTAATAATCCTCTGCGCTGTAATGCGCCTAGAATGCTGTAACTGGTCCCAGAAGGATTAAGTTTGATTTCTGCCCACATGGTAGGCAAAACATCATCTCTGAACTTTGAGATTCTTGCTATTTCTTCAGGAGAAAATATTTCACCAACAATTTCTTTTTGTTTGTTAAATATATCGTTGAAGTTTTTTACGATTGCCGACCGCGATATTTCTCCAGATCGAGGAGCTGCAAAGGCCTTAGTCAAAATGGCGTCTTTCATTAACGCCATAACCTCATCGTAGCTTTCGGCTGGCAAAGATTTTTTTAACCTTTGAATAACCAAAGGAACCGCTTGGTTCGGCAAAAACTTAGCGTTGCCAAACAACAAATTAGAAACTTGAAGGGCTGTATAATCGCCGCTGCTGATTTGTTCTAAAATTTTGTTAGCAGATTTTTGAGCAGAATTTCTTGCTGAAGCTTTACCTGTCAACCCCATGTAGTCTGCATACAAACCAACGGCATTTTGAAGCTGATCCAAAACTTCTTGGTCGCCGTTTATTATTCCTCGCTCAATACCGTTAAAAACGGCCTCATCTAAAGCCATTTTCATCTGCGTCAAAGCAGCTTTTTCGGTATCGTCGGAAGCTTGGCCAATCGCTCTGCCTAACCTTTTTTGATATCCATAAAGGTAATCAAGCGCTTTATCCTTGAACTTAGGATTCTTTGCCAGTTTCTTTAAACGGCGAAGACTGGCAATTTCTCTCTTTAGAGGGCCGTCTACGATTTGAGCAGGACTAATATTCATGCTCGGTATGACATCAAGAAGCTCATCAACTGTCTGAACTATTCCCTCTGGCGTCATTTTCGGCGGCACGGGAGCGTTAAGCGCTTGTTGATAAAGCTCGCCAGATTCCCCTTTTATTCTTTCTGCTTCACCGCCAACAACGCCTTTGATCTTTTCAGAAGCAGCAATCGGCACGTTCGGGTAGTAAATATCTGACTCTCCCGGCAAACCATACCCAAACTCATCCTGCAACGCTAAAGCATCTTGTCTAATAAGGCGTAACTGGTTCTCGTCAAAACCTCTCACTAACATTTGGCCAGAGGTATCTCCGGTCCCAAACCTTAACTCATCCTCTCTGCCCAATTGAGATGTTTGAGTTGGCGTAACGCCGACAGGAGGCGTTGTGGTTCTCTGCCCAAGTGTCAAAGGATATTTAGATTCAGAAAGAACAATCTCCGGCTCAAACCGAGGAAACATTTTCTCAGCAATCTTGCTTAAAGATTCTCCGCCTTTTTTTGCTCCAGCACGAATACTAGCGCTTACAGATTTTGCCGCAGGAGGTATGATCACATCTGCTCCCACACCGATTGCTGTGGTTGTACCAATCTCTCCTGCCAAATCAGAATAACTTCTGTCTTTTGCAGCAACGGTCTCTGGCGTTAAGTAAGACTCAGAACCAGCCAAAACCGTCTCAGTAGCGCCATAAGCCCCAATCCCCCTCGCTATTGTTTCTTTTAAATTCTTAGCTTTGCTTACAAACTTTTGAGCGGGTATAAATTTAACGATTTCTCCCAAAAAAGTCCCAAAGTCTTGCGTGTCAAAACCGGGCTTGTTGACGTAGTAAGGCACTTGATTCCAAACAACAATTGGCAAACCATACTTGTCCGTGTAAACGCCACCAAAACGCTCATCATCTTCCCAAGCGTTTTTTATAACCTCAGCTTTACCGAGATCATCACGAGTCGCAATCACTCGAAAGTTTGGAACCAAACGCTCAATAAATCCCGGAGCATTAGATCCCATCTCGGTAAGTGATGGGTATTCAGGGAACTCAATAGGAACATTGGCCCCTGTAAAAACGGCTTTAAGGTCAGAAGGAAAACTTAAAATTCTTTCAATTGCGGAAGTATCTTCGCCTTCATTTTCAATTTGCTTTTCTGAGTCTTCGTTAACAGAAACGCCTTCATATCCTTGGGGTAATGGTATAGGCATTCTTATTTAACCTCTCTTGGAGTCCATCCTTTAATAACGTAAGGATCGTCGGTATCAAAAATTGATCGGTTAGGGTTGCTTATAACCGCGCCTTCTGGCAAGGAATCAACCCAAGCAGTAAGGGCTTGCTCATTGTTTAAGTCGAGATCCGCTGGAGGCTTTTCAAACAAACCGGGGTCGTACTTGTTTAGCTCAGCATTCAACTCTTGCAGGCTAGAGTATTCTCCCGAGATCAAAAGCTCTGCTTCTTTATCAAGCATCCTCTTGACGTTTTCTGACATTTTCTTAAAGGCATAAAGCGATATGTAGTTAGCCTTCTCTGTATTTTGCATTGACAGAATGGCTTGTTTATAAGCGTTAAATTCTAAGTTAGATGTGGAACCAGACCCCGGCGTTCTCATTTTCGGTGCCATATAATTTGAAACAGAGTCAAGTCGGTTAAGGCTCGTAACATAAGGGTCGTTAATGTTAAATATTTGAGCCATAGCGTTTCTTATAGGCAAAACGTAAGGAGTAAGCTGACCAGTTTTTACGTTAGGGTCTGTCCTAATTAATTCCATTGCAGATTCAACAGAAGGTAAAACTTCTTGCTGAACTTGAACTTGCTTACTTTGATCCTTCGCTAAATTTTCGATTCTTTTTTCAGAATATGTTTTCATCAAAGGAGATCCAGCAGCTTTGCTTGCCGCCAACATCACGTTAAAAACATCGTCACCCTGAACCAAAGGTGATAACTCAGCGTATGCCCCGCCAACTATAATTGGTTTCCCAACCATTTCGTCGGAAGGAGCTGTAATCTGAGATACTGCGGAATCAAAATTTACACTGTCCTCGCTAAGACCAAGGCCTTTTATTACTTTACGGGCATCCTCGGCAGTTCTCCATGTTGCTGTTAAACCTCCTCCCGGAACTTTCCACCCGCCACCACTGCTTGCATCGGCCTCGGTAATATAGTTTCTAAACATAGAAGCTTCTTGCTCTGTCAACGGTATTTTTTCACCCTCTAAGTAAACTTTCCCAGCCAACTTAACGCCACCGGGCGCTGCAACCTCATAGAAAGCAATTTTGTTGTCAGGTTTTTGCTTTGCCTTATAAAGAGCGTAATCATTTATCATCTTCGTAGCGGAAGCCTCATCAGCTTTTGCCAATTCAAAAGCTTTCATTGCAATTGCTCTATCTTCCGCTTTTTCTTGCGCTCTTCGCTTTCGATCTTCTTCGTTATACTCCGCAAGACCGAGACCCAAAGACCTAAAAGCTCCAGCAGTAGGATCGGCCCTAAGCATTGCTGCGCCAACGCTTGAGGCCATATCATAAAAATTTCTTTCTCTTCTCGGACCGTAAATATCTCTTAATTGCTTTTCGTAAGCGCCAATGCTTTCTTTTGAGGGAGCGGTAGAAGATCTTGCAGACATAAGGCTCATGATTTCTTTCAGCTTGCTATCATAGTCAGCAGAGCTTGAACCCGATTCAGTTGGTTCAAAAGCATCCAAGTCAGCAATCCCGCCTTGGTTATATCCTCGGATTTGTTTGTCCATTTGTGGTCGTCCGATTGTCATTTTCAAACCTCAAATTAAGAGCTGGGTTGAGAGTATTGGTTAAACCCGGTGGTTGGGTTGTTAAAATTACCTATCGCACCGAGCGCTGCTAAACCGGTGCCTACACCAGCCTGCAAAGCAGATGGCGGCGGCGTATAAGTGGTTGAAGTTTGCATAGCACCTTGAGGAACCATCTGCATAAATGGCATCAAAGCTTGATATTGAGCTAGAGGCGCTTGCTGCGCTTGCAGTAAACCAGCGCGTTGAGCATCAAGCTGCTGTTGTCGCAACTGCTGAGCTTGACCACCAATAGCTTGCAGACCCGCTACATCTTGAGCGCCTGCCTGTTGCGCTTGAGCGCCTAATCCCGCAAGCATGCCACCATAACCGGTTTGCGCTCCGCTTAATGCTTGACCAGCTTGCGCCTGCTGAGCGCCGATTTGACCGTATTGACCGGCCAAGGTTCCAGCAATATTCATCCCTTGCTGTCCCGCCTGAGTTCTTGCAGCGGCCTGTTGCTGACCCAAACCGGCTAATTGCTGACCAAGACCGGTTCCAGCGCCAAATCTTTGTTGAGCCGCTCCGGTCATCAAACTGCCAAGCTGTTGCTGTGCGCCTAGTTGTTGTTGCGCCTGTTGCCCCATTTGGGCAGCAAGACCCTGTTGGGCCGCTAACTGGCTCTGAGCGGTTTGTTGAATCAAGTTTCCATAACCTTGACCAGCCGCCAATTTCTGACCAGCCGCTTGCTGAGCCATTCCTGCGACTTGCTGACCGGCCCCAAAACGTTGTTGAGCGCCTTGTCCCAACATTCCCGCCAAATCTCTTGATGCGGCAAGTTCGCTTGCTGCTCTTTGTTGTCTTGCTCCGGCCAAAGTTTGGGCAGCGCCAAGCCTCTGCTGAGATGCTTGTGCTGCACGATCAATCAAACCTCGCTCTCCGGCAAGCTCTTGTCCCGCCAAGGACGCCAATCCTGATGATGCAGCTCTTTGAGCCTGCCTTCTCCGCTCATCTTCGCCTATAGCCGTCTGTTGAGCGCGTTGAAAGCCTGCTGAGCGCAATCCTCCAACTTCTTTAGCCAAACCACGGCCCATGGCTTCGGCTCGCTCCTGTGCGCTTAAACGCGCCCTAGAACCAAACGCCGACTCTCCGCCAGAGGCAATGTCACGCGCATACTGCGCCATATCTTGCTTCGCCAAGCCTTCAGAAGCGTCTCTAATAGCTTGTTGAACCACCCTATCCTCGTAAGGATCAAAGTATTTCGAGGTTTGAGACTCAATGTCCATCGGCTCCGCAGTGGTTTTTTGAAGCTCAGTCCTAGCCTCTCCAAGCTGGCTGCCAAAATCGCCAGTGGTTTGCGCTTCAGCGCCGAGCTGTCGAGTCAAGTCCCGATCAAGTCGGCTGATACCGCCTGTTAATCCTTGCTCGGCCAAACCAAGCCGCGCTCGTTGAGTCGCGCCAGATCGAGCAGCAAGTTCTTCTGATCGTGATAAACCACGCGAAAGATCTTCTGCGCTTCGCATACCCATGCCGACGGCATCGGTAATATCGCGGCCAAACTCGTCGTAAGTTCTTCGTCCTTGTTGCCGAGCGCGAGCGAGATCCATCCCAAAATCTTCAGTCGCTCTTCTGGTTTGAGCAGCTTGCTGTCCTAATTGTTGCGCAAATTGACCAACCCCTCGCTGGGCCATGCCTGTAATATCGCCAAGATCACCTCTCAACCTTTCTTCGGCTGTAATGGCTCTACCCCGACCTTCTTGAATGCCACGCATGGAGTCCTGCAAAGCTCGATCCCTTTGATCAAGTGCAAACCGAGCACCTTCTTGCGTTTGTTGCAAGGCTTGCTGAGAGGCTAAATCTTGACCGGCAAAACCAGCTTGTAAGGCGTCGATACCTTGCTGTCCTCGTTCCATGGCTTGCTGAATAAACGGCTGTTGAGTTCCAATATTTGCGCGAGCAAGTTCTTGAGCACGAATCTGATCAGGGGATAAGCCTGCAATCTCCTGCGGAATAACAATTGGGCGGCCTTGGTCATCAAAAAATGTTCTTTCTGCCGCCCTAAAAGCGCCGGGTATAAAACCACCCTGACCATCCAAACCAAACAATAATTGCTGGGTAATTGGGTCCATTTGCTGAGTGTTTTGCTGCACAGCAGAAATGTAATTTGAGGCGTCACCGCCTTCTTGAAATTTTCTGACTCTTTGCAGTTGTGCTGGGGTTAAAATGCTCATGCCGCTTTAGCCCTCTTTGGTTTTGGTTTGTCGGCAAACTCGGCAAAAAGCTCCATCATCTCATACATTAACTGTGTGCCTTTCTCCCGACTTTCTCCGCCGTTAGGTGTTAACGTGATGATGCCTCCATCATTTTGCAAATCGAATGAACCAGCACCGCGAACTGCTTGGCCGGTCATAACAAACTCTCCGTCACTTAACATCGCAGGAATATCGTCGCTGGTTTCTGTTCCTTCGCCGTTGATACCGCCGTTCTTCCGTTTGAAATCTTCAGTGGCCACATTGCCACCTTCAGCGTAAAACATAGGGACCATGCCGCCATAACGCATTTGTTGCGGCATGACTGCGCCACCATAGCGCATGCCCTCTGGCTGCTCTTCTTGAACTGGTGCTTGTCTGCCGCCGCTGAGTAACGGCATTTCTGCCGGTAGCAAACCATAATCGATTGGATCTGGCGCAGCTTCTCCAGCAGCCTCAGCGTCACGCTTGGCCATCTGATAACCGCCGTATCTGTTCATGGTCATGGCTGGCGTTAATTGTATGCCTCGTCGGTTTTTAGCTTCGTCGTAAGCCAATTTTGCAAGAACTGCTGCGATACCCGCACCCCCAATTCCGCCTAAGTTCAAACCGCCACCAGAACCGGAGCCTGCGCCACCACCGTAGTTTGTAAGACCTAGCTTGTCAGTAAACCCTCCGAGCAAATCTCCCACAAGACCGTAATTACCTTTATTGTCAGAACCGCCTCCCCGAAATAGTCCTTCAAAGAATCCGACTTGCTGCTGACCGCCGCTAGAGGGCGAACCAAAAACACGGTTCAAGTCTGCAAAAATCTCTTCTGGGCTTCCAACTCCTCTGCTGAGTAAATCCATTTGCTCTGTAACATAAGTGTGCTCAGCGCTTCCGGGCGGAAGTTGACTTTGTATTCTTTTTAAGGCATCAGCCCCACTTTCTCCGGGCATTGGCTTAAACGATTCTGCTCCAGCAGAACCTTGATTAAGAGTAGCAATTCCCGACCCTTCAGGGTTGAAAAAACTTGCGGGAGAAACCCCGAGATTTTTTAAAATATCGCCAGAAGCCACGCCTTGCGCTTGCATCATCTCAATACTAGCCGCGACATCTGGAGTAGAAGTTAATCTCAATTGGTCAACAATTTCCGCATCACTAAGCCTAGCCTCTCCAGACATCGTGGCGCTTTTAAAAAGCCCCGGTATACCTCCTCCCGGCGCGGAGCCTGTGAAGGTTCCAATTGGATTCCGTATTAAACTGCCAATTCCGCTAGCCAATCCTTGGCCGCTTGCCATTAAGCCTTTTCCCAGACCTGAAAAAAAACTGCCACCACCCGCTTTAGTGATATTGGAAATATTTTGCCCAATCGAGCCTCCAACTGCTCCGGGTCCAGCAACGGTCAAAAGTGATAAGGGATTTGCGCGGCCTTTTGCAACGTCGTAAACGGTAAACGCTTTATTGGCTAACGCCGCAATTGGCTGCCAAGGTCCGGGTATAAACTGAGCTACCTTAGCCAGCGGTTTAACAACCTTTTTAACAACTTTTTTAACGCTCTTAGCTAACTTTTTAAAAAAGCCAAACTCTTCTAAACCAGTGATCGGGTTTAATGAAGCAATACCAACGCCGACAACCATGCGAGAAGGGTCGATGTTTAGCTCTTCAAATTTCTTTTCAATTAAACTTTCAAACTCTGGATCTTCAAAAGCTTCGGGTGGAATAATAACTTCGCCGGGCCTAACGTGAGCGAGCGCCGTGTCTTCGCCTCGGCCAGCCTGCGCCAACTGTATAGCCATTTCCGCCATTGGCGCTTGAGAACCAACCTCTGCCGCTTCTGCAAGATGCAAGTATTTGTCGCGCTCAGCAGGATCTTCTGCTTGAGAGGCTTGTGCCATCAACTCTTCAATGGTAGACCTTAGTGCGTCATCAGGGTTAGCTTCAGCCTCAGCCTGACCCTCCATCGCTTGCATAAGCATTTCTTCTTGACTGACCTCTCCGCCTTCTGCCATTTCCATTGGCATAGGAACTGGCTCATCACCCATTAAGTTTTGAATTCTTTGTTGTAGTTCTGGACTCATGGCGTACTCACCGTTACGTTGCCCAACGCGCTCGTCATTTGAACGCCGGTTGGGTAGGTTTGATGTTCATACAGATTCCTGAGCTGATTACCAT
>Ga0208645_1004088_pt1 | contig 10472 bp, 13 predicted proteins | sample VirMetDEL_Sep_01_FD_184519 | JGI IMG/M metagenome (GOLD analysis project Ga0208645, IMG submission 184519) | Aqueous microbial communities from the Delaware River and Bay under freshwater to marine salinity gradient to study organic matter... | ecosystem: Environmental > Aquatic > Marine >...
ACGTTTTTCCACAGGCCTGTGGAAAAACTAATCCCGACCTCTTTACCGTAGATTAAGCTTTGCAACAATCCGCAGCGTAACGTATTGTGACATCGCTTGACTTTTGAGCCCTGGTGCAGTAGTACGGCAAAAATAAAAAATGTGCTCGCGGTATACGCTCCGAAATGTGGCGCAATTTTTCATCCCTTTTTTTCACCCTCTAAGTATTTATACCTACCACTCAAGCGAATTAACGATGGCGCGTCCCACTGCTTCTGTGACTAGTTTTAGTTCTTCATGAGAAGCATCGCTTTTAATGCGATTGGCTTTGCTGCTAATAATCCACACATTGCCTTTCACGTATCCTTTAGAGGGATCAATGCGATCCAAGGAGGGACTGTTAGGAAGAGCGACTCGACCATTACCTCGCTGAGAGGACCATTCAAGAGGCATGCCTAAGATAGGGCAATGTGAGGGGATTATTGAACGAATGTAATTGTGGTCAATATCAAAGATAAGTCCTTTTTTAATAGCCCTTGCGCGAGCGTTTGTAAGCATCTTGCCAGTTTGCACTAGCACTGGATTGGCTTGTTTATATTTGGCTCTACATTGCAGACATTGAGAATCTAGGCCATCTTTTGTGCTGCGACACTTGGAAAATTGATTAGCGTTTTGAACAGTACCACACGTAGGACAACGTTTTTCAGGCGGGGTAGTCACCAGCGGAAAGCATTTGCAAAACTATAACCAGCCAAAACCTAGTCGCAGCATGCCGAAAGCAAGTCTGAAAGACGCCGCTTGAGGCATTTCAGACGATTAGCTTCTCCAATGGAGACGGCCCAAAGCCGTCGTAATGACGCACAAGATCGCGCATTCTCCTTTCCATTGTTCTCAGTAAAAAGGCGGCCTAAAGCCGCCGTTCAAGCTTTCTTAGATAGAAAAAGCAATTTTTAAGCCTTGTCTGGCACCGAGCACATTTTCAGCAACTCATTACTTAGGAACTGAGTCAGCCTTTTTTGTATTTCGCCCCTCGTGGAGAAAGCTCCGTCCCTTTGGGGGACTACGCGGAGGAGAGCGTCGGGGCTTGTCTAGCTTTTTTTTGTTCGTCGTTCCGCGCTTTGGGCGCTTCACTAGCTAGAGACGCTCGGGAGAGGCTAAGCAAGGAGCTGAGAGCTTCTTGACGGCACCTTGCCTACGTTTATCGTATCTCAGCCTGTGAGTGAAATGTGGCATTTTCCGTATCATGGCGATACAAAAGCCAAGAATTCCACAGAATTTCTTAAGGATTCAGACAGTGAATGGTGGTTTGCTGAAGAATGTATTAAATAATGCATGCACGATTTATGAGAAGAACTAGCGTAGTAAAACTATGAACTATTGCCATGTGGGGACTTCCAGATCGTCAACCATTTAACTATGGTCCGTACAAGCTTTGGCCTTGCTTTAGTAAGCCAGAGTTTCAATGGTTTAGTCCCATTGATGGCAAGCCTCATTATTTCCGCACGCTTAATGAAGCGAAGCTTTTTATCAAGGACAGGCTCTCCGTCGAGGATGCAGAAAATCTTTGTGACTAAAGGAAAATTCCCCTTTTCCATCGCCCTGTTTGAGCTAGCCTGCTTTGGTTGATCGCGCCCCGCTGAGCGGGGCTTTGTCGTCTCATGAGTCTGAAAGAAAAAGCAAAATGTGAGCCAATTGCACGCACTGGCAGGGTACAGGATTGGATGGATAGCCCAGAAAGTCGTCTACCAGTTTCGTGTACAACTTTTGTAGTTGAAGATGACATGGAAGGGCCAGATGGCATTGAAGCATCTTGGCGTTTTGTGAGTCATGGGCTGCGCAATGCTGCAGGCGTTGCAGTGCATCTTTCTAAGCTTCGTGCCAAGGGAAGTGACAATGGGAAAGGACTTATTGCGAGTGGCCCTGTAAGTTTTGCCACCATCTATAGTAAGCTCAACGAAATCCTGCGTCGCGGTGGAAAATTCCGCAATGGGGCAATTACGCTTCATCTCGATTATTTCCATCCCGATGCCATTGAATTTGTAACAGCATCACGCTCTGAACTTCCTTGGGCAAAACGTTGTTTAAATGTTGACAAAGATTTCCTAGACAAGGCATCGCCCGAATTAATCGCCGCCTGTTTGAAAGCAATTGCAAATGGTGATTTGTGGCTGACAAAAATTAGTTACGACAAAAATGGCAATCGTATTTATGGGAACGTTTGCCTTGAAATTTTGATTCCTCATCGCGGCACTTGCCTACTTGAGCATATTAATCTTGGCGCTTGTTCTATTAACAATCTTGAAGGCGCTTTTGTCGCTGGCATGACAGAACTATGTGAACTGCATGGACGCACTGGAGTGGGCGACACTGGTGAATATCTTTCTCCTGAAATTGATAAGCAAGTGGGCTTGGGGATGCTTGGTTTGGCCAATTTTCTTTCTATCCATGGAATTAGCTATAAAGAATTTGGCGATGCCATTGAAGCTTATTTAATGGATGATCCCCATCCTTGGGCTCACCATTGGAAGGATACCGTGGCCGGAAAAGCCGTCTACGCTTTTGACAAAGGTCTTCGCTCTGCCGCCGAGGTGGCGCGTGAGAATGGAATGGAGCGGGCTTTTACCATTGCTCCTACTGCTTCATGCTCCTACCGTTACCTTGACACTCGCGGCTTCACCACTGCGCCAGAAATCGCTCCCCCCATTGATCGTATTGTTGATAGGGATAGTGAAACCATGGGCGTGGAGCGCTTTGAATATGGACCAGTGGAAATTGCCGAGGAAGCTGGCTGGGAGACTTTCAGGAAAGTGGCCGATGGCATTATGCGCCTGATGGGGAGCACTGGTCTTCTTCATGCTTATTCCATGAACTGGTGGTCTGATCTTGTTGCTTGTGACGAGGTATTCCTTCGCGACTGGTTGCAAAGCCCGCAAATTTCTTTGTATTACGCTCTTCAAGTGCAAGCTGGCACTCAAGCAAAGGATGATGTTGGAGTAGAATTAGGGGAGAGTCTGACCGATTTCTTCGGGCTAGAAAGCGAGCCACAAGCTTGCTCTATGGAAACAGGATTTTGCAGCAGTTGCGCTGAATAGTCCTCTTCTTTTTGTTTAATTGAGGGCAGCAAATGCTGCCCTTTGCTGTCTCATTTTCCATTCGCAAATAGCAAATCATGGCGGTTCTTGATTATTTCTCTGCAGTGGCTAAAAAGCGTCCTTGGCAGGCAATGGCCGTAACTAAAGGTGAGTTTGTTCCTGGCTCTGAGGAAACCATTTTTCGGGCTCTTGCCATTCGTCATCTTGAGCTTCCCGTTAAGGATATGCTCTTCGAGGGGCTAAAGCGGGACCTGCCTGATTCCCCAGGTCTTGTCGAAAGCATTGAAAGCAATATTTTGGATGAAGAGAAACACGATCTTGCGTTGAACTATGTGGCTGCTGCTCATGGCGTAGATGAAAAAGCCGAGGCGGAAGCCCTGCGTATTCGTCAAGCTTGGTACGATCACCCCGCCCATCCCATTGCAAAAGTGGCCACGCTTGAGCGCAGCTTGTTCTTTACGATTTTGCCTTTTTTCCGTTTCAATGGAGACAAGGGACTTCGCACTGTCGCGACGGATATAAGTCGTGATGAGATCTGTCACGCATATTGCCATACGAAAATTTGTGAAGAAGCAAATGAAAAGTATGGCGAGAGCTTGAACAAGCTGCGCAAAATGACTGCATTGTGGATTTATGACAAGCTTGGCAGCTCGTCCAATAAGTATTTGGACAAAGATTTTTGGCTTCGTCAAAGTGACAGCTTGTTCTACAGCGGCAAAGCTCCCGAGCTGAATGCGACGAGGGCATCGTCCGTACCAGCGTTCTTTGAAACGAATGCGCTAAATCTTCCAAATTATGGTAACGCTTGATACATTTTGAATGCAAGGCGCCTTTTCGGGGCGCCTTTTGCTATGCTTGTCGAGTTCCCGCTCTGCCTTGCATCGGGCTACCATCCTTGCTGCTCTGTCGGCAAGGAGCAATCAAGGGGAATGGGCACTGCGTCGATTCTGGTTTGGCAATTCGTCGAACGTCCTTGATTTGCGTTTTGATAGAGGGCAAGCCTCTGTTTGGATACGCCTGGTTAACTCACAGCCCGATTGTCGGTAGGCCAGTCACGCTTGCTCCATCACCCCCCCCTCCATGCTTAGCTCCCAGACGGGGACCATTTTCCTGACGTCGGGAAAATGGTTTTTAGGGATGACGCACAAACAGGAGGGGCCTTGCATCTTGGTGTACGGAACACGCTAGGCCATGGAGCCTAGAGTACTGGGTTCAATTCCCAGGGATGTCCTATGATGAATCCGCCTTTCCATTGAACCATGGCACGGTTTCGCATTCTTCGGCGGCCCAGTGAAATTCTGCCCCTTACCACTGTTTATGACGTTCAAGAGCGAACGTTTTGGTGGTGGCACACCATTTCTTCAAGTTGGCTTTCTTTGGAAAACGCAGAAGAATCCATTGAAGCTATCAAAAAGATGGAGAACATAGACTCTCGCCCTCAAATAGTCAAGGAGTGCGATTAATGTTTAAACCATCGCCTCGTGCGGCCACGTATGGCATTGGTGAAGATTTACAAACAGTTCTCAAATATTTAGCAAGAAGGCTAAATGTCAGCACTGGCACCATCATTGCAATGGGAGTGGCGGCAATAGAAGAAGCAGTGAAGGTGCAAGGAGAAGATTCTTACGTCGTCAATATTGGAAAAGACGGGCAAGTAACGGGCTGCAAATTAAGCGCCTACCTTGAGCATGCGCGGAGCAAGAAATAATGAGTGCTTTCGTCACGTCAGATACTCACTTCGGTCATGCAAAGATGATTGATTTCGTGCGTCCTGATGGTGAACCATTACGTCCGTTTGCATCGTGTGAAGAAATGGACGAAACAATTGTTGAACGATGGAATGCGAAAGTACGCAAACGTGACACTGTTTATCATCTTGGTGACGTAGTTATTCCTCGTGCATCGTTAAAGCTTCTTTCTCGGCTTAATGGAAGAAAGATTCTCATTCGCGGCAATCATGACCAAGGCGCATTGAAAGACTATTTGCCATATTTTGAAGACGTGAGGGGAGCATTCTTCCATCCTTGTGATAGCACATTTCTTGGCGGGCTAATTTTCACGCATATTCCTGTACATCCATCGTGCCTTTCAGGGCACTATACGGGCAATGTGCATGGCCATTTGCATTGTCATCAAATTCTTGCTGAGGATGGAAAAGTGGATAAGCGCTATTTCAACGCATGTTTAGAAAGGAATGGCTTTGCTCCTGTATCATTTGAAGCAGTGAAAGACTATTTCAGGAAGTGAAAAAGCTTTGGAGGGTATGGGCGTTAAGCCTCGGCGAAAAAGCAGGAAGACATGATCGCGAAGCTGATGCCGTTGCCGTCATTCGCACAATTATCCTCGTCTCTTATTTAATTACAAACATTGCCATTGTCGCTAATGCCTGGCGCCATTGGAACAATGTGGAGTGTATCCCACAGGCTACAAAAAAGGGGCCTTAAGGCCCCGTCTTTTTAAAACCAAGACACGAATTAAAACTAATGGGGCTTAGGCGCGTAAGCAACGCCGCGATAAACAAGCGAAGCATGTTGAGCTTCACGAAGGCGAGCAGCTTTCTCAAGCTGTTGCTTGATCAGAGCAAGAGGGTTCATGGTGGTTCTCCATAACCTTGAGGCCCGTTCCATCCTCAAGTGATATGCAGCCCTAGGGCCGAACGTATTCTTACTGTAGCAAAGAATGCAAAAGTAGCCAAGGAGCTGAGGGCGGGGCTTCAATCCGCCTTTGTACAGCATTTAACCATGAGTTGGCTCATAGCCTTGGCTCCATTTTTTGGCAACGAACAGTATCCCCCGATACTGTTCTTTTAAAACGCTGGCCAGCGTGCTTCGCGAAAGCTTTGAAATCATAACACAACGCTGGTCAGGCATCATATTCTCTTAAGCCTTCATCGCCTGTATTGTCTGGCATGTAGTCGTCATCAGTGGCCTCTGCTTCCCATGAGCGCTCAAGCTGCTCTTCTGTTTTCAAGCGTTTGGCATGAGCCTTTAGCTTTGGCAGCAATGTAGGAATGTATAGATGTTCTGCAGCAAGAAGCTGGAGAGCAGTTTGCCTGCTAGCCGGAGCGTTTTCTAGCAATGCCACTAGAAACTTTGTTTCCTGCATGGTTAATTTGCAATAAGTCACATCATCGAAGAACTATTGTTTGAAAATCATACTAGGAAATTAAGCTTTCGATCCAACCAATGTCGTCGTCTTTACTTGCAGCAAGAATGGCACCTGCCATTGCAAAAGCTAAGTCATCAATGCCACTAGCCTTGCCACCAGTTACGCTCCATTGTCCACTTGGTTTATAGATGACAGTGAGATTTTTGAGTTGCATGAGAGCTTTTTCATGGCGATAAATATTGATTTGCCCCGCATTGAAAAGCTCTCGCATTTTGCTAAAAGCTTTCATCTTTGAACTAACTGTCCACGTAAGCTCAGTAATAGGCAGGTCGCTGGCAAGGCTTTGAATGGTGCCAGCACTATTGAACTGGTCCATCACAATCGTGTCAAACACATACAGGCGATGTTGTTCCTTAATCCAATCTTCCACTGCATTGATATTGACTTCCATCCTTCCATTGATTTCAAAATCAGCAACGAAGGAATGGAATTTATCTACGACTAGCGTGCCGTTTTCATAGTGAACAATACAAGCAGTGTAGTCGTCACGGCCAACGCCACCACGGGCGGGGTCAAGGGCAAGCACGTAAGCTCCCTGGAATTCAGGGCGTGGTGGAAGTGTTGCACGGCGATCATCAATACAGGCATCAATTACATCGCTATTGACTAGCGCCGAGAGATTGGAGGCGAATTGAGCCCCATATTCCACTTTAAATTTTTCAGGATCACGCTGTCTTTCTGTGTCAAGAAACTCTTGCGAAATATTTGGGTTCATCTCCCACGTTGGGAGATTCACTGCTTGCATAAAAGGAAAACGTCCTGATGATGCTTCTTTGAAATGCTGGTAAAAAATACCGTCGGTCAACCATGGAGAAGAGAGTTCGAGGATGCGCCCTTTGCCTCCAAACTGAGCGATGGCAGGAGATAGTGCGTCATAAATGCCACGGCCTCCACTATTTGCATCGCCTTCAGTGGCAAATGCAAGCTCGTCAAAAACTGCTCCAGCACAAGCAAGACCACGAGCAGCACGGCCAGACGTGGGAATAGCTTTGAACACGCAATTGTTGCTTAGTTCAATGATGTCGGCAGTTTCGCGGATGATTTCCTGAGCGAAGGGACTTTCAATAATTAATTGACGAATGTTGTTTAGGGCAATGCGAGCCTGGTCTTGCGAGTTGGCTACCGTCACTACATACCATCGTTCTCCTTTTCTCACCTTTCGACGGTATTCTTCTTCTAGAACGAAGCACATATAGATGCATGCAACGGCAGCCATCAATGTTTTGCCGCTTCTTCGTCCAAGTGCCCACACTGCATGCGACTTACCTGGCTGAAAGAATTCATCAAGAATGCGAGCTTGAGAAGGATAGAGTTCTAGGCCAAGAGCATGTTTGGCGAATTGACTGCAAGTAAGGTTCACTTGTATTTCAACAGAGACAGAGAAAGTAGTTCAGTTTTAGGAACGAAATATGCGAGGCGTCCGCCTGCAGGATCCTTTTTCCATTGTTCCTTCATGGCATCAGCAGCTTGTATCCAACCATGGATGAGCGTAATGCGATTTTGAATTGTAACTAGCACCAATATCTTATCTGGACTTTCATCAAGCTGCACTATTAAATCGTAATAATGCTTAGAGCGAGTTTTAATGTCAATGTTTGGTGGAAGGTCGAAAGAGCCGCGTTTTGCTTCTGTTTCTTGATAGAGCTTATCTTCCATTCCGAGCATTACGGCTACAGCCATTTCGCCTGCGGCACCAAGCAAATGGTAACGAAGAGCAAGTTCTCCTTTCTCCGCTTTTTCCCCACCATTGTTCCGGCTTTTTCTGCATTGCTGCTCATTGAGAGACTGCCTGCGAAAGGCTTCGGCACGAGCACGTTGCCGCTGGTCGGGAGTGAAAGCAAAAGTGAGAGGCATTAACCAGTCCATAATGGCTAGCATCTGCGGCCAATGTATCCAAGAATTAGACTAGAAGCAATACAACATAGCCATTAGCGTTCGTTATGGAAGGCGAAGCAATTGATCTAGGGCATGCAAGTGCAGGCGGCATTCGTGCTGATGGCCTTCAAAACGTCCTGATTGGCATGGGGACTGGCCGTGATAAGGCCCAGTACACCAAGACTACAGCCACGGTATTCCTAGCTCAAGAGGAGCTTGAAAATCTTTATGGCGAATGGCTTCCTCGTCGCATTGTTGACATCTATGCCGATCAAGCCACTCGTAAAGGGTTTAAAGTGTTGTTTGGTGGTGACGGCGTAAGAGCCGAGGAAGTACAAGGCATTGAGCAGACGATTGAAGACCTCTACATCCTTGAACACCTCAACCTCGCAGCCAAAAATGCCCGCCTTTATGGCGGGGCTTGTTTATTGCTGTTTATTGATGATGGGCGTCCCGCTTATATGCCTGTCGATAAACGTAACATACGTCGCATTGAAGAAATTGAATGTCTTGACCGATGGCAGATTGCCCCAGTTATTAACGAAGAAAACTTATACGACTATTCAAAAGCCACTTATTATCAGATCATCTCTGGAGATTTGATTAACGAGCCAACGCTTACTTATATTCACAAAGATAGGATTTTGCGTTTTGATGGTGATTGGCTCCCCTATCGCATTCGGCAAAGGAATTATGGCTGGGGCATGAGCAGCTTGCAAACTGTTTATGACAGTTTCCGTCATTATTGGACGGGCCTTAATTCTGCCGCTACTCTCCTCACTGAATTTGATATTTTTGTTCATAAAGTGAGGGGCTTGGCGGCAATGTTGGCGGCTGGTAAAGAAAGCTCCATCCGTGATCGCCTACAAGTGAATGACATGAGCAAGAGTATTTATCGCGGCTATGCGATTGATGCTGAGAAAGAAGAGCTTGAATTTATTAGTCGTAACTTTAGCGGCATTGGAGAAATCCTTGAAAAGCTGCGCGTGGATATTATTGGCGCCAGCAAAATTCCTCACACTGTGCTATTTGGTGAAAGCCCGAGCGGCCTTGGCTCCACTGGTCGTAGTGAAGAGCGTGATTTTGCAAAGATGCTTTCTGATTATCAAAGTGTTCATTTCAAGCGGCCAATGAAAAAGCTGCTTGAATACATCATGCTGAGCAAGGAAGGCCCAACAAAAGGGGAGGTGCCTGATTCTTGGCGCATTGCCTTCAATCCATTGTTTGAGCTTAATGAGCGCGAAATGGCCGACGTGAGGGCTCGCGTTGCGGCTGTAGATGGTCGCTACATCCAGCTAGGAGTATTGACACCCAGGGAAGTGGCAGACGCTCGTTATGGCGGTTCTGAATGGAGCATGGAGCTTACGCTCGATCCTTCTGTGGAGCGGAGCAATGAACCTCCCACTCAAGATGGGGGTGAGGCCACCTCTAAGCGGGGTGGCTTGGCAGTGCCGCCTGGTGGCCGCGATCCAATGAATGAGGAAAACGGCACTCTTCCCATGGATGGAAGCAGGGAAGTGCAAGATGCTGCTGGCCTCTATCTCCCGCGTGATTTAGAGAAAGTGCGTGGAGACGTTGAATTTACTGACAAGGAGCTTCATCAACAAGCCATTGCAGCGGCAAAGGCAAAATTTAAGGAATGGCCTAGTGCTGTTGCTGGTGCTTATGTCACGCGCAAGTACAAAGATTTGTATAAGCGCAAGCATGGCTCCATGGAGGGAGCCTTTAAAGGCAAGAAGACCACTGCCGAATATTTCAAAGAAGATGCAATTGAGCCGTTGAAAACCAGCGGGCTCATTCTTGCCGACATTGACGAAGCTTCTCTCATTGATGAAGAAGACATTTCCGCCGCATTGAACCAATGGAAAGAAGAAGCGCCTGAGCGCTTCAAAGATATTCTGGAGGCAGAGGATGTCCAGCCTCAATGATCTTTCTCAATTCTCTGAAGCCATTGTTCGCTTTGATGAATCATCCTGGCGCTACGACCCTATTAGTGGTCGGTATCGCGGTGCTAATGGACGTTTTCTCAGCGCTCGTGCAGTGGAAGCATTGGTAGATGGTCGCATTAACAAGCTTGGTACCGAGTTGCGGCGTTTCACGCGCATGCTTGCCGATGGCAGCATCACTTTAGATCAATGGCAAGGAAGCGTGAGGGAAGCGCTTAAGCTTGTGCATGTACAAGCGGCAATCATTGGCAATGGCGGGCGTGAAACAATGGGGGCTGCCGACTGGGGGCGCATCGGGCAGCGTCTCCGTGTGGAATATGCTTACCTACAGAATTTTGCTAATGATCTTCTGGGCGCTCGCGTTTCTACTGCCCAGTCTCTTACTCGCATCGGGCTATACGCTCAGTCTGTA
>Ga0208645_1004089_pt1 | contig 10469 bp, 10 predicted proteins | sample VirMetDEL_Sep_01_FD_184519 | JGI IMG/M metagenome (GOLD analysis project Ga0208645, IMG submission 184519) | Aqueous microbial communities from the Delaware River and Bay under freshwater to marine salinity gradient to study organic matter... | ecosystem: Environmental > Aquatic > Marine >...
CACGGTGGTTCTGCCGGGCATTTTGAGTCGCTTGGCGAACAAAGCAATGCTCGCCGCGTACGCGGAAGCAGACAATGGTGGCGTTGCGACTCAAATCGCATCGACCACTTCGACTCGGGACTTCAAAAAGTTCAATCGGTATCGAATGACTGAGAGCGGTGTTCTCTCTGAAGTTTCGGCAGCGGGCGAACTGCAACACGGTTCCCTGGTCGAAGAGGAGTACGAGAACCAAGTCAAGACGTACGGCAAAATCATGTCGCTGACGCGGCAGATGATGCGAAACGACGACTTGGATGCGTTCCTCCAAATCCCCCGTATGATCGGCCGCATGGGGCGTCATGCGTTGGAGCAGTCGGTCATCACCACCTTGGTGGATGCTTCGACCAGTGCCGGTGCGGGAACCACTGAGTTCTTCCACGGTGCCGCTCGGGGTAACCAAGAGCCCAACTACTTGGAAGGTGCGGCCACTGCTTTGGGTTTCGACGCTTTGGAACCTGCCTATGAGTTGTTCCTGAATCAGGTCGATGCTGACGGCAAGCCCTTGATGATCGATCCAGGTCTGTTGCTCTGCACCAACGCGGACATCATCGCGGCTCGCAAACTGTACTCCGATACTCAGTATCGGTTCACCGCAGCGGATCGTACGGAAACGATCAACAACCAGTGGGAAGGTATGTTTGAGCCTGTTAAGTCGAGCTACCTGCATCGACTTGGGGCATCGCCAAGTTCCACGCAGTGGTATCTGTTGGCTCGTCCATCAACCGACGTTAGTGCGATTCAGATCGCGTTCCTCGACGGTCAGCAAACCCCGACGATCAATTCGTCGGAGACTCAGTTCAATACGCTCGGCATGCAGATGCGAGGCGTGTTTGACTTCGGTGTCGCATTGCAAGATCCGCGAGCGATCGTCAAGTGCAAAGGCGCAGCGTAAGCAACTCCACTTCGGCTAAAGCCTCGACAACGAGGCTTTAGATTTCACCAAACCACAAAGTGTTTTTAAGAGGTAATAACCGTGGCAAAGTACTTGCAAGATTCACGTCATGTGAACATCCAATTGGCAGCGGAGACTGCTGCCGGTGCGTTGGTTCAGATTGGCAATACCGTTGGTATTGTTGATCCGAAACCAGATGGAACCAATTGGGCGATTGGCGAGTTGGGAAGCATCTCAATTCGTTGCATTGTCGAACTGGACAACAGCGGCGTTGCGTTCGCTTACGGAGCTACCGTCGGCTATGACGCGACTGATGACGATGCAGTCGCCGCCGCTGGTGGGGATTTCGATTGCGGCGTTTGCGTGAACCCCGGTGGAGCCGGAACGACTGACAAAGTTCAGGTTCTGCTTTTTGTTGATTGATGAAGTATGACGAACTACCTCAGTATGGGAGCAGAGAAACTCCAACAGTTGATGGAAAATTATGGTGGCGTTAACGTCACCTACCGTCGAACTGGAGTGTTCTCGTTTACCGTCGCCGCAGTGCCCGGTCGTAATCCGACCGACGTATATGATCAGCGAGGTGTTCTCTTACGAGGTCAGATCCAAGACTTCACAATCGCAATAGCGAAGTTAACTGCCGGAATGACTTCCGGCTCGGCCCGACCGCTGCGTGGCGACGAAATTGTCATGCAGGTCGGGGAGTATAGTACCGTCTTCGTCGTTAACGGCGAAGACTTTTCGACAGGGCATTATCAGCCCTCTGATTCTTACGGGATCGCTTGGCGGATCCATACAAAATCGGATCGAATAGATGCCTCGGGATGCTGATTACGGTCGAGAACTAGCAAAGCGATTATCGGCGTTGTATTCCGGCAGGATTACAAATGTCGAATTCACTTATGACGCTTTTCTGGAACTAGACCGTCTATCTGAATCCGAGCCTTATTGCAAGATTTCGCCGACGTTGTACGAGCAACTGCGGGAAGGTCGAGCAATCTGGCGAGAGTCTATCCAGTTGACGGTGACCTTAGTCAGCGCAGTTGGTTTGATCGATGAAAGCGTATGGGTTGACGATTGGTTGGACAGCTGGGATTCGACGATCAAACAACTTCGGGAAGTGAAGTTGTTTGACCGACATGTCCCTCTTTCGATCGATATTGATGAGCGATATGACAACAATATGTTTCACAATAATCGTCGGTTGGTCACTCAAGCGGCAATTCACTACGGCAATGTTGAGGTGAGGTAATGGCAGACGGAATCGTACTCGGGCTAAACGCGGTAACTGCCGAGAATACCGGCACAACTGCGGCCCCGGTTTGGGTTACTTTGGTTAACGTCAAAGATGAAACCCTGAATATGGAAACCGCTCTCAGTGACGTAACTAACCGAGCAGCGAACGGGTGGCGATTGCAAGTAGGTACGCTTTCCGAAGCGTCAGTCGATACCCAGATGATCTACCAAGCGGGTTCCGATGTAGCTCAGGCTGAATTCGCAAACATCAGAGATGCGTTTTTGGACAAATCACGGATTTTGATGGGATTCTTTGACGACGATCCCGCCGCAGCCAGTACGACAGTTAATGGTTTGATCGGCGGTTTTGGGGTGACTAACTTCTCCATCGGTCGCCAACTCGAAGAAGCGATGATGGTTGACGTTACGTTTACTGCGCGCGAAGATGATGCAGGAAATGGTCCGCAATGGTTGACCATCACTAATCCTTAGTCATTTGAGAGTACGCATGTTCCAGTATCAAATCGATTCGATGCGGGAAACGATTAATCGCCTTTTGCGAGCTACCAATCCTCCTCAACGGGTTGCGATTTTGCGGGAACACGCTGAATTCTTAGGCATTGACTTCCACTACTCCAAACCCCTGAATGAGGTTCGCCCATCGGGGTTAGTCGCCGGAGTAGCGTATGGGAGTGTAGCGATGGTTAAGTTGGCGGACGTGTTTACGGCACTCCAAAACGCAGTAGGAATCGATGAGCAAAGACAAAGCGAAGAGCCAAGTGGTTCAGTTGGGGAAACTCAAGCTGAAAACGCGGATAACGATTAAGCATCTCAAGAGGCTGAAAGAACTAACGGGTATCGACTTTACGAGTCAAGATACCGGTCCCATGCTTGACTTTGCCGTGGACCCGACATGCGTAGCAACTGCTTGCTACGCTTTGTATGAGGATCAGTTCACCGGCGCAAAGATCGACGAAGATGGGTTGGATGAATTGCTCGGCCCCGAAGAGATCGCAGCATTGCGAGAGGAGGTAACCGAACAGATGAAATCTTTTTCCAAATTCTGGACGATCCTCGCTACCGAGATGGAGGGCCTCCAGTCTGGGAATATCGACCTAGTAGAAAGGGCAGCCAAAATTCAGGAAGCAAATCTAACTCAGGGAGTTTCTGGACCTTCGTCCTGACCGCAACTCAGTGTCTCGGTTTTCCCCTCGACGACTACACTGCCGCTGAAGCGTATCAGATGTGGGCAGAGCGAATGAGGCAAGACTGGCAGCATACATCCGCAATCGCAGCGTATTTGATCGCAGTCAATCGAACTGAAAAGAGAGGGCGACAAACAACTCCTGACGAAATCAATCCGATGGAAACGGGATCTAAAACCTCGCAAGGGATATCGCTGAACAGTGCAGAAGGGTTTCGCGCATTGCAAAGCGTAGCAGGACTATGCCCAAAACGCTAAAGTTCAAAAAGTTAAAATTCGATCGACCGTATAAAGGGATTTTGCGGTCGTTTCAACGTGATGCGAAGAAGTTGCCTGAACGCGAGGCGGCATTCACTCGCCGCCGTGCGAGAAGCATCATGAAAAAGGCTCCAAAAAAGCCGAAAAGCCGATACGGCAATTACCGGATGTACTCGACGACGGTTTACAATCGCCGTCAGCAGCGAATGGCTGCCAGGGGCAAGTCATCGAGCCAAGGCTATTGGCGAAAAGGGCTTTACTCTCGCCCTGGGCAGCCTCCGTTCTACCATGATTCCCAAGCGCAGTTTAATTTGCGAACCATTGTGTTCGGTGCGATAACGGGATCTCCAAAAATCCCAACCCCCTCACGCAGAAATGCCGATATTTACGCTTGGCGGGTTGGGCCGGTTTACAATGTCAATGGCCCGATGCGGTCAACTCCGATCCCATCACTGCATGAGTACGGCGGCACGGTTCGACTGCAATATAATCGGCGGCGAGCGACGTATAAGGATCGCGGCATTCGGCAGCGATATCGCAACCAACGGAAAGGAGAGTTGGTACGCTATCCGGCTCGACCGTACATGCGGCCAGCGGCAAAAGAAGCAAGGGAATCGGCTGCCAGGAAAGCCCCCAATTCACTAAAGAAAATTGCTCGCCTCGGCGGGTGGCGAGGTAGGAGAATTTACTAATGAGCGGTGGAGCGGGTGGAGCAGTTAGAGCGGGTGCCGCTTACGAAGCGGTTTTAGTCGATAAAGTTACCAACAGAGTCGATAACATCATCGATGCTTTAGATCGATTGCAGGATGCGTTCAGGCAAACGGCGCAGGGAGCGGCACCATTAACGGTATCCGTTAACGCGACTGGTGCGGGCATGCGGAAGTTATCGCAGAACGTCCAGTCAACTGGCGACAAATTTAAGGCGTTTGCTCGCAAAATGCGAGTTGCCCAAACGCAAGTCAACTCGTTTGGACAAGCAATGGGTCAGGCCGCTATCCATGTCGGGAACGCGATGATGCGTATGGGCCGCCGATTCACTGTCGCCTCGTTAGGCATTGGTGCGTTTATCGCCACGTCTATTTCCGAAGCTGATCGGCACCGGCAAGTCGTAGCATCTTTGGAAGAGTCTTGGGGGGAGGGAACTCAAGGCGCGTTGGCTTTTGCGGAAGACTACGCGCGACGTATGCGGCGTAACGTAACCGATGTCATTGAAGGGTTGTTGCAACTTCGCGGCGTTATTAGCGGCCTTGACAAAGCGGGAAAGTCAGCGGAAGAGATTGATGAGCTTGCAAAGTCGCTGTATGCATTGGGGATTGATTTCGCTTCGTTCGGCAAAGGCATGTCTGATGAAGAAGGCATCTTAAAAATCATTCAAGCGTTGGGCGGCGAGGCTCAAGAATTAAAAAGATTCGGCATTAACGTAATGCAGAAGGATCTGGAAGAATATGCCGAAACGCAGGGATTAGTTTTTTCTCAACTGAGCAACGCGGCTCAGATGATGTTGCGAATTGAATTGCTCCAAAAGCAGATGCAGGAGAAAGGACGAACCGGTGCGGCCTTTCGGGAGCGGTTCGGTTTCCAGGCGATGACGAAAGCCGCATTAGCGGCGTTTAAGACGTTCCAAAAACAAGTCGGCGAGGAGTTAGAACAATTCGGAATCACTGTTGCCAAAGTAGTGTCAAAAGCTCTTGCCGCTTTGACCAAAATAAAAGATGTCGGCAAAAAAGTTCTTGGTTCGATGGTCGCTTTAGGCGCGGCGGGAGTATTGTTAACTGGTTTTGGTTTTGCGTTGGTTGGTTTTGGAATCTTATTCTTGGCAACCACTTCGCTAATCACTTCCGCAATGGCTGTTGTATCAGCGATCATCACTGCTGGGGTAGGAGCGGCAACTGTGGCAGTGCTACCGATAGTCGGTGCCCTTGCCGGGATTGCGATGGTGGTGAGTGCTTTGGCTGCCCCTTTTGTATTGGCGGCAATTTCCGCAATTAATTTCAAAAGCGCGATAGCGGGGATAGCGGGCACAATGGGCGAGATACTCGAGGTGTTCGGCCGAGCTACAACGCTGGCGGTTTATTTTGGCAGTAAAGGCGATTGGGATCGCACTTTTGAAGCGATCACTATTGCTGGCAGAATCGCGTTTATCAAATTGGGCGACAGTATTAAAACCATCATCAAAAAAGCCCTGTTCGAAGGCATGATGGGCGCGATGAAACTTGCCGCCCGAGTCCAAAACGAAGTGCTGAAAGGTCTTACGCAAGGCGGCCCCATCGGAGCTTGGGTAGGGTTGATGCGAGGACTCGGGGAAGGGGCAGCCGGGGGATTGTTTGATGCACTTCAGACCGGTCAACCGGGAGAAATTGCTTTCTTGGAGCGGCGATTAGGCCAACTAGAAGCGTTGATGAACCTCGGTACGCAGACTCCCGACGAGGGCGGCGGCCCCGGCGGCAGCGGCGGCAGTGGCAGCGGCGGCGGCCGGTTCCCTGGAGCGGCAGACTCCGTCGGCGGTTTTGGTGCGAGCTTTGCACTCAATACGGGACTGTTTCGCCCGCAGATAAGTGCGCAAGAGCGAGGCAACCAAATCGCTCAAGAACAGTTATCTGAGCAAAAGAGAACGAACACGATTCTAACAAGCCGACCACCCACAGAATTGGTGATGCAGTAATGGCTCTTCAAGGACATATCAAATGGGACGAAGGTGAACTGACGACCGCTCGCGGCCCCGACGATTCAGCAGTGCTGAACTACTTCGTTCACAGTGACAACAATACCGACACTCGTACGGAGGTTGTGGATTGGCTCTCCAACAACGCACCTTCTACGTTTAACGGCATGCTGCAAAACAAGATCACGGTGAGATCTCGAATTGCGGATACTGACAATCCCAGCGTCACCGAGCAAATATGGGATGCAGTGGTTGAGTATGTTCCGCCTCAAAAGGCGAAACAGAAACCGATGACTCCGCAAGACGGCAGTACGGGATCTAAAGCAACTTTCCGATTATCGATCCGCAGTTCTGCTGGCGAATCGAAGCTCATGACGTTCAGCAAAGAGCTAATAGACGTAGTCGAATTTAACGAACCGATGTGGAAATGGGAACGATACGATGTTTCGAGGTTGTTAAACCTGCAACTGGACAATTCGTCTGACACTGCTGGCGGAATGTTCACCGCGAAAGGGATAACGGTGCCTATCGGCGGCGTTGAAATTGTCGTTGAGAAACGCTTTGAAGATACGTTTTTGATCGGTCCCAGTTTTAGTGTCTTGCAGGATATGGCCGGGTACGCTGGTAAACAGGTGGTCAACTCAGACAACTGGAAAGGTTGGGACGCGGGTTCGCTGAAGTTCATCAACTTTGAGTGTTCGCAGGAAGGCGGACAAGATTCATCGACGCAGCAAAACACTGAAGCGTGGAGTTTTACTTATACTTTTGCTTATTCGCCTACTATTACTGCCGCAGAGTTAAACGAGAATTTACCACCGGGTTTAGCGGGGGGAGCGGATCAATTCGCCTTCGATAAAAAGGGTTGGCATTATTTGGATACTTTGTTTGTGGATGGTAGTCGAGATATTCAAGGTTTTCAATTCAAGCTACCATCCGCTAGACGCATGTCGATTCAGCGAATCTACGACGAAATCAATTTCTCTAATGAGTTGTACATCTAGTGGATATCCCTCCTAAGCCGAATAAAGGGGATCCTGCGATCCCGTACATCACAAACGCTACCCTGTGGGGCGTTTTGATTGACATGGCGAATGCGTGGCAACGCGGTGAGATTGGTCCGCCGCCAGGGATAACCACTGCGCAGGTCAACCCGCTCGGTATTAACCCAGACGACGAAAATCCGGTCACCGAGATACTCCAGAAACTTGGACGGTTAAGCGACCCGACGCGCAACACTAGCGATCCAGCGGTGATGAATTTGGCGTTTGCCAAACCGACGTTTGATTTGGAAGATCCGGTTTGGCCCACCGCTTTCGATAGGCTGCACGTCATGCGGCGGGATCTACCCCCCTCAGGGATGGACCCGGTGCGAACCGGCCGATATGCAACGGTGCCTGTTGGCGGCAGTGGTCCGTATGCGATGATTGATCCAGTCAACCCAACGCAACTAACTAACCTGTACTCGGGTGAGTTTCGCCAACTAGAGAGCTTCGCGGATCCCGAGGCGCATAGCGTTCTCGACCTACAAGACTCGCAGCGTATTTACACGTTTACGGTTTCCGAAGAACGTGACGATATCGGGGCTTACGGACAATTCCAGGCGGAAGTTAAGGACATTTCCGGTGCGACGTTTACGACGAATCAGGTCACGATCCATGACCCGATTGGATTCTCAGCCAACATGCGGCCGGGCGATACCGGCACATGCAAGTTGGTTGGCGATAAATGGTTCGTTATCGGTCAGCAGGGACTCGATACGGTACTTATCAAATTTCGCATAGACGGGATAGCAGACACTCGCATTTATGCTGCTACTATCGAATACATAACGGGTCGGGTTTTGGATCCCGAAATCGGCGGTGCGTGGGGGGTTGCCGATTCAGCAAATGTTTACGACATCGAAAACCAGTTCACCATGGCGACGCCCGGTGCGACGGGATGGGCTGTTTGGGTGGTGCAAGAGGCACCCAATCCCGACGACCCACCAATTGAGCGTTGGGAGATGATCTCTTGCACTCTGCCGATCGAAGAGATCGAGGTAGAGACTGACGAGTGCATGTACAAAACTAATAGCGATACTTGGTACGGCACATTCACTTGGAACAACGAAACGCCAACCACCAATTGGAATCGCGGCACCGGAACAAATGTCGATTTTGATTTTCACGATTCGGCATTTACCTCATTGCCTAACAACAAGTGGCGATTGGATTTTGAAAACCCATACGGACTAGATTGCGTTGCGGGATCTAAAGTACGAGTTCGTCGCGTAGCGGATAAGCAACCGACGTACATCTCTCTTCCTGCGGACACTGAAAGTTATACATACGGTGGTTACCAGACCAACGTACGCTGGGAAGCAGTTAGCGTAACCAAACCGATCGCTCGTTGGATTTGCGTCCTATGGGATGGTCAAGAATTTGAGATTTACGGACCACCAGGGTACTGGGAAGGGGAAGATCCCCGCGAGTGCGACGGGCAACCTATCGTTCGCAAAGGTTGCTTGGATGTGGATTTGGACTGCGTCGAACCGCTCAGTAAGTTCATCTGTTGCTGGAATCCCGAAGACGAGGTGTACCACATCGTATCGAGCATCAGTGGCGTTCTCGGTAATCCGGTAACTAAAAAGGTGCCCACAGGCGAGCCTACAGTCAGCACTGATCCCGAAGATTGCGAGGCCGGGAATTATTGTTTTGAGTGGCCGGTCACAAACATGCTATCATGGACCTGCGACGACAATAAAGACGAAGACGAGCCCGAACCCGATCCCATAAAACAGTGCATTAATGGGGCAGACTTCTTTCATTGCGTCGATCTTTGCCAATACATTTGCACCTATTGCGAATCGTATGCTGATGATCCTGAGTGCGATGACCCACCATGTTTAGAGTATTGCCTGTGGGAATGGGACGGTATCGCTAACTGGGAGCAAGTCGAGGACAACTGTACTGACGAGCCCGACTGCCAGTGTCCCGGCGAACCGAACTTTGACGGCACTATTCTCGGGCAACAGGTCGAGGTTCCCTGTGAGAAGGTTCCAGAATTTACCGATTGCCCTAATTGCACCGATTGCGATCCAAATCAGCGGATGCTGATAAGTACGCTTAACTTTAATCACAGTACCAGTTCTGTAAACAATCCAATTGGTGGGTTGATTGATGGGGAGGGCGCAATCGCCGCTTATTCGCAGAATGGCGCGGCTACACCGAGGTCGCAATGCGAGTGGCGAGTTCCGATTCGCTGGAGAGTAACGGGTAAGCTATCCCGGGTAGACGTTTTTGAAGACGACATGGCGACCGTTTCTTACGACCATGGAACGAGTACATGGACAGTCGATGTTGATAACGGATCACCCGCTACTCCAGATACCGGCGATTACGAGGGCATCGGAAACTGTGCCGGGTTGACTTGCGGACCTTTCGGGAATTGCACCTGGGTCGATGGGACTTTCCCACTTCAGACTCTCGGAGGGCAGATTGGGACTACTACAGAACCGTGCCCACCGGCACAAGCAGTGTCAACGCTGATGTTCCAAACCCGATCGGTGCCTGATGTCACTAAGTTCGGGGATTATTTTAAGAATGCAAACCCCGAGCTATTCGCTAACTGTACCGGATGCAGTAACGGGTTTGTGGCAACACTGAACCGCATGGGCTCGGACTTGCGGGATACCACCGTCGATAAAGTGGCGGCCGGTATCGCTAAGAAGTCAAAACAAGCGGATGCGGAAGAAGTTAAACAGCGTATTCGCAACGCTCACGCTAGCTGGTTATCTTCACAGTTATGACCAAGAATTTAAAATACCGCACAGATCAACGTCTGACGTTCGCCGACGTTGATGCTAACTTCGATGCACTACAGCACTACAGCGGTTCGCATACCGCAGCTTCGCTGTACCGAGTTAATGAAGTAGTGCGGAGCATGGGTGGGGTATGGATATGTTTGCAGAACACGGTATCTCTGCCATACCTGTCTCCCGCTGATTGGTCATTGATCGGTACTACTCCAGGCCGCATTGGGATGCAGTTGGATACTCCAACTGCTGGGGCCAATCTTGGCGGAACGTATGTTGTTCCCCCGTATGACAATTCGTCGCGATGGGGAGAAGGCGCAGCGGTAGACCTGTCCACGGGGAAAGCGACTATTAGCTGGCCGGGATTGTGGTTGCTGCATGTGAG
>Ga0208645_1004095_pt1 | contig 10463 bp, 20 predicted proteins | sample VirMetDEL_Sep_01_FD_184519 | JGI IMG/M metagenome (GOLD analysis project Ga0208645, IMG submission 184519) | Aqueous microbial communities from the Delaware River and Bay under freshwater to marine salinity gradient to study organic matter... | ecosystem: Environmental > Aquatic > Marine >...
TTTTGGTCTGCCATGTTCATCACAGATGACGTCCATAGCCTCAGCCATTCTGTCTCTCCACTTGTCAGTGCCTGGCGTGGAATAATCACCACTTGAACCGATGCACAAATACCTCCAGCGTGCTAAACATCTTAGGTGGTCTAGTGATTCGTGCATGTGCCAAACTGGAGCTGCACAAGTCATCATCTGTTTAGTCGCTTTCTTCATAAATCGACCAAGCAGGCTCGCGTTGTCTTTTTCATCGCCTTCAATCTCGTCAGGAATAATTAGCAAATTGCAGCGTGGATGCATTGCCCACTCTGCATACCATTTGACAACACCATCAAAATCCAACTTGCCACCTTGTTTCCACACAGTGAACGCTGAGTTGTCCAGTGCAAATCCACGCGATGCATCAGCGACGATTGGCAAATCCTCTTGACGTGCAAATGGCACTAGCATGTAGCGTCCAGTAACAAAACGTGCTACCTGTTCGCGTTGTCCTCCCAATGGTGTGCCGTGAAAATGTTTCATCAGCTAGCCTCCAGCTTGCAATAAAAACAGGGTTTCTTTCTGCACGCACTTATCAATAAGTGCCGACGTTTAGTACCCCATGTCCAAGTCCTGAGCCTGCTCAGTCAGTTCTTCTAAAGCCTTCTGGCGTGCCTCAATGTCAATGGTTTCACTGGCTACTCGATAGAACACTTTATGGTGCTTGTTCCAGTGGATTTCATAATCCCTGACAGTTGCAGACTCCCATCCTGGGCGACGTTTTAATGTGTCAAACTCCATCTGGCGTTCTGTCGTCCAGCTATGTTGCCAGCCCCAGTTTGTGTAGCCATCGTCAAGCAGTGTCGTGAATACCTCTACCTGCCGTCGCAGCCTGTAGATTTCCTGCTGGTTCTTGTTGTGCAACTCTCGGTACTCGTCCAGTTCTCCAGCGGCGATGTTGCTCGCCGGTACAAACCAGAACTGGTCGTCATCCCACTCAATCCAGCCTTCGCACTCGTCGCCTGTGTACCATTCCAATGTGCCTCCAGCGAATTGGCTAATAGCACCGTCGCTCGATTGGCAATCCAGGGTTTCGAGTATCGCTGCTATATCTCGTAGCTCGCCCCAAGTAAAGCGTGGCTGTGTCATGCCAACTGCTCCTTTTGCATACGTGTGTCTATTTGTTGCCTTGCCATGCCTGCCCATCACTATCCCTCCTTTGCCATATCCATTGTCCAGCCCAAGTACTCGCTTCAATCACATCCGGTTGCATCCTGTTTGGTGCCAGGATTAAAACGCCGCTGACAACCTGCATAGTGATGTATCCTCGACCCTCTGGCTCTGCCAATAGAACATAACGGTGCCTTGTTCCTTGATAGCTCATGTAATCGCTATCATCTCGGGCAACAAACAGTCGTCGCCTACCGTCAACACATGTCACCAGTGCATCTGGCATCGCTTTTACCTCAGTTGATTCTGGTCTACTGTTGCCATTGCCGTCATCTCTTAATTCCTCTCTTCCTGAGATAGCGTGGACACGAAAAATACAATGCTATCGACAACTCTTTAAAGTCTCTTCTTAAACTGTTGTTGTTAAATTCAAACATCTTGCTTCTGAAATTTGCACTTAAAGATTGACTTGCAAGCGATTCCCACACCGACCACAGATCACCAATAGATTCAAAATACTTCCTTAAAATTCGACCAGCAGCCCTGTATTCATCTTTCGAGTGCTTGTCTAAAGGGCCAAGATAATCGTCAATAAACATCATCACTGCCACAAATTCGTCTTTTTCATCCTCGCCCTGCACGCCTTCAAGCTCTTCGAGTAAGTGAAGTATTGCTTTTGTGTCATAAGACATTGGATGCTCTGCCATCCATTTTGCCCAGCAACTTGGGCAGCTACACAGGTCCGACTGTCGTAGCTCTTCATCATTAAAAAGATATTCCTCTGACATGTCTTTCACCTTAACTGATTCTGATCTACATCTTTAATCTTTGCCCACCAGTCAATTGTCTTTAGCGGCATCATCCTCAGATCCTCTGGCGGGTAGTATTTGTTCTCGTTAACGAACAGGCCAAGGGCTTGCTTGAATGTCATGTTAGATCTTCTGCATCTGTAGTAACATTCGATCCATCTCTTCTCTGTGTCGTATGCTTCTGCCACTTTGATCTTAGGGATAGGATCTCCCGTCATCTCGATCAGGCTACCGTTCTTCATAATAACAGCACGCTTGCTCTTCTCATGCTTGTAGCCACAGTTGTGGCAGAAGGAACCGAACGCCCTAATCGCATCGCACATCGGACACTGGATCGCACACTTCTCCTCTCCCCTCTGAACCTTATGCTTTCGGATGGAAGATGCTACAGAGTTTGACATGTTGAACATGTCTTCCCATTCTGTGCGGTCTGCATTAGGACTGCCATGTCGCCACCAATTACCGCCGTGGTCCTGAACTATGACACGGTCAATGGACGAATGGTTACGCATAACCCTACCGACCGTTTGGATGTACGAGACGATGGAGCCCATGGCACAGGCGAGTATTAGGTGAGCCAACTCTGGGATGTCGATCCCCTCCCTGAGTACATACCTATTGCAGATGACATGTATCTCCCCTCTCTTGAGCTTGGAGATGATCTCCTCTCTCACCTGCGGTTTGCTTCTATGATCCTTGCCATCGAAGTAGCAGTCCTCTCCATCAATGTGAGCAGCACGCACGCCCTTCTTCTCGAACTCATCCACGAACCACTTGCTCTCCTCGATTCCCGGAGCAAATAGGATTGTAGGTTTCTTGTGAGGGTTGAGTCTTGAGTATGACTTGAACACATGACCAAAGATGGACGGAGTCCAGACTCTCTTCCGGATCTCAGCCAGACTGAATTCCCCCGTCTTTATTTGTGACAGATTCCGAGTGTCGATCTCTGCCCCACCAAAGACATGGGCTGGTACATGGGCAGGGAATTCCAGACGCTTGTCCCTGAGTTCTGAGTTCAGGCAGCTAATGAACAGCTTGTCGTACAAGTTGCCCAGGTCAACAGGAGTAGCCGTGAAGCCGATACGGCAGCAGCCTCGATTGTCATGTGTCTTGAATACAGTCCTAGCCTTGGTCTCCTTTTGCTGATGAGCCTCGTCCACAATTACCAGATCAGCCTTGGGGATTCCTGACTTCTCTCTTCTAGCATAGACAGTGTCAATCGAACACAGTTGTATCTTGGTCAAGTTGCTTTGCTTGTCTGGGAACTGAGATGCGATGACACCGTAGTCCAAATCCTGTTCATCAAACTTCTTAATCAGTTGTTGCAGTAGAAGGTTGCGGCAACAGTAGACAACAACTCTCTTCCCATGCGCAACAGCATGCCTGATGATTGCCAGAAAGATCTCTGACTTACCCGCTCCCGTTGGAGCATAGACTACCTCGCTCGTCCCCGGCTTGTAGTCAAGAGAGACTACATGATCGAATGCCTTCTTCTGCCAAGGCCAAGGATCTACCGCAAAGTATGGTCGTCCTTCATCTTGACCAGAAGTTTCATTAGCTTGTCGTACTGATCCTGACATGTATTCCATTCCTCTAAAAAGTCCTTAGGCAAATGCATGAATGCCCTGTAGCTTTTACCAAGTTCCGCAATCGCTTGCGTCACATTCCTCTCAACCTTCATCTGCATTTTAACATCATGCGATAGCATTCCTTCCCTCTCTGCTATATCCACTTGTGATATTCCTTTCGCTCCTAGCTTCTGCCAGATGGCAATGACATCGTGAGCCTTGTCGGTTGCTATCTTCTCTTCTTTCAAGTAGTTCATGAGCTTAGGCTGAGCATGCATCACAAACTCATACCCTCGGTCAACCATATTGGCCGTGACATTGTGAGACTGGGGAAGCATGACCATGCTCTGGTTCATGCTGATGCCTGCCTTCTTCTTAAGCCGGACGGCGAGATGACCGACCAGAAGAGTCTTGGCCTGAATGGGTAGCCTGTCAGGGTCTTTGTCTATGAATGTTTCAACCATCCACTGCTCTATTGTAATCCTCCTTTGGGCAAGTTCTATCCTTAAGTCTATGGTTTCAAACGGAATGTTCATGTGCTTGCATATCTGATATCTTAGCCAGCCATTAACAATCCCTCCACGATACAGGCACAGGGGGAAGAGAACACCTTCTGACCTGACGCTGTCTAGAAGAAGCTCTACCTCCGCCCTGCTCCTGTCGGGAATACACTTCTTATGAAGTGCGAGACGCTTGAGTTCCTTCACCCTTAAAAGAACTCCTCTACCTCTGACTCTGCCGTCTCACTATCCTTTTTCTTTACCCCATCTCCCTCGGAGGAAGACGCTGCATCCTCCAATGCTTGGAGTGTAGCAACAAATAGCTGCTGCTCTACTTTGCTTTGTGGTGGATCTTCTTCCTTCTTCTTCTTCCACCACTGTAGCCATCTGATTCCATCGCTGGACTGAGCCATCTCTTCTGGATGCTTTCCCTTAAACTTTCCAAAGTAGAACGTGACCTGTTCTCCATCACCACTGTCATCACTATCAAAGTCTGACACATCTTTTGGCGGTGATGACTTAGGAGCGACCTTCGCTTGGTTCCGCTTTTGTCCAGCAGAAGAAGCACTGCCATTCGACTGGTACTTGTCGCCATCGTGGTGACCCCAGTACACATCCGAAGCGAGCCCGAGGTACACAGCACTACGACCGAACGCATCTGTCTCAGCCTTCTTGTAGGCTTCGTCCGGATCTCGCTTGACGTTCTCTCCGCCTGTACATTCAGGACATTTGAACACGCCGTCAACATCCGCCCGACACCACCAAACATACCCCGACACAAAGACCACAGTATCCGAACCATAATCTTCCCTCCATCTCTTTGTTACATGGAACCCCCATCCTTGTCCCACTGGACCGAACATCTCAGTCAGTCTTTTCATTCGCCAGATCGGCTCAATAGAATCTCCTCTGAATCCTTTGTTGAATGGCTTCTTCGCATCCGATGGAACCTCTGCAATTGACTTCCAGATTAAATCGTTCTCCACAGTTCTTTCCTCTTAAAGTGATAGTGTTGGTACAAGTTTCTCTGACAGTGCGTAAAGCGTTTCCGCCTCTTCCATTACATACTTCTCTGCTAAGCTCCTATCTTTATCCCATACTTTGTAGAACGCATCTCCCCTAAACCCTTGTGTCTTAGCCTTGATACCGAATGCAGCACATAGCTCTTCGTACTTTGGCATCGACCATACATCCCCCGGCTTGCTGTACTGGTAGCTCATCCACTTTCTAGCAAGATCAATGAATGACTTATCCCACTTGCCATACTCATTGCAGATAGGGAACGGAGTCTTCACGCCGTGGATGAGTGTTCTTGCTGTGATGTACGGGAGATCAAACTTCTCGATGTTGTACCCGAAGATCTCTCCTCCTCTACCCTTGGTGTAGCTAACTGCTTCCCACCAACTAGAAAGGATATCATTCTCATCCCCGCTCAGAATCCTGAACCCAACAATCCCATCCTGATCTCTGGTCCCAACACCGATAGCAATGATGCGACCGTAAAGCGGATTAATAGTTCCGGAAGATCTCTTTTGGTAATAGTAGTCCTCCTCCCTCCTTTCCCTATTCTTTTCCCACTCAAGCAGCTTCGCAACCTTGGTCTCTTCTTTCCAATTAGCTGGCAGCTTAGGTGGCTTGCTCTCATCGAATCTTGTTATGCCTTTAACATCAGACATAGGCAATGGCCCAGTCTCGATATCAAATACCATCCTCGGAATACCCATCCCTCTTGTACCTTCCGTCGTCATGGAACTTGCGATAGTTATCTCGTCCGCTTGCTCTTCCGCTTGGTCTTGTGACTAGCTCTCCCCGAAGAATTGTGTACTGCTTGGGAGCAGAAACTCCGATGCAAGCACACTGCTGATTCCAATCCAATTCAGTGATAACAAAGCTGACATTTAGGTCAGGGATCTCAATGCTCTCACCCTCTCGCCGCCATAAATGCAACATCATTTTCCTTTCTCTATTCTAAGTAGTTATCAAATCCTTCTTCCTCTAGACGCTCCATCTCTTTCAGCCAGAATTGTTTCTCTTGAGTCTTCGCTTGCGGACTCATGATCCTAACTTTCTTTGCCCTAGAGTAAGTGTACATTTGAAGCCGCCGGTCTTCCTCCTCCGACATGAACTGCGGTGGAAGATTGTAGTAGTATTCCAGTGCAGGTTCAAGCCTAGCAGGCACAGCAGGAGCGCCAAACTCATCCGGCTTAAGATTGTCGATGCTCTCCTGCGTTGACAGTAACTCCATCAACTCTTCCCTCAGACGGGCAGGAGCCCTGCCTTCCATCGCCCTTATGTGTCCAAGATGGTTTCCATTTAGTTGGTCATACGGGATAGGCTTCTTGCTTTCATCATCCTTGAAGACGTTCATTTTCCCCTCGGTCTAGGTACGAAAAGTGCATTTCAATTAGGGTGTAGGGTTGGGTGTCCGTTGGTCTACTCTGTCTCAAGCGGAAGGTAGTAACAGACCATCCACCAAACAAACAGTGCTGTCAATCCGACATCCACTAAAGCCCACCAGAACTTCTCATTGATTCTCATCCTCGAAATCCTCTCTCTCTAAAATCTCTAGCTGCCTCGGGGTGAGACCGCTCATGAACTTCCCGAACTGGTGGACCGTGTAGTTAGGCACGGTCCCAGTCTTTAGTTCGTAAGCACAATCCCCGCACCACCATGCTCCGTCATGGTATGTGCTTGCTATGTCACCGCAAGAGCAGAAGTAGTTTCGTCCGTAATCACCAGTTACCTTCTTCTCTTTTCCCTCTGTCATTTTAGCACTCAATCTTCTCCAGATCTTTTAGTTTCAGATAGCAGTCAATGCTGCACTTAGTCTTGCCAGCCTTAATAAAATTAATATAAGAAGCACTCTTGTTACATTGCTCAGCAATATAAGGTATGGTGCAACTGCTCATTAGATTGCCAATAACTCTTGGCACTTCAGATTGAATCAGCTTTTCAATCTTTTCCTTTTCAGTCTTGAACATAGCAACACGCTTGTAGTTACTGACCTTTGCCATCTAACAATCCCCTCTTAAGTAACAGGATAAACTAAGGTTGATTCACTTAGGATGATATCATTTCCCTGTGATGTGGCATAGACCTTTGACGGAGAATCTTTGCCCGTGATGACCCAGACCCTTTGACTGTCTGGCATGCGGAACCTGTCATTCTTTCCCAGCCAGTACACGCTTACCTTGTCATAGTCTGACCACTTATCCTCTTTGATAAATTCCCACTCCTCTGCCATCATTTGCATTAGCAATTGATCGTCCTGTTCCTCTTCCATTTAATTCTCCTCTATAGAAAAGATAGCAACCAGCCTGCGTAACAACACAGTGATGTCAAGCCAACGCAAGCCACAAACATTGCAGACAGTATCATGATTGTCCTACACAATTTGTCTATTCCTTTTTCTTTTTTCTCTGGCTCCTTGTATCCGGAAGTTTCTACACCAAAGAAATCGTACTCATCCACAGTCATCTTCCTTACTCCTTTGACTAGCAGAAGATTGGGACGGCAGATACTTTACCCCTCTTCTTTGAAATTGCAATAGCAGTTTGAGTTGCAGGCTGGTAGTCAGCCTTGATTGCCAGGGCGAACTCCGAGTATCCAATCAGGCATCCACACGATACCCAGTTCCAAGTGTCGATGAACTGATGCCAATGACCGAAGACATCTACAACAGCAGCCCTTCTTCGATTCCACGCAGACACTGCTTTGTTAGCTGGAATGCTTAGACCACCGACACCACCCGCAAACCTGATATTGTCACCATGGTGGAATCGTACATCATGCCCTTGGATCTTGAGCCAGTTGTGATAGCTCTCACCTATTCGGAACTTGAATGTCTCATCCCCGATGAACTCCTTTGCAATGAAATGGTATAGCCCCCACTCATAACTATTCTTATGACTGGTCTTGTGCCTCATCCTCTTGGTTGTTCTGCCATGGTTTCCGTTGCATGTAACTACATCTATCAGCTTGACACCCTTGCACTCTTGCTTGATCTTCTTCAATGCAGAACACAACAGATCTCTAGCGAACAGGCATGCTTCTACCGGGGACAGATAGTTAGACTCTACTAACTCGTCATGGATATAACCCGTGATCATGTCACCAAGTACAGCCACAACAATATGATCTACCTTGGCCTTTCTGTTCCATTCATGATACATATCAATGAATGACTGAACGACGCTCTTGGCCCTAGCTTCTGCAATTGATGGGGTGTATTGATTGATGCCGTTGGTCTGCTTTAGATCAATCCGCTCCTCGACATGCCAGTCAGTAAGCACAAGCACTAACGATACATCGCCATCCGTATCTACCGGAGCTTCCTTCCCCCACTTCCTCCAGTGAACAGATGACTGGCTCACTTCCTCGAACGCCTCCAGCCTAGCGTTGGCCATTTGAAGTTCCTCATACAGAAGACGCTGCTTCTGCATGAGAGACTTCTTTTCGGCTTTAGCCCTGGCTAGATCTCTCTCCAGCTTGACCTCTCGCCCAAGGGATGGGTCAATAGCTTTCGCCTTTTGCCTGACGCTCTTCTTATTACTAGTCATCGGAATCCCTTAGCCACCGTGAAAGGGTAGGGGCTGTTGGACATTTGTCCCCCAGCAGTTCAAGAACAACTTCCCTCCTAACAACAGTGATCGGAGCGGATATCTCTCCCGCTCTCCAGCCATCTCGAAAGTCCAGCATCTCTGCCTTCTGATCTTTGCTCAGGCTGTCGAACCAGATCTTCCTTGGCTCTCGCTTAATAGCTTTGGCCTTCTCCCTTATACTAATACGTTTCCCTGCCTTATTCATATACTACCAACCTCCTTGAGTATAATTATAAGTGCCTTGCTTATATCTTTTGCCGTCTGGTCTACCGTTTCTTCAGACACAATCCACATTGATGCATGCAGCATCTCATGTATTATTATCTCTACTAACTCTTGTCCCTTTAGCTTATTAGATATAAGGATTTCTTTCATATCAGAATCAGGATGCGAACACTCACCCATTGGCTCATCGAATGTCCACGGTCCCGGATCAACAAACCTTAGCCTCCACTTTGTTCCGTTGATAGATATTTTATAAGTCTTATCCCTCTTCTTTTCATCATCCATCTCGCTCCGCTCCATGACATAGCAAGTAGGTGGAAGAAGGTAGAGAGCGGCAGGACTCGAACCTGCGTAGGACTCTTCTCAGGATGATCAATGCCTGAGAGGCGGGGTCATCGCTAGCAGATTATCCGCACGATCCTAGCTCCAGCCTTGGCCAGAGTGTGGGATGCCCAACACCCACAACGCTCCCGTGTTCATGAATTATATCATTTCTTTCTCTGTAGATCCGCCCTTAATATCCTGACGTTTTCCCCAGTGTCGAAGCCTAGCTTCACTCTAGTTGGCGATGTCTTGAGAACCTTTATCTTTATGATCTCTTTCTTGTCAGGGTCATCCTCATACTGATTGGTAATGATGATGATTTCTTCTTTTTCATTTCTGGTTAAGACTAACATCTTGCTATCCTTCCTGTGTTACTTAGAGTCCCGCGATCAATAGACCGAGAAGAAAGAACCCTAGAATGACTAGGGTTCCCTTGGTTTGTTCTGACATTATAAGTTGTCCTTGATCAGAGTATTGAATCCTTCTATCACCCATTCCATCCAGCCTTCCCCAACTCCATCTATCTCGCACAACTCTTTGGCTACCATGTAGATGGCGAAGTCTAGATTTCCATCTTCATCGTACCACTCCCATACTCTGTCAACTTCCTCCGCCAACTCAGACCATGTGAATGGTTCTGGCCTGACGTTCCCCGCTGCCCACGCTGCTTCTCTTCCAGTGCATTTAAACTCGTTGCTATTTAGCATCTTGCTTGCTCCTATTAAAGTTCCTTGCGTACTCCCACTGCTTGTCTTCATTCATGTTGCAGTAGCGATACAGATCTGGTGCAGTTATCTCTCGCCATGATGCTGGCTCGCATATGTAGCTCCGTTCATCCATGAATACAATGTCGCCCACACTGACTGAACAGACACCCGGAACAGGATTGAACTCGTTCTGTCCCTCTTGGAAGACATGCTCTAGCCGTTCGTTGATTGTCTGCTTATTCCACACGGCATCGCTTATGCCTATGAAAACCAATCGACATCTCTTTTGATATGGTTGATAAACCGGGAACACTTTCATACTTGCTCTCCCTTGATTGCATCGACAATTGCATCGACCTTGCTGTAGATTCTTTCTAGTTCTTTGTCCACACTGGCGAACACTCTGCCTCCTACCATTATCACGGTAGAAGAATTAGTGACTGGCTCCTCTGTCTCTTTCCAGACAAACGCCTCGTACTTGTAGGGGTTGTATGTCACCTCCTCCCTGTAAGGATTAGCGAGCAGATCTTCAGGCGTCAGTCTTCCCTCTAGCTCCTTCTCTATCCGCTTGATTGTCCCACATGCAAAC
>Ga0208645_1004097_pt1 | contig 10463 bp, 25 predicted proteins | sample VirMetDEL_Sep_01_FD_184519 | JGI IMG/M metagenome (GOLD analysis project Ga0208645, IMG submission 184519) | Aqueous microbial communities from the Delaware River and Bay under freshwater to marine salinity gradient to study organic matter... | ecosystem: Environmental > Aquatic > Marine >...
GCAAGCAAGACAACTACACAAAGATGCGAGTGTGCGTATGGAGATTGTTCAGGCGTATATGCGGGCGTGAGGATTTGAACATGAGTTCGAAGATGTTGTTGTGGGCGGTGTGTGAAAGATACAGGTTTGAAACTTTTAGTAGTCATGATGCGATTAGTTATTATGCAAAGATGATAGGAACGAACAGGAGAAGTGCCGGTAGAGGTATGAAGGATTTAATTGAGAAAGAGATTCTTTGGTGCGTGCTTGAGGGGGAGAAGAAAAGGTTGCGTATGAGTCAGCCTGGTGGGAAGAAGCATTTTCTTTTGGTGGGTTTAGCGAATGAATTGATGCGTGAGTGAGGTTTGCGTGCTTGCGTGGGGGTGTAAGTCGAAGTGCGTGAGGAGTCCAAAAAGGGGAGTGTGATATATACGCGACCTCGACCTACTTGTTTATTATAATCCCAATTAGCGAAGTTACCAATAGCATAGCTATAAATACTCCGCTTAGGGATAGATAGATATTAATTATAGTTTCAATCATACCTCGTGGCTGTGTCGAATTTAAGTTGTTTTGATTTGATCAACTGTTCAACGCGGGTGTAGATTTCATCTATAGTATGGTTGCTACCATCAAGATCAAATTCTATGGTTACCTTGGTTACTTGGCGAGCTGATCGCTTACCAAATATTCTATCAAAGTTTTCATTAAATTTCTCTTTGTTATGTGGGCGAAAGTCCGAGCCTTTACCATTCATTTTAGTTCTCCTCGTTTTGTAATAGTTTTAAGTAGCTTTGCCATATGACATCTTCTACTTGGTTAAAAGTTCTAATGGTTGTGTTTATTCTATCCAAAAGACTATGGTTTATTTTATTTTGTTTGATGTGTTCTTCAAGGTTGAGGAATATATTCCGGTAAGAATCTAAATCCTCCTTCATTTCTCCTAAGCAGTAAGTTATATCTGCTAAGTCCTCTATTATGGTTTGTAAGTTTACGTTTTCTTTTTCTACTAATTTCATTTTTTCTCCTATATATAAATGTTACCGTTATAAAATAAATTTTCTGCTATGAATTCTAATATTCTGGCTCTGTCGGTTGTTTCATCTAGTCCATAAATATCTGATACAGTAAATACCTCTGACTCTAACAATCCTTTAGAGTCCATTTGTATGACTTCTTCGTGTATCTTTTCTAGTGCATGTTCGTTTGCTTGGTTACTCATTTTATCTCCTCGTTTAAGTATTCAATAATTAGTTTTTTGTATTTTGGTTCTTGTTTTAGATTGGGTAGTATGTTTTCCCTATCTGTTTTAGATAAAATCTTTAATAATTTCTCTAATGATATGTCTTGTTTTAGACCATATTTTGCTTTCAGCATTCTAATTGCCTCTGAGGTGTTCATAGAGGCTCTACCTTGCCTTCTTTTGATACTATGGCTATGTTGGTACCAGTTATCGTTTTAAGTAGCCATGAGCCTTTAGAATTAGTTAGAGAAAGTTCCTTGTTAGGTTGTTCTTTTTCTCCTATCTGCCCGGAATCATGGATAAAGCATTTAAATATGTATTCTGCTTGTGTAAATGTCATAATCTCCCCTTAAATAGTTCTATTAGTAATAAGATTTTTTCGTTTGATAAATGCCTTAAGTGTTTTGGTATTCGCCTTCTATCTATCTTCATCTTCATCCTCCTTGGTTAGTAAAAGATATGTCCCGTGTAGGCAAAAAGCCATGAACGAGAATACTATTATTATTCCTATTGCGTTGTTCATTGTGTTTGCTCCACTAATTGCTCTATTTCCTTTTTGGCTTTTGCTAGTTCTATGTCATTCATGTCAGATGCTATACATTGTGCAAACTCTTCTATCTCCGCAAGTTTTGATTCTTGTTCTTCCGGTGCTGTTATGTATAGCATTGATGCAAATTTAAACATGCTTATGTTGTCTCCTTTTTCTTGCCATTCATCCATTTTGGTATTTATTAATTCATTCATTTTGTTTGCTCCTGTGCTTCTTTATCTGTTTGGTAAATATTGCAATCATCACATTTCTGTACTTCTTGCACTTCTTTTTTTGTGTTGAATGTATCTATCCACCCAACACCATTACATAAATCGCATTTCATCTACTAGCCCTCCTTAGTCGTGCTTTCTCGTTGTTGTGTTGCCTTGTCTCCTCGTTCAATGGTTTGTGAAGTTCCTCTAAGTAGTCAAGGGCGATCTTTTTTTGATCCTTGTTTAGTTCTATAAGGATTTTATAATCTGATCTTTTATATAAAGGCCATTGGTAAAAACATTTTTCTTTGTTTTTGTATTGCCATAAAACCGGTTTATCTATTCCCGGGATATGGTCTTGCCATATAAAATGATCATCATCAAATTTATCTATAAGTGTCATTCTTGCACCTCCTTTAATTTATAAAAACCTAAAGAGTTAGAGCAATCTGTTTGCCCGTTTTCATCAACAGGATATAAAGATAAAAACTTCTCTCCTGTTTGGTCATCAGTCCATAAATTAATATCTATGGTTTGGTCTTTGTGTATGCCTTTAACGTTTTTATATTCGCTTTCAGCGTTAAATGTTCCCCATGAGTCGCTTGGATATATGTTAGCCATTAGTAGCCTCCTTTAAAGTTGATTTAATTAAGTGATTTGCTTCTTTTTTGTTTGGTGATGATTTATATATTTCACTTAGAATAAAATATAAAGCTACATGAAATATATGTATCATTCCTAAGCCCTTATCATTTGCTTTTAACATTGCATTAAAAAGATCTTCTTGCAATTCATAGTGTGCTTTTTTTTCTTTACTCATTTCTGCACCTCTCCTTGTATAAATGCTTTTCTAATATTGCTTGTTTCATCTAAATAAATTGTTTGTTCTGTATCATCATTCCCACAAAAAGGACATATAGGTATAAATTTATTTTTCTCGCCATAATGGTTATGGCATTTAAGACATTCTATTACTTGTAAATACATTATTCCCCCTCCTCCTCTTCTGTTGGTTCTTGTATACATTCCCAATTGCCACCGCTTTGATCTACTTCATCAGTAGTACCGCCACCGCTTAAAAATATCTCAACAGCCTCTTCATAACTATTGGCTAAAACCTCCGTTTCCTCTGTTACTGTAAAAGTGTTACTAAAAATATATTCTTTTGGTTTACTCATTGTCTTGCTCCTGTGTAATCTGTAGATTCAACAATATTGCATATTGATGCTGAATAAACATCTTCTATATCAAGCAATCTTTTATATGCTGTATTTACATTCTCTTTGGTTGCATAATATGAATAATGGTCTGTAAGTTTCTCACCACCTGCATTCCAATCTTTTTCCTTTTCTGTCCAAACTAATATAAATCCGTTGCTCATTGTGTCACCTCTAATTGTTTAAGTGTGTTGCCATACTCTTGCTCTGTGATGTATGAATAAGATTTTAAAAATTGCTCTTTGGTTAAAGTGTTAAAGTCAATCATCTTCTCTTCATCATCTATGAAGTTAGATTGATTAACATTTTTTATTGTTGTAAAACTTATAACCCTCGCTTTCTGATCCCACAAAGTATTATCAAGTGGCGATATATAGCCATCTTTCCAATCTTGTAACACTTTGTTTCTTGCTTCTTCATAGTTTTCGGCTGTTACAACTATGTCGTGTATGTGTTCAATTGCTAACTCTACGCTGTAAGTTTTCATAATTCCCCCTAGTTTTTTAAGAAATGGTTAATAAGATATGAACCGTGCCACGCTTTTTTATTACGTGGCTTTTCGGTTAGTTTGATTAGTAGTTGTTTAAAATTCATCTATGCTACCTCCATGATTTGAATTAGTTCTCTTTGTTGTTTTTTCATCTTTGCACCGTGTCCGGCATATGCTATAACTTTGATAGACTTATCCCAACAAGCCCGGCACTTTTTACATTTACCATCTTGAAGCGGTGCATTGCATACGGTTGCAGTTGTTTGACTGTCTATAAATGGAATAATGGTTGATGAGTATTGAGCATCTTGTATTATTTCCCCGTTAATGCCATCACTAGAAAGCCTTACAACAACATTATCAAGCTTATTAAGTCTAGCAATAACATCTCTAAACTTTTTAAACTTGTGCATTCTTGTAGGTATCCAATGCCTTGTCCATGGTGTAGCCTTACAGATTTCATATATCTTTTCGGCTAGTCTTAGGCTGTACATATCGCCACTGTCGAACCATCTAAAATATCTGTCGCTGTCAAGTTCCTCTATCATATCGGCTACCCATTCCGCCCTTTTCCAGTCTCTTTTATTATGGTTTCTAGCCTCTTTAACATTTTTAAAACGATAGTTTCCGCCTACTGCATAACAGCCCTTACAAGCCGGGACAAGTTCACCGCTTGAATCTTTAGAAGCCGGGCAAGTCTCTAACGCTTCAAGGCTCCACGATCTAGAGTTTAATTTACCTACTTTTGAAATTTTCATTGTGTCCCTCTATTGGCTTATAAATTGTTCTAGTTCTATAGCTTTGTTTTTTAGGGTTATCTCAAATTTTTTCATGGCTTCACTTGTTGAATAGCCGAAAAATGTTTCCTTAACCGGTTCATTTGTTATGGCTTCTACTGTTCCATATAATGTAATTTGGCCTTGTGAACCTTTCTTGATTCCGCCATGTCTGTAATATTTTAGTTTTTTCATGTTGGTTACCTCTTTAAAATTTATATATATCACTACCACGACAGCCCCGGATAACCGAGGCTTTTAAATCGTGGTTGGGGGTTAATAAGTATTCAATGGTAAAACAATATTGTCTTTAAAAGGTATTCCATCATTTATAAACCATTGATAATTTTTTTGATAAATACTAAATGGCGAAAACTCGTTTATTCTTGATTTGGTTGTGTTGGTATAAAATCCATCAGTATTAAGAACAATTTTGTCTTTGTAATGAATAACCACTTCTGTGTTATGTAGCCTTACACCAAATCCGCCATCATCTCTGACAATTAAATATGTATTGTTTGCAAGTTTTCTTTTTCTTGTCTTTGAAAGTTCTTTTAATTCTTTATATGTATTCATAATTTGTTACCTCTTTTAATTGGTTATTAATATATATCACTCTTATATGATACATAAATATGTACAGACTGCAACACATTTATATAAAATAATGTAATTAATTATCAAATAAGGCTTAATTAATACCCTTTTAAGCTATAATTAATCGGAATATGACAACAAAAACACCAAAAAAAAGAGGGAGAAAACCTATAGTTATAGATTATGAAAGGGTTGAATATCTCGCCTCGCTTAACATGGGAATCATGGACATTTGCAAGTCATTGAATGTGGGTTGGGATACATTTAACAAGCATAGAATTAAAAAAAATTCGGAATTAGCGGAAGCATTGGACAGAGGAAAAGCAAAAGGGCTTCAACTAGCAACATCAAAGTTAATGGAAAAAATACAAGACGGGGAATTTAACGCAATACAGTTTTATTTAAAATCGGCTGATCGTGACACCTGGGCGGACAAGCAAACAGTAGAACATACATTAAATATTAAAGAAGCACTCACGCACGCACAGTCAAGAATGAAAGTTATTAATCATCAAGAAAAAGAAACGCTATCATTAAAAGATGTTAAAGACTAATGCTTGCACGCGTTCACGCGTAGCCCCGTTTGTGCGTTGTTGCGTTGCGTTTATATAATATGCATAGAAAAGAAATTTACCCCCCCTTTGCGTACGTGGGTGGTGCGTTATATATATATACACTATGCGAAAATTTTTTTAGGTAATTTTTATGAAGTATAAAGCAGAAGAAGAAAAGCTATTGATGACCGAATTATGGTCACCAGTAATTAAAGATAACCCATTAAATTTCGTCAAATTTGTCTTTCCTTGGGGAATGAAGGATACCCCCCTTGAAGAATTTAAAGGGCCAAGGAAGTGGCAAGAAAAAATTTTGCGAGAAATGACAATACACATTCAACGTAATGGTGTTAAGGATTTACCAGAGATGTTTAGAATGGCAGTAGCATCAGGTCGTGGTATCGGTAAATCAGCTTTGGTTGCTTGGATTATTTTGTGGATGTTATCAACCAGATTAGGATCAACAGTAATTGTTACTGCTAACACAGAACAACAGTTAAGAAGTAGAACATGGGCGGAGCTTGGTAAGTGGCTTACATTATCTTTAAATTCTCATTGGTGGTCAAAAACTGCAACAACCATAAAACCAGCTGCTTGGTTTGATCAAGCATTAGAAAGAGATCTAAAGATAGATACTGGTTACTACTACGCCCAAGCACAATTATGGAGTGAGGAAAACCCAGATGCGTTTGCAGGTATCCACTCATCATACGGAGTATGTTTGATTATGGATGAAGCATCGGGTATTCCAGCTCCTATTTATTCTGTATCAGAGGGATTCTTTTCTGAACCAACTCCAAATCGTTTTTGGTTTACCTTTTCTAACCCACGCAGGAACCAAGGGCCATTCTATGATTCATTCCACAGCGCAAAAGCATTTTGGAAAAACGAACAGATAGACTCACGCACGGTTGAAGGTACTGACAAAGATCTCTTCAGCAAAATGATTGAGCAGTACGGGGAAGATTCTACAGTCGCACGCGTGGAGGTGATGGGCGAATTCCCAACCGCGGATGATGATACTGTTATACCAATGGAACTAATTAAAAGCGCAGTTGATAGAGATGTTTCACTCGCAGCTAGTGAACCTATTGTATGGGGATTGGACGTAGCAAGATTTGGTGGAGACAATTCTGCCCTATGCGTGCGTCAGGGAAATCATGTCCTTGAAATTCAATCATTTCCATCTATGGATTTAATGCAACTGTGCGGTGTAATTAAAAATCGTTATGATGATGCAACTGCAATAGAAAGACCACAAGAAATACTAATTGATGTTATTGGACTCGGTGCCGGTGTAGTAGATAGATTATTAGAACAAAACTTACCCGTGCGTGGAGTCAATGTCGCAGAAGCACCATCAACGAAAAAAAATTATTTGAACCTACGCGCGGAATTATGGTTTGCAATTAAAGACTGGTTAAGTTCTAGAGATTGCAGATTACCTCATGATAATGAGCTAGAAGCAGAGTTAGCTTCCCCCTTATATAAATACACATCTAGTGGTAAAATAAAAATTGAAAGCAAAGACGAGATGCGCAAACGTGGCATCAAGTCACCAGACAAGGCAGATGCGCTTGCATTAACAATGGCAAGTTCAGCTGCAAGTTTTAGTGGAAGTGGTAACCATTTTGGTTATAATTTTAGACAACCACTTAAATCACGAATAATTAGAGTTGGATAAATTTATGGCAAAAAACAAAAAAATTGAAGAAGTCTCTGTAGAAGTTAAAAAAGAACAAGACCTTTTAGACTTAAGCGGTGTTATCAAGGCAGAGATGGATGATGCCAAAGATTTCATACACCAAGTTGGAGAGGAGAGAGCAGAGTCAACCGAATACTATCTTGGTAATGAACCACAAAGCACCTCAAGCGTGCAATCAGAATTTATATCTACGGATGTTAGAGAGAGCATATTATTTATGTTGCCATCTATCATGCGTACTTTTTTTGGTACGAAAAAAATTGTAGAGTTTGTACCTAAAAACGCAGAAGATATTCCGCTTGCAGAACAACAAACTGATTATATTAATTATATTATCCAACAAAAAAATCCTGGCTTCCAAGTTTTATATGATGCATTTAAAGATGCGCTAGTTAGGAAGACTGGTTTTGTTAAAGTTTTTTGGGATGATTCAGTTGTAGCAACCACGCACGAATATACGAATCTTGATCCTGCATCTTATCAAGCACTTATCTTAGATAAAGATGTCGAGATAGTTGAAGAGTCAGTTACTAAAGAAACCATTACTACACTTGATCCACTAAGCGGTGAAGAAGTAACAGAGGAAATACCAGTAAGTTTTGATTTAACAATTCGAAGAGTAAAACAAAAAAACCAAGTGTGTATTGAAGCGATACCACCAGAAGAAGTATTAATATCAAGACACGCACGCGACCTCCAGTCTGCATCCTATGTTGCACACAGAATGATTAAGTCTGTTTCTGATTTAGTAGCAATGGGTTATGACGAAGAAGAGGTAGAACAATACGCAAGTTATGGCGGTAGTGCAGTAGATCCAGAGGCTTATGAAGAAATAGAAGCAAGAAACCCATTTGATAATATGGTATACCCAGACAGAAACGATGCTGGCGGGAAAGATGTTTTATATGTAGAGCATTACTTGTTCTATGATTTTGATGGTGACGGTATTAATGAAAGAATTAGAGTATGTACCATCGGTAATGGTATTCATGTTTTAAATGTAGAACAATGGGATGATTTACCAATATGCATGTTCTGTCCTGATCCAGAACCGCACACAGCTATTGGTTCATGTCCAGCTGATTATTTAAAACCTATACAAGCTGCTAAGTCACAAATTATGCGTGATACGCTTGATTCACTAGGTCATTCAATTTTCCCAAGAATGGGTATTGTTGAAGGACAAGTTAATGTTGACGATGTGTTAAATACAGATATAGGACAACCCATACGTATGCGTGCGCCAGGAATGGTACAACCATTTGCAGTACCATTTGTAGGTAAAGAAGCATTCCCAGTATTGGGATATTTAGACGAAGCCAAAGAAAATAGAACTGGCGTATCTAAAGCAAGTGCAGGTCTTAACGCTGAAGCGCTACAATCAACTACTAGCGCGGCTGTGACTGCAACTATGAGTGGCGCGCAAGGAAGAGTAGAACTTATTTGCAGACATTTTGCAGAAGGCGGCCTAAAAGAGATGTTCAGAACCACAAATAACTTGGTTATCAAGCATCAAAACGCCCAAGATGTCTTTAGATTAAACGGTAAATTTGTACCTGTAGATCCAAGATACTGGGATACAGACAAAGACTTAGTGGTTAATGTAGCCATATCTAAGTCATCTGATACAGAAAAGTTCTCAATATTACAAAATATCGCAAGCAAGCAAGAACAAATTATGCAATTGCTAGGGCCACAGAATCCTTTAGTAAATCTACAGCAATATTCTAATACTTTAACTAGAATGATTGAGTTAGCTGGATTCCAAGACTCTACCTCATTTATTAATGCTGAAGTTCCTCCAATGCCACCACAACCAGAGCAAGATAAACCATCTGCTGAAGAAATGTTGGCACAAGCTGAGATGCAAAAAGCACAAGTTACTGCGCAGAAAGCCTTGATTGATGCAGAAACAGATAGGATGAAAATCATTCTTGATGATGATAGACAAAGAGATATAGAAGAGGCACAATTAAAAGTCAAAGCAATGGAACTCCAAGCTAAGTATGGCGCACAGGTAAACATTGCTGAACTTAACGCAATCATGGAAAGAGACAGAGAGGCCTTACGACAAAGTGCAAAAGATCAAGCTCAAGGATTATTTACAGGCAATGTACCACCAACACAAAATATTTAATTTAGAAGTGCTTGAAGGTGATATGGTTTATGTTGGTAAAGAAATTAAAGCAAAAACAAAAGACGATGCACTAAAGATTATGAGCTTGATGTCAAATGGTGAGGTCAACGCAAACTCTGAAATAATATTTATTGAGGAAAAAGAATTACATTAATGAAGAAATATTTAATTGAAGCATGGGAATGGTTAGATAACTTGATGAAGCCAAGACCTATAATTAGAACAAGGAAAAACAAATAATGGCAATTACATATAGAGGTGAAAGGTTTAGTGGTTACAACAAACCAAAAAGAACACCGGGAAAGTCTAAAAAGTTTGCTGTTCTGGCAAAGCAAGGAGAACAAGTTAAGTTGGTTAGATTTGGTGATCCTAAGATGACAATTAAAAAATCACAACCAAAAAGAAGAAAGTCTTTTAGAGCAAGGCATAAATGTGATACTAATCCACCTAGCAAGCTAACACCAAGGTATTGGAGTTGTAAAAAATGGTAAACGTATGGGATATGAAATATAAGGGTAAAAAAACAACCCTAAAAGGCAAAAAAGGTTACTCTTCCGCAAAGGCGCAAGCTGATAAAAAGTTTGGTAAAAAACCATCACTTGTTAAAAACATGTGGATAAGCAAGAAAATGAAAAAGGACAAGTGAAGTTTCTAGTTAATTTAATAGATAAACTTTTAGAAAGATCATTGCAAAAACACGCGGATAAAATACATAACAACACAATAAAAACCAGGAGAAAAAAATGCCAAAAGTAGGTAAAAAACATTACTCTTATACAGCTAAAGGAATGAAAGCTGCAAAAGCAGCGGCTAAAAAAGCTGGCAAAAAAGTAACGTATAAGAAAAAGAAAAAGTGAAGCCATCTTCTGCTAAAGCCAAGGGCAGGGCTTTACAACAATGGGTGGTAGATAAACTCATTGAACTGCTAGGATTTGATCCTGAAGACCTAGAGTCAAGACCAATGGGATCCAATGGCGAAGATGTCATTATGGGAGTTCAATCCCGCAAACAATTTCCTTAT
>Ga0208645_1004099_pt1 | contig 10462 bp, 9 predicted proteins | sample VirMetDEL_Sep_01_FD_184519 | JGI IMG/M metagenome (GOLD analysis project Ga0208645, IMG submission 184519) | Aqueous microbial communities from the Delaware River and Bay under freshwater to marine salinity gradient to study organic matter... | ecosystem: Environmental > Aquatic > Marine >...
CAAACTTAATATGGATTTCAATACCACGAGTTCCCACACGACCACCAGTTAAGCGAGTCGCATTATAGAAGAATGAACCACGAAGATCAATGTCTTGTTCTAAACCTTCGAATGTGATATCAGAATCGATGCCGCCACCACCAGAATTATATTCATCTCGGGTGACGAAAATAACTCCTTCTGTATCCTGTAAGAGATTAAATAATCTCGCCGTGTTAGTAATATTAGATGAGAACTCAAACTTATCATTGTATCGCAGATTGTATGATAATGCTTCTACTTTATTAAGATTCGCTCCTGCCCCACCAACATCAGAACCTTCTGCGGTGACACCTTGGGTAAGAACACCTTCATTTCCACGCGGAATATTAAACATAGTAATTACTTTATTCACTTGACGACTCGCCATACCAATATTCCTTACTGTATCACTTTGTAGCGATGCTTGGGTGACGGAAGTAGAAATCATACGATGGTCTGTGAAAGAGAATGACATACTCTTATTCTGTTCCGCATAACGAGCCATCTCATCTCCCGAACCATAGAAGATATAATCAGCACAGAACTTTAATTCATTACGATCAATTACAAAATCCTGAGATGCCGTCCCTGTAATTTTTACAATACGATTATCAGCTGGGGGTCTGAATGTAAGTTCAATATTAATTGGTTCAGTAATCATATATAAAGGAAGCTGATGAACCTTCAAGAAGGGAAATAGATCACTTAAATCAATCGCATAACTTGGAGACTGGGCTCGTGTAGCCGCCGAAGTCCCATCCATAAGAGCGAAAGGAAGCATCTTCATATCATCTCCATCTAAATTACGACCCACTTCAAGACCATAAGTATCGGCTTCTTCGCTTTCACCTTCTCCATAAACAAATGCGTGATTGAGACATCTTCCAGTTGTGTATAATTCCCTTTCGACATTGTTCTCATTAGATATATGAGCCGATTTCAATCCGTGAAGGTAATCCCAATCAGAGATTTCATTAATTACTTTATTACCAACTTTTAAAACTGCCTTTTTAACTACCGAACCAATCCCAATATTTACAGGAAGCAATGCTCGTGATACTGCTGTCGCGGGAGTTAAACTTAAAAAGAGCTTCGAATGGCTGTGAAGGAATCCTTTGTTCTGAAGAGTGAAACGACAGAATCCATCTGTTGTCGCTCCCGAACCTTCATTGAATACAACAGGATCAAGAAGGTCGGTTTCAAGATGCTGTAAATAATTCACGGGAACTTTTCCAAGACGAAGAAAATCAGGAACTTGCTCTGGCTGTTGCTGTGCTTCCATATTTATGATATATTTCAACATAAATTATGGATTTATAAAAAAAAAAATTATTTTATTATAGAAATTAAAAAATCTCACTATTGCATCAGCTGAATTCCGTTCGGTCCCCAAAGAAGTGTCGCTCGTGCCTTTACATAAATAAAGACAGAGATGGGATTATCACTTGTAAGGTTGCTTTCAAGCGAACATCCCCATTGAGCCGACGAGAAATCTTGACCCGAATTATATTGACTATATTTCATACCAATACCAAACAAGGCTCCGCCATCACCAACATCCAAGTAAGATTCATCAGTCGCCAACATATTGTATCGGCGATTATTATTCTGAGAAGATACGGAACTTCTATCTGTCATATACTCTGGAATTACCGAATCTACAAAGTGTCTTAATAGTTCGGGATCAGGAACAAGTGTATTTGAATCTTTATCAATGTTGGTGACGATATCATATTCAAGCGGATATTTTACACCGCCACGAAGGAATTGAACTCTCTTGAAATGAGCGATGTTCCCATTTGCGAGAGATGGATAAGTAGTCGCATTACCATTTGCCGTAATTGTATTGATATTTGCCGAGGGACAGAAGTTCATAAAAACACTCTGAACCGCTTTCAATCCAAGATTAAATTGAATCTGAGCGTTAGTGCTATTAATAGATGTGTAAAGAGTTTGGATTGTATTGAATGATAATGAACCCTGTGTTTGAGAAGCCATTCTCGCCATCTCTTCCGCCGGAACATCACTTACTTCAAATGTAAGTTCAAGATTCTCAAGGACATAGTGAGCGTCAAGAATATTCGTTGTTTCCGCTGTGCGAGAAAATAAAGCATTCTGATCGGGAGACAGATGAACTTCAATCTGTATCCCACCAAAACTCTGATCCATTAAATTAATCATATTTCCACTGCGGAGAAACCCGGTTGGAAGATAACAAGAGAACTCATTCACTTTACTATCACTCGCATTTCCAACCATAACAGTTTCAAAGAACGCATCTGAGTTCGGCATAATGAGATTTGCTTCTCCCATGTGACCCATAAGGTCTTGTTTAGATGAACCAAGTCCCAAGTATGAACTTAAATATCTTGGATAATGACGAATATGTTCGCAGATTTGTTTAGATTTATTATGACGAATAATTACTTGATCCCATAGATTGTAAATACCAAGACGATTATCCATAGATACTTGGTTCGCATCCGCCGATAAAATCGGTGTGGGAGTGGCGAGATTATCCTTGTAAAATCTCGCCTGTCCTGCGATACGAATAGATTCAGGATTTAAAATACCATTCTGTGCTTGAATGGTAAAAGATAAGACCGGGAAGCCATTTTTGAAGCTAATTCTTCCATCGGAGGGGATGTTATCTGGTCTTACGGAAACATAACGAGAAGTAGCCATTATTTTATAAAATTATATTTATAAAAAAACAAATAAAAAAATAAACAAAAAAAGTATGGAACAATACGATATATTTATCATAGTTGGTTGTTTATTATATATGTTGGGATGGTATGGATTATATCATTGGATTAATTGAAGTGTCCTGCTCTGATTCGCAAGGTGAATATATATTTATAACATATCATATCAATTTTATTTTTGGATTGTTTCCATACTCTCCTTTTTGAATCATTAAATCTCCATCTATTTCCAGATTTATCATAAGATATATTTTTATAACCGCTTTTATTAGTTTTATAGATTTTTTTATTCATATTTTGAATACTTCTATCAGCCCATCTTAGATTAGTATAATGATTATTAAGGATATTTCTATCTATATGATCTACTTCGGGAAAATTGTGTGGATTGCGAACATAATGAATAGCAACTAAACGATGAACTCTAAACTTTTTTTCTCCTTTTTCATTAGTTAATCCGAGTCGTAAATATCCATCTTGATTTGGATTTGATTTCATAAAACCTTTTTTTAATCCCTTAACTTTTTTAACTCTCCCATCAGGATATATTAAATAATTACTATATCCTTCAATTTCCATCTTTAAAAAAAATATTATAAAAAAGTTTCAATTTTCACTTTATACTATGACCTCGACCGCCCCGCTTCCGCGCATCACTAATCTGCGGACGTGGAACACAAAGCTATTTATGATCTTGTTCTTGGTGGGTGCCGATGACTCTTCATATTTAAGTAATACAGATAAATCCTTGTCGCGGAGATCTGTCGCACCCTGCATAGTAGCGAAGCCTCGACCGAGATTCCAGTTTTCAAGATATTTTCTGAACGACCTTGGGACTACTCCCGCATTATCAAGAGTTTTTTCTAGCTCGTAAAGATGGAAAGCATCTATGGATTCACGAGTCGCACATTTCTTGGTAGAAATCGGGCGAGAAGGAACAAGTTTTCCATTAATCTGATACTGAACAGAAGATAGTTCATCGCAAATACCGACTAAACCTGAACGATTGGAATTAAGTTTCGTATCCATAGCATCTTCGGTGATCTTGTATGTTTCACTTGCCGATATAAGCTGTGCTGATGTATAAATAGAACTATCACAAGGCTGAACGATTAATGATTTTGCTCGTGAGTTCTGAGAGTGAATTAAAAATGATGTTTGTCTATCACTCGCGAGTAAAGAGTTCTTGTAGTTGGTGACGGAATGTATATCAAATTCTATTGCTTTTCCTTCTCTCGCCTTAGCTAGCATTCCAGCCATATAACTCGGATCCAATTTAACTTGATGAACTACAAGGTTAAAGTTAGATACTGTGTATTCCGCAGGATATGATGTAGCATCACACACTGCCGTAGAATATAAGACCCATTCACCTGATACAATATTTTCCCCAGTAGTGTTAGTTCTTGAATTAGTAAATAAGACTTCTATAAATCCATTATCACTCGCATTGATTTCATCAATCGTTAAAGCACCAGAGAAAGTTGCTTTTGTTCCATCAGCGACTTTCATAAGTCCAACTGTTTCACCAACAACAAAGGGAAGACGATTAACTTCATTACCATCACCAGTATTTCCAAGATTATTATCACTCGCCAAGTATAGTTCCTGAGTTGCCGAACCATTTACCCAATCGGAAGCCATCGCATCTGAACCGGTTTCAAGGATTTGTCCGTAGAAAGGATTAGATTTTAATCGGCGTGAATCAAGAACTGTATCTAATTGTTTAATAACTCGTGCGGCTGGTTGTAAATCAAACTCCATATAAAGACCATTTGACATCGCAACTGGGAAGATAGATCCTGAGAATACTCCTGAGTGGATGGGAACACAACACTTCACAGTAAGGAAGTCCGCATCCGTAAGAGCAGATTCTTTACCAGCACCTTCGGGGAAGTATGGATTTTTAATTGTATCCGTGTATGCGGATTTACTTGTTCCCTTAGTTGAACGATTGGGAATGGAAAAGGTAGTTCCACCTTCTTCCAATGCTCGTAAGTTCCTTTTAGAATCATCCGTATCATAATCATATCGGAGACATACAAGGTTTGAATATTCATTTAGTTCTTCAATTAGATTCCCACGAGTTCCATCATAGATACGGATATTTTTGAAAATTACTCCTGCACCAGCTTCATCTAATTGAAGAAGAGTGGGAGTTCCACCAGCAGTGATCGCCGATAGTTTTACATCAAACTCAAGATACGAGTTTTTACCATCCATCATTCCCACAGTCGGGGGGATCATCAAAGTTATTTTTTGACCTGATGTGTATGATAAACCATTCTCACTTGGGATTTGAACCTTCTCTTCACCAATTTGAGTCACATTATCAACATTCCAATACGATGTAGCCATTTTATGATAAATAATAATATTTTATTTTGATTTTAAAATTGTTAATTTTTTTAAAAAATATCATATAATATGGAAGATATAGAATTAGAATGTTGGTCGGAAGAAGTCGAACTCTTATTAAAGAGTTGGTCTGAGAAGGCGACTTGTTTTCGGTGGTTGCACGATAGATGTGAAAAAAAATATCGTAGAAGATATTATTCATTTTCAATCCCAGTCATTATATTATCCACACTCGCAGGAGCTTGTTCGGTTGGTTTATCCACTTATGTTCCCGAAGATAAACAGGAAGCAGGTTCAGCAATTATTGGTGGAGTCAATATCTTCACAGGAATTTTAGGCACTTTACAGAACTTTTTAAAAGTCGCAGAGCAGATGGAAAGTCATAGAGCATCATCGGTGGCGTGGTCTAAACTTGGAAGAGCTATTTGTATTGAACTCGCATTAAATCCATCACGAAGAAGCAATTGCCACGATTTTTTATCTATTAGTAGAGCCGAGTATGATCGTTTAATAGAACAATCTCCTTGTATTACAGATGATGTTATTAATGTTTTTAAAAGTAGATTTAAGTCTTACAAAGTTTCTAAACCGAGTATAACAAATGGTTTGGATACTTGTCATATTTTTAAAAATAAAGTAGATAATGATATTAAAGAAAAAGAATTAAAAGAACTTTCGGGGGAAGAAGAAATTGAAGAAGAAGCAATCCCATAATTTTTTTATGTCTTTTATTATAAATGGTAAAAATATTTGTCATTAATATATCAGATGAAAGATGGGAAAGATACAAAGATAATGAACGATTCACAAGATGGGAAGGATGCGACGGAAAAAAGCTCAGTATGGACTTCATTGATAAAAACTATATCATATATTGGAACGCTAATGAATCACATAAAAGATGTGTCGCGGGATGCGGTGAAAGCCATTTATCACTTCTCAGACACATCTATGAAAATAAAATAGATGATGCGATTATTTTAGAAGATGATGTAGATATTGATTTTGATAGATTAGATATTTTAAAAGATGTAAATGAGTTTTGTTATTTGGGCGGACATTTTCAAGGTAAGACTTTAAAACATAAACCATATACAGGAATACTATTTGAAGGAGTCAATACAATTACTGCTTTTACATTTACAATCGCAGGAGCATACGGATATTACATACCAACTTATGATATTGCGGAATCACTATACATTAATATAATGAGTAAAACAAAACGAAGGGGATTTGATTGTGAGCTTCGTAGATTACAAAAAGGAAATAAAATAAAAAAATTTATCTATCCAGCCATAGTGGAATTATATCTTCCTGTGGCTCAGACTGGATTTAGTTGTCAGAGTTCTAATTTTAAATTGACTGATTCAAAGAAGTTTTATTAAGGCACGAACTATTGTTAATATTCTTCATCAGAACTTGAACTTTCTTCTTCACTTGATGAATCATTCAGTTGTTGAGCGAGAAGTTTCAAAAGTTTTTTCTTATCTTTTTTAGATGATGTTTTTTTTTTCTTTTTGTTTTTCTTTTTTGAATCTAGTTCATCGTGGATATGTGCTGTTTTTAACTCAGTAATTTTACTTTTTAGTTCAATAATAAGATCATCTTTTTCTGAGATTTTTTTTTCTAATCTTCGGCAAGTTATATTATATTGAGAAAGATTATAAGATTGACGATCTATTTGATCGCGATATGTTTGTAAATTATTTTTTTGAATATATTCATCATTCCATTTTTTCGCCATATCTTTTATGTTTGAATTACATTGGGGACAAGTAAATCTCGTATGACCTTTACATTTTTCATTTAATGTGTCAATTTGTTTTTTTAAAACTCTAATTTGACTTTGTAATTGTTTTTCTTTGATATAATCGCTTGTTTGTATCATAGTTAATAAATGTTGAATTTCTTTTGAATAATGTTTTAGTTCAGAACATTGAATTAAATCATTAAAGAATTGTTTTGTGGTTTTCATCTTATAATAATGTTTTTGAGTTTGTTTGGATACTTCATCATCGTAAGCATAATTACCTTCTTCGAAACCTTGTAAAAACTTAAAGGATAGTTGTTTGATTTCATCTTCGTTAAACATTTTACTATTGTATAGAAAAAAAAACTTTAAATATTAGATTTAATTTTCTAGATAATTAGTAAAATTCTAACGAGATTATTAAAATTACTAACGAAAAAGGGTCGTTTATGGTAATAAATTAGTAATGAGATTTTTAAATTAGACATACACGATTGCGTAATAAAATTAAAAAAATGATATTTCTTAGAGCAAAGAATAATTACTATTTTCAAATAAAGAGTATATATCTCATTCAACCATTGGCTATATATATATAGAGAGAATATTTTAAAAACTCATCTAGTCAAATCCCATAAACTTTCTAAGTGTAAAGTAGTTGAAATTAGCAATTTTTTAGCCTTTTTTTCCGCTCTGAAATATTTGGAAAATAAATTTTTATTACGGGAGTCTGCTCTATGGAAAAATTAAAAAAAATTCAACTGGCGAGACGGCGGAACAGAATCTCATTACTAATTTGGTCTTTTTTTTAATAATATGGCTGATATTTTTACTAATCTCGCGATTTTTTTAATAATGAGATTTATTTCCTTTTAAAATTACAAGAAAGGCATAAAATATTTCTGACATTTTCATCATCGGTTATATCGTGATCGTGATCCATACATTTACGAGATTTAGAACATTGATTTAATAAGCATTTACATTCATCACAATGAGTAGTTTTAAAATAGATTTCATAAAGTAAATTATAATCGTGAAAAAGTATTCCCTGAGATTTCCAACTAGATATTCTACGAGATTTTTTAGCATTGGATTCCCTTTTTTTATCTTTCCGATATTGTCTCATATATTCATTACGATCTTGTTTTTTATTATATTGTTTGTATTGTTTAATTTTCTCTTTTATATCCATTTTGAAACAATAACTTTAAAAATATTTCAATTTTATTTTTTCTTCTTCTTCTTAACTTTCTTCATTCCTTCAAAGATTTCGTGTGGCTTTACATTTGGATTATACTTTGGCGGAAGAATAATGAGCTGAGTTCTTTTATAACTGGGAGTTTCAGGATTCATTGGAGTTATTTTTTTTGTTTTAACCATTTTTATATAATTTTTTAATATTTTAATTTTTTTATACATATTTATCATAAAATGGCGTTAGTGGTCTGTTCGAACTTAGAAAGTGATGCGACAACTGTGGGAAGAGACCAATCTATTTTCAAACCTTACTCGTTTAGAAATGCTTTATCATCTACAATGACTTTACCGAAAAATTGTCAAGTCGCTTTGGAATCAGTAAAATATAATCTTAATGGTACTGTGGCTATCGGACACAATTCTTACATAATGTATTTTTACTTTGGAGAAGACTTGGACGCAACAGAAGATATGGATTATTCAACCGCATATCCGATTCGTATCCCACTTGTTGATGTTCCGCCAAATCAGGTTATAGAATTATCATTTACTGATTTAGTCGCGAGAATACAAGTTCAATTAAATAAGTTTGTCTATCATCCCAATTTAAGAGATTTAGTTGTTTGTAATGTAAATAAAGATACTACCACTGGGGAATTAGAAGGTATTGAAATCCAGTTCGGTCAATATACTGGTTCGGAATCTACTATTCCCGTGGAAGCAGTAGAGTTCGGTAATCCTGCATATATTAATGAAGAACAGGGATGGTCTTACGATGAAGGAACTTTTACAACTAATGGAGACGCTGTTGATAATGATTTTCCTGCTGTCGCTTTACTATCTGATAAACCCATCTCACTAAATGATGGTGAGCTAATTGTTGATTTTAGTAGTGCGAATGAAGCGAATGTAGAATGGAGAGTTGGTTTATCTCGGTTTTTAAATAGAACAAATAATGCTTATGATATTGGATTCTGGCCGATGTTTATGAGTGATGCTGGTTCTAGTTCAGAACTTGAAGGACCACAACCCGGAAACACGAAAGAAAGTGGATTAATGTTCGCAGATTATCTTGTTTGTCGTGTGGGTGATGAACTAAAAGTATGTCATACATCGGGTAATTCAACTTATGCTGATACTCCCACTTGGTTAGATGTTGAGATGGGAAACTCTGCCGTCCCTGCTGATTATAATTTATCCACAAATGCTTCATCATTTACGAAAGTTAAGTTTGAGTGTCAAGGACAAAGAATTAAAATATCAATGTTGGAAGAAGATGATACAGCTCATATCTTATATGATTATGATTCTACTTATGAAGATACTCAGATTTTAAAACCGATTAATCAATCTTGTTGGACGATGTATCCTGTATTAAGTATAGAGAGAGATGCGACAACAAACGGACAATCACTTGTTGTTGATACTTTTATTCCTTGTGATAATATTTTAAATCATAATATAAATGATGTAAATAACTCTTGGTATCAGAGCGTTCAGGCGGATGATGAACCTTATGGTGATACGGGAGTAGCAAGAGAGTTGGAAACTCGTCCGTGGAATGACGAACAAGAAGACAAAGCAACTTACAATATACAAGCAGAAATCAATGCGAGTGGAGCGATTGATTTAAGTTCAAAGATAATCTCTCAACCATCGGAACAATATGTTCCATCAAATGGAGCAAACTCAAAATCCATACTTGGATTACCAACATCTATTATGACAGCAGAATATACTTCTGATTTATCTCCTGAAACAACAAGGATTCGCGGAACAGATAGACCCGAACTTTTATCAACAAGAACAATGTTTGTAAGATTAGAAAACTTCACACAAGAATGTGCGAATGCTCGTCAAGGAAATAGAAGTAAGATTATCGCACATCTTCCAAGAGAAATATCAACGAATAAACGGATTTTCTATCAACCCAATCAACGAGTATATCTTGATTTAAATAATTCAGAACCATTGAATGTTAATTCGTTTGATATATCTTTTTGTTATAGCAACGAACAATACGCAACAAATGTCTCAGGACAATCGGTGGTTGTTCTACATTTTAAGTCTAAGGATTCTTAACTTTTATTTAATTTAATTATCTTTTATTAAAGTTTTTTATAATAAAATTAATCTATTGATTAATTTATAGATGGAACAATTACCGCAAGAATTACAATTTGAATTAAAAGATGAGAGTGAATTACTTCATAATATGGAAAAAAACTCAGAAGAACCCAGTGTAGATATGGCTATTGAAAATGTAATTGAAGAACCTGAACCTGAACCAGTTATTGAGTTAGATGTTCCCAGTATAGAAAAAGAACCGATAAAATCTGAAGATATTTTTTTAACTCCTGAACCTCCGAAACCAGTAAAAGCAGAGAAACCTGTAAAGTTAAATAAAAATGGACTTCCGAGA
>Ga0208645_1004100_pt1 | contig 10461 bp, 9 predicted proteins | sample VirMetDEL_Sep_01_FD_184519 | JGI IMG/M metagenome (GOLD analysis project Ga0208645, IMG submission 184519) | Aqueous microbial communities from the Delaware River and Bay under freshwater to marine salinity gradient to study organic matter... | ecosystem: Environmental > Aquatic > Marine >...
GCGGCATTCTACCTGCTTGCTTGTAATTGGGGAGTCCCATGGATATCACTGAGCTGCTCGCCTTCAGCGCCAAGCAAGGCGCGTCGGATTTGCACCTCTCGGCTGGCTTGCCGCCGATGATCCGCGTTGACGGCGATGTACGCCGCATCAACCTGCCGCCGCTGGATCACAAGCAGGTCCATGCGCTGATCTACGACATCATGAACGACAAGCAGCGCAAGGATTTCGAAGAGTTCCTCGAGACCGACTTCTCCTTCGAAGTGCCGGGTGTGGCGCGCTTCCGGGTCAACGCGTTCAACCAGAACCGTGGCGCCGGTGCGGTGTTCCGTACCATTCCGTCGAAGGTACTGACCATGGAAGACCTGGGCATGGGCGAGGTGTTCCGCAAGATCACCGACGTACCGCGCGGCCTGGTGCTGGTCACCGGCCCCACCGGTTCGGGCAAGTCGACCACCCTGGCGGCGATGCTCGACTACCTCAACAGCAACAAGTACCACCATATCCTGACCATCGAAGACCCCATCGAATTCGTCCACGAATCGAAGAAGTGCCTGGTCAACCAGCGTGAGGTGCACCGCGACACCCACGGCTTCTCCGAAGCGCTGCGTTCGGCTCTGCGTGAAGACCCGGACATCATTCTGGTGGGTGAGATGCGCGACCTGGAAACCATCCGCCTGGCGCTGACCGCCGCGGAAACCGGTCACCTGGTGTTCGGCACCCTGCACACCACCTCCGCGGCCAAGACCATCGACCGGGTGGTCGACGTGTTCCCGGCCGAAGAGAAGTCCATGGTGCGTTCGATGCTTTCCGAATCGCTGCAGGCGGTAATCTCGCAGACCCTGCTGAAGAAGATCGGTGGCGGCCGCGTGGCGGCGCACGAAATCATGATCGGTACGCCGGCCATCCGTAACCTGATCCGCGAGGACAAGGTGGCGCAGATGTATTCGGCGATCCAGACCGGTGGCGCTTTGGGTATGCAGACTCTGGATGCCTGCCTGAAGACGCTGATATCCAAGGGGCTGGTCAGCCGCGACAGCGCGCGCGAAAAGGCCAAGAGCCCCGAGAGCCTCTAGGAACTGGTGTAGGAGCGAGCATCGCGAGCGAAGCTTTTGGCGTCACCCTGTTCGCGAGCACAGCTCACTCCTATGATTTGGCAGACAGTTGCCGAACGGTATTGCATACAACGCGGCGAGAACGACGATGGAATTCGAAAAACTATTGCGCCTGATGGTCGAAAAAGGCGGCTCCGATCTGTTCATCACCGCTGGCGTACCGCCGTCGATGAAGGTCAATGGCAAGATCATGCCGGTGACCAAGAACGCTATGTCGCCGGAAATGACCCGCGAGACCGTGCTGGGCGTGATGAACGAGGCGCAACGCCGCGACTTCGCCGAGAACCACGAGTGCAACTTCGCCATCAGCGCCCGTGGCATCGGTCGTTTCCGCGTCAGTGCCTTCTACCAGCGCAACCTGGTGGGCATGGTGCTGCGCCGGATCGAGACCACCATCCCGACCATCGATGAACTCAAGCTGCCGGAAATCCTCAAGAAGCTGGCGCTGACCAAGCGCGGTCTGGTGCTGTTCGTCGGCGCTACTGGTACCGGTAAATCCACTTCGCTGGCGGCGATGATCGGCTACCGCAACAAGAACAGCAGTGGCCACATCATCTCCATCGAAGACCCGATCGAGTACATCCACCAGCACCAGAGCTGCATCGTCACGCAGCGCGAGGTGGGCATCGACACCGAGTCGTTCGAGGTGGCGCTGAAGAACACGCTGCGTCAGGCGCCGGACGTGATCCTCATCGGTGAGGTACGTACCCGCGAAACCATGGACCACGCCGTGGCCTTCGCCGAAACCGGCCACCTGTGTCTGGCCACCCTGCACGCCAACAACGCCAACCAGGCGCTGGACCGCATCATCAACTTCTTCCCCGCTGATCGGCAGAACCAGGTGTGGATGGACCTGTCGCTCAACCTCAAGGCCATCGTCGCCCAGCAACTGGTGCCGACCCCGGATGGCAAGGGCCGCCGTGCGGTGATCGAGGTGCTGATCAACACCCCGTTGGCCGCCGACCTGATCCGCAAGGGCGAGGTACATGAGCTCAAGAGCCTGATGAAGCGCTCTACCGAGCAGGGCATGCAGACCTTCGACCAGGCGCTGTACAACCTTTACACCCAGGGCGAGATCACCTACGAAGACGCGCTGCTCTATGCAGACTCGGCGAACGACCTGCGTCTGATGATCAAGCTCGGTTCGGAAACCGACGGCGATCATCTGACCAGCATGGCTCAGGGCCTGGCACTGGAGGTCAGCGAGGAAGATCCGGGGCGTCGCTTCCGCTGACGCTGCCAGACGGGGGACGCGATGCGTCCCCTTCGTTTATCTGGGCGATGCGTTTGCCTTTCCTGCCGGCCAGCACCAATGCCTGGCCATCGCGCTGCGCGCCGGCGCGTGCTTCGCTCATCAGTTGGGGAATCAGTGGTCCTTCCGGCAGGTGTTTCCAGAAACGCAGTGGCAGATGCTGCTGCATCACCGTGCGGTTGAGTCGTGCCGGGTTGAAGGTGCTGCCGTAGTAAGCGCGCCACAGGGCCTGGCCGTCATCCTCGGGCTGCTGCGCCCAGGTTTGCCAGTGCGCCGGGCAGCGGCGCTCATGCTGCAGGCGCTGGCCATCCCAGAGCACGCCGTCGCGCGACGTTGCGATCAGCCAGCTGTGCTTGCCCAGGCGTTCGGCGAAGTGCCCGCTGGCCGAGGCGAGGATGTCGTGCGCAGGTTCGAACCAGGCGACGAAATCCGGCGCGCCTGCTGCCTTGCATGGCTGGAAACGCACAAAGGCATGCAGATGATGCGCTTCGCGGCGTACCGCCTTGAGCCGACGATGCAGCTCGCTGCCGTCGGGATCGCCGGCCAGCACGGCGCTGCGCTCACCCTGCACGAAGCGCCAGAGCACGCGGTAGAGCAGACTCCAGCGCTCATCACCGCGGTATTGCGCTGCGCTTTCCAGCAAATCGAGCAGTTCGAGGGAAACGCGCAGGCGACCATTGGGCTCCGGTGCGCGCTCGGCGGGCTGGTCGAACAGGCCGGGCGCGGCCTCTTCGTCCAGCCACTGCATCTGGTGCGGTGCCAGGTCTTGCAGCAGGGCGCGGCGTGCGGCCTGGCGCCAGGTGGCGAAGGTGCCGTCGAAGCGCAGGCTGTGCATCACCACAACGCCATTTGTGCCGGGGTGTCGCGCAGCTGCTGGCGCAGTACCACGGACTCATGTTCGGCACGTGGCGGCCGGTAATCCTGGGTGACGATGAACGGCTTGGCTTTTTCCAGCACGCAGCGCAGACGGGTCAGGTCCTCGTAGCGGATGCGCCGTTCGCGTCGTAGCGCCCCCAGGCGCCGCGCGCTAAGCACGCCGATACCGGGCACACGAGCGATCAGCGATTCGTCGGCGCGGTTCAGATCCACCGGAAACTGCTCGCGATTGGCCAGGGCCCAGGCCAGCTTGGGGTCGATGTCCAGCGCCAGGTTGCCGGGACCGGCGAGCAGCTCCGTGGCGCTGAAACCGTAGCCACGCATGAGGAAGTCGGCCTGGTACAGGCGATGCTCGCGCAGCAGCGGCGGCGCCTCGAACGGCACGGTTTTCGGGCTCTGCGGGATCGGGCTGAAGGCCGAGTAGTAGACGCGGCGCAGACGGTAGTCCTGATACAGGCTCTGTGCGTTGTGCAGGATAGTGCTGTCATCGGTGGCATCGGCGCCGACGATCATCTGCGTGCTTTGTCCGGCCGGGGCGAAACGTGGCGCACGGCGCTCTTCCTGGGCCTCGCGCTCGCCAAGATGAATCTTGTGCATGGCCTGGTGGATGCTGCCGACGTTCTTTTCCGGTGCCAGGCGTACCAGGCTGGTTTCGGTGGGCAGTTCGATATTGACGCTGAGGCGGTCGGCGTAAAGACCGGCCTCGGCGATCAGTTCCGGCGCGGCATCGGGGATGGTCTTCAGATGAATGTAACCGCGGAACTGATGCTCCTGACGCAGCAGCTTGGCGACGCGAATCAACTGCTCCATGGTGTAGTCGGCCGAGCGGATGATGCCGGAGCTGAGGAACAGGCCGCTGATGCAATTGCGCTTGTAAAAGTCCAGGGTCAACGTCACCACTTCCTCGGGGGTGAAGCGCGCGCGCGGCACATCGCTGGAGCGACGGTTGATGCAGTACTGGCAGTCGTACAAGCAGAAGTTGGTCAGCAGGACCTTCAGCAGCGCCACGCAGCGACCATCCGGCGTGTAGCTGTGGCAAATGCCCATGCCGTTGGTCGAGCCGATACCGTCCTTGCCCTTGGAACTGCGCTTTGGCGCGCCGCTGCTGGCGCAAGAGGCATCGTACTTGGCGGCGTCGGCGAGGATGGTGAGCTTTTCGATCAGTTGCATGGCGTGCGATATCTATACTGTTTTTTTATACAGTATATGGGCGTCGTACAGCTATCAAGCCATTCGTGGTGTTGCGTCGCCTCAGGGCGCATGAAACCTTATCTCGGCACGCAGCGTCTGAAGCTGTATCTCGCACAAGGAGTTCGCCATGCAACGACAGGATACGCACAGCAAGCTGATCGGTTACCTGCTGTGGATCTTCGGTTTCCTCGGTTCGCACCGTTTTTACTACGGCAAGCCGGTAACCGGCACCATCTGGTTCTTCACTCTGGGACTGTTCTTTATCGGCTGGATCATCGACCTGTTCCTGATTCCGGCGATGGACCGTGAGGCCGATCTGCGTTTTACCGCAGGTGAAACCGATTACAACGTGGCGTGGATTCTGCTGACCTTCCTCGGTGTGTTCGGTGTGCACCGCATGTATCAGGGCAAGTGGATCACCGGGATCATCTACCTGTTCACCGGCGGCCTGTTCCTGGTCGGCGTCCTCTATGACTTCTGGACGCTCAATACGCAGATATCGATCAAGAACGCGCAGCGCGGTTGAGTTGCACGGTCTGCCCCCTCTCCCATTTATGGGAGAGGGCTGGGGAGAGGGTGGTTCAGGCGGTTCGGTGTTGCCGGATCGACCCTCTCCCCCGGCCCCTCTCCCGCAAGCGGGAGAGGGGAGGCAAGCGCCGTTGCCCGGAAGCAATCCGGGAGAAATGAAAAGGGCATCCCACGGGATGCCCTTTCTCGTAACGCTGGCGGGATCAGTCGTCGTTGTCGTCGTCATCCCCGCCGTCGACTTTCATGCCCAGTTCCTTGATCTTGCGCGTCAGGGTGTTGCGGCCCCAGCCGAGCAGTAGGGCGGCATCACGGCGGCGACCGGCGGTGTGCTTGAGGGCGGTCTCGATCATGATGCGCTCGAACGCAGGCACGGCAGTGTCGAGCAGGTTGGACTGGCCGCGGGCCAGGGCCTGGTCGGCCCACAGGCGCAGCGCCTGCTCCCAGTTGGTTACCGGCGCGGCGTCCTGCGGTTGGGTCAGCAGCTCTGGCGGCAGGTCATCGACGTGCACCTCGCGACCCGAGGCCATGACAGTGATCCAGCGGCAGGTGTTTTCCAGCTGGCGCACGTTGCCCGGCCAGGGCAGGTGCTTGAGATAGTCCTCGGTTTCGCTCTTGAGCAGCTTCGGCTCGACCGCCAGCTCCAGCGCCGCACGGGCGAGGAAGTGGTTGGCCAGGGTCGGAATATCTTCGCGGCGGTCGGCCAAGCGCGGGATATGGATGCGAATGACGTTGAGGCGATGGAACAGGTCTTCGCGGAACTTGCCGGCGGTCACCAGGGTTTCCAGATTCTGGTGGGTGGCGGCGATGATGCGCACGTCCACCTTGACCGGGGTGTGGCCGCCGACGCGGTAGAACTCGCCATCGGCCAGTACGCGCAGCAGACGGGTCTGGGTGTCGGCCGGCATGTCGCCGATCTCGTCGAGGAACAGGGTGCCGCCATCGGCCTGCTCGAAGCGACCGCGACGCTGGTTGGCGGCGCCGGTGAAGGCGCCTTTTTCATGGCCGAACAGCTCGGACTCCATCAGGTCCTTGGGGATCGCTGCCATGTTCAGGGCGATGAACGGAGCAGCCGCGCGTGGGCTGTGGCGATGCAGGGCGTGCGCCACCAGCTCTTTACCGGTGCCGGATTCGCCGTTGATCAGCACGGTGATATTGGAGTGGCTCAGGCGGCCGATGGCGCGGAACACCTCCTGCATCGCCGGCGCTTCGCCGATGATTTCCGGGGTGCGGGCCTGTGCGGCGGGCGCGGCCAGGCTTTGTTGTTCCTGCGCGTGCTGGAAGGCGCGCTTGACCAGCGACACGGCCTCGTCGACGTCGAATGGCTTGGGCAGGTACTCGAAGGCGCCGCCTTGGTAGCTGGCCACCGCGCTGTCCAGGTCCGAGTGCGCGGTCATGATGATCACCGGCAGGCGCGGGTACAGCTCGCGGATGCGTGCCAGCAGGTCGAGGCCGCTGGCGCCGGGCATGCGGATGTCGGAGATGATCACATCTGGCTGTTGGCGGGTCAGGCGGGCGAGTACACCGTCGGCACTGTCGAAACTCTGGGTGGTCATGCCCTCCTGTTGCAGGGCCTTTTCCAGTACCCAGCGGATGGAACGATCGTCGTCGACAATCCAGACGGTTTCACTGCGGCTCATGGTGTGGGCGCTCCTTGTTCCAGCGGCAGGAAGATCGAGAATACGGTGTGGCCGGGATAGCTCTCGCACTCGATCAGCCCCTGGTGCTGGCTGATGATGTTCTGGGTGATGGCCAGGCCCAGGCCGGTGCCGTCGGCACGCCCGCTGACCATGGGATAGAAGATGGTTTCCTGCAGTTCCGGCGGGATGCCGGGACCGTTGTCGATGATCTCGACCTTGACCACCAGGCGATGGCGGGTGTGGCCGATGGTGAACTGGCGCAGGGTGCGGGTGCGCAGGCTGATGCGCCCGAGACCCATGTCATGCTTCTGGCCGGCGATGGCCTGCATGGCGTTGCGCACGATATTGAGCACGGCCTGGATCATCTGCTCACGGTCGATCAGCAGGTCCGGGATGCTCGGATCGTAGTCACGCACCAGGGTGATGCTGCCTTGGCTTTCCGCTTCGATCAGGTTGGCGACGCGCTCCAGCACTTCGTGCACGTTGGTCATCGCCAGCGACGGCAGCTTGTTCGAACCGAGCATGCGGTCGACCAGGTTACGCAGGCGGTCGGCCTCTTCGATGATGACGTTGGTGTAATCCTTGAGCTCTTCGTTGGGCAGTTCGCGCGACAGCAGTTGCGCCGCGCCGCGAATGCCGCCGAGCGGATTCTTGATCTCGTGGGCCAGGCCACGCACCAACAGTTTGGTGGTCTCCTGCTTGGACAGCTGCGCCTCTTCCTTGGTGATGCGCAGCAGGCGGTCGCGCGGGTGTACCTCCAGCAGCAGCAGGGTTTCGCCCTTGCTGAACAGCGGCGTCACCGCGTAGTCCACGGTCAGCGTCTGGCCGGTGACCGAGGTCAGCACGGCTTCGCGCTTGTTGAACGGATGCGCCTGCTCCACCGCCTGGCGCAGTGACGACAGTGCCTCGGGCGATTCGGTGAACAGGTCACTGATGAACTGGCCATGGCTGCGCTGGCCGCTGACGGCCAGGAGCATTTCCGCCGCCGGGTTCATGTACTCAAGGCACAGTTGGCTGTTGAGCAGCAGGGTGGCGGTGGTCAGGTTATCGAGTAGCAGGCGGTGCAGCGCGTCATTAATGGTCATAGGCAGTGCTTTCCGGCAATGGGCGGGAAAATGCAAGAAGCAAACCAAGGCCCCGAAAAGACGCATTATTTGTGCGGTCTGCCAGGTTTTGGTGGTGCTGCGGCGCGGCTGGGCGGAGAAAAGCGACCCAAAACGGGGAGAGCTTAGGAGGTGGTGCGTCAGATTGCACCGTTAAGGTGCAATCTGTTTCAGAAGAAAGGAAGGATGCTGACTTCTTCCTTGGGCTTGTCTTTCAGCGGGCATTCGGGGCGCACACCGTACTCTTCTTTCTTGCACGGATTGACCTTGCGCTTCTGCGCCAGGGTCATGCGGTGCATGTGGAAGGGCTGCGCGGGGGTGCGTTCGACGATGAGGCCGGCAGCGTCGAGAATTTCTGCCACCAGTTGGTGCGTGCCGCGGTCGACATGCTGCAGGGAGAACACCGGGCTGCGGCTGATCTCGCCTTGAGGTTCGCCGTCGAGCAGCAGCCGGTAGCTATGGCCGGGCAGCAAGCCCGGTTCGCTGGTGAGGGTGACGATCATGTCGCCGGAACCGTTATGGATCGAGGCGTCCGGCTCCGGCACGAGAATGCGCAGCACCTGATAGTGCACGGCAGGCTTGGTGACGGCAGGTGGGGCAACGCGCACCGTGGGTGCGGGCTGATTCAGCGCCGCGCTGTTGGACGGCGCCAGCATCACCCGCTCGGCATTGCTGTTGCGTGGTTTGTCGGTGAATACGCGGTTACCTTCGGCGTCGATGTAGGTATAGACCTGAGCCGAAGCCACTTGGGTGATGAACAGCAGGCAGAGCAGCAGTGCACGCATCGTGATCAGTTCGTCGGTCTCGGGGTCGGGCGCGGAGTCGGTCGTGGTGGCGTGACCGGTGGGCGAGCAGGGCTGTTGACGCTGATGCGCTGCACGGTGAAAGTTTCGCTGTTGCTCTGCTGGACGATGCGCTCACCGGCCACCACCGCCACCGCCAGGCTGTGTTCGCCGCGGTCGAGGTTGGTCAATTGCAGGCTGGGCACGTTGCTGGCCTGGCCATAGGGATTGCCATCGAGAATCAGGCGTAGCTGGTGGCCGGGCTGCAAGCGCGGCTGAATGTTCACGCCGACGATGAAGGTGCCGTTGTTGGCGCGCATGGCTTCATCATCCGGGATGCCGGTCAGGCTCAGCACCGAGTAGGGCGCTTCGCTCTGCGCCGGGGTGTTGTCTTGGGTCGCAGGAATGCTCGGCGTCTGCATCTCCACCGTGTTGGTCGGGGGCAGATTGACGCTTTCGGCTGCAGTGCCATCGGGTGGCTGATTGGTGAAGACCGTGTTGCCGTTGGCGTCGGTGTATTTGTAGATCTGCGCACTGGCCGGTAGGGCCAGGGCGAGTAGCAGGCAGGCGAGTAACGGGCGCATGGGCCGATCCTTCCGCGGGTGATGCGCTAAGCCTTGCACTGCTATCGGTTCCTGGCAAGCGCAGGGCGCTATGGCTGTGATGTTTGGCCACAAAACGGCGCTGATCATGGAAGCCGCTTGCGTAGGGCCACGGGTTCTCGGTGCGCACGGCGCACCCTACCGGTGGAACATGAAAAAGCCCCACCAGGCAGTGCCGGGCGGGGCTTTCGAGAGCGCCGCACGAGGCGGCGCAGACTGGCTTAGACGCTGTAGTACAGGTCGTATTCCAGTGGGTGTACGAAGGTACGTACCTTGATTTCTTCTTCGGACTTCAGCTCGATGTAGGCATCGATGAAGTCGTCGGAGAACACGCCGCCCTTGGTCAGGAACGCGCGGCCCTTGTCCAGCTCTTCCAGGGCTTCTTTCAGGCTGCCGCATACTTGCGGGATCAGCTTGCCTTCTTCCGGCGGCAGGTCGTACAGGTTCTTGTCGGCAGCATCGCCCGGGTGGATCTTGTTCTGGATACCGTCGATACCGGCCATCAGCAGAGCAGCGAAGGCCAGGTACGGGTTGGCAGCCGGGTCCGGGAAGCGTGCTTCGATACGGCGAGCTTTCGGGCTGGACACGTACGGAATACGGATCGAGGCGGAGCGGTTGCGAGCCGAGTAAGCCAGCATCACCGGGGCTTCGAAACCTGGGACCAGACGCTTGTAGGAGTTGGTCGACGGGTTGGTGAAGCCGTTCAGTGCTTTACCGTGCTTGATGATGCCGCCGATGAAGTACAGAGCGGTATCGGACAGGCCGGCATAGCCTTCGCCGGAGAAGGTGTTCTTGCCATCTTTGGAGATGGACATGTGCACGTGCATACCCGAACCGTTGTCACCGTACAGTGGCTTCGGCATGAAGGTCGCGGTTTTGCCATAGGCATCGGCCACGTTGTGTACGCAGTACTTCAGGGTCTGAACTTCGTCAGCCTTGGCTACCAGGGTGTTGAACTTCACGCCGATTTCGTTCTGACCGGCAGTCGCCACTTCGTGGTGGTGAACTTCGATGACCAGGCCCATTTCTTCCATGGCATTACACATGGCAGTACGGATTTCGTGGTCGTGGTCGCACGGCGGAACCGGGAAGTAACCGCCTTTGACGGCTGGACGGTGGCCTTTGTTGCCGCCTTCCACGTCCTGGTCGGTCATCCAGGAGCCTTGTTCGGAGTAGATCTTGAACATCGAACCGGAGATGTCGGACTTGAACTTCACTTCGTCGAAGATGAAGAACTCGGGCTCCGGGCCAACGAATACGGTGTCACCGATGCCGGTGCCTTTGAGGAACTCTTCAGCGCGCTTGGCGATGGAGCGCGGGTCGCGGTCGTAGCCTTGCATGGTGCTCGGCTCGATGATGTCGCAGACCAGGATCAGGG
>Ga0208645_1004101_pt1 | contig 10461 bp, 16 predicted proteins | sample VirMetDEL_Sep_01_FD_184519 | JGI IMG/M metagenome (GOLD analysis project Ga0208645, IMG submission 184519) | Aqueous microbial communities from the Delaware River and Bay under freshwater to marine salinity gradient to study organic matter... | ecosystem: Environmental > Aquatic > Marine >...
AACATGTTAAGAAACACGGTTCACAGATTACCAGAAGAAATCAAAGAAGTAATTAATTTAAAGAAAACTATAACAAGAATAACCAATGGCAAAAGACAAAATTCAAGACCTTAGACATCACCTTTTTGAAACTATCGAAATGTTAAAAGACGGTGACATGGAAATTGACAAAGCTAAAGCAATCAGCGATGTCGCTCAGACAATTATCAACTCAGCAAAGGTTGAAGTAAACTTTCTAAAAGAGATGGGAAGTAACAGGCACACTGGGTTTATCCAGATTGAAAACAAAGAAAATACTTGACAAACGAATAGGATTATAGTATATTCGTAGAGTATTAAAACAGGGTCGCAGCTGTTATTTTAAAAATCTTTTGCCTCGGCTGGTTAGGTGTACTGCGACACATCTAACTGGTACGGGGCTTTTTTTATGCAATGGAATATCATATAAAACACAAATTTGAAAATGATTACTGTATCATTGATGTATACCGGGATAATCAGTTCTGGTTCACTTACGACTTTCACTTAATGAGCGGCATTCGTGAAGGTGAAAACTTTAGTATGTTAGATCACATTAAATACAAAAATTGGGGACATGCTGAGGGAATTGATGAGATGTGGCATGAAGTACAAGTACAACGATTAATTAGAGGGCTATGAGTGACACGTTTTATTTCTCACACGACTACAATACCAGAAGCGATGAGAAGATTAAAAAGCTAATCTATAAACATGGTTTTGAGGGGTACGGTTTATACTGGGCAATCATTGAAGAACTTTATCAGAATGCGAACGCAATGCGATTGGAATGCGAACGCATAGCGTATGAACTACGAACGGATGAAGAACGCATTGCAAGTATTATAAATGACTTTGATTTGTTCGTTACAGATGGGGAGTTTTTTCACTCAACAAGTATTGAAAAACGTTTAAAGATGCGTAATGAGAAAAGCCGTAAAGCCAGTGAATCCGCCAAAGCTCGTTGGAATAATGCGAACGCAAAGCGAACGCATAGCGAACGCAATGCTATAAAGGAAAGTAAAGGAAAGGAAAATAAAGTAAATGTATTTATAGAACCCACCGTTAAAGAAATACAATCAGAGTTTAGTGAATTAGATGCACAAAGGTTTCATGACTTTTATTCTTCTAAAGGATGGATGATTGGTAAAAATAAAATGAAGGATTGGAAAGCAGCAGCTCGTAACTGGATGAGTAGAGATAAAACAGTACCTTCGCAAGGTAAACTACCTAAAGCAACATTAGATGATTGAGATTAATATATTAAGTGCATTCTTTTTTTCAGAGTATGCCAGAGTATTTCTGAACAGCACCAATCCCGATTGGTTTACTACACCGTTATATTCAAAGGTAGTAAGAGCATTAAAGCAGATGGATCGCTCAGGTGATACCATAAGTATTAATGCAGTGATGAACTTATTCCCAAAAAATAAGATTGAACTTTCCAAGGTTTATAGTGCGATGGTTACTGATAAAACCGTGGAGCGTGATTTGAAAATCCTTGAGTACAAATACAAAGAGAAACGCATCAATCAGAGGGTTGCGGAAATAAGTAAAGTACAGGATCTTCACACGATGCAATCTCTTTTAACTGAGATACTGGAGGAAAGTAAAATAAAAGCAGGTAACGACAGTACAGAAATCGTGATAGTTGCAGGAAAGGTTTTAGATAACATTGAAGAAGCTATTGACAGAGGAAGTAAGCTTCAAGGTCTTTCCACCGGCTGGAGATACTTAGACAAATATATTGGAGGTTATCATGCTGGAAATATGATTGTGTTAGGTGGTCGCCCAGGTGCTGGTAAGTCTGCCCTTGGATTATCGTTAGCGATTGAGTGTTGTAAATGGGCTAAGACTTTATTTGTGACTTTAGAAATGAGCAAAGAGGAATTAGCACAACGATACATCAGTTATTTTGCAGAGGTTGAAAACTACAAAATCAGAAACGCCAATATAACTAAACAGGATATTGAAAATATAGCTACTCAAATGTACGCTAACCCACACGAGATAAGTTTGATTGATACACCTGACAGAGATCTTGAGAGTTTAATTACTAAGATAAAACTGCACAAGGCAAAGCATGGATTGAATGTTGTATTTATTGACTACTTACAACTGATAAATGCAGAAGGACAAAGCCGGTATGAAAAAGTAAGTGAAGCCAGTAAGCGATTAAAACAACTGGCAAAGGAGATCAATATTACTGTTGTAGCGTTAGCACAGTTAAGACGTGAGGATAAGAGCAACGTAAAACCTACACTATCAGATCTAAAAGAAAGCGGACAGATTGAACAGGATGCGGATGTAGTTTTGTTCCCATACAGACCACAATATTACAGCGATCATCGGGAAGATGTTGAAATGGATGCAGAGTTATTAATACAAAAAAATAGGCACGGACAATGTGCAGCAATCCCTTGCAGTTTTGAGGGTAAGTTTACACGATACAGAGAACTACTATGAATTACCAATACGAATACATTAGATTAAAAGCAAGATGCTCAAATAGAGAGCGTATTCTGAATGACAGAATAAATAAGCTAAAGGCTGAGATTTATGACCTAACCCAAAAAATTAACAATCCTTACAATGCTCCAAGGTATGACATGCAATTTGTCAAGCTGCTGGACATAGTTACAAAGGTGACCAATGTCTTTAGCGAGGACATAATGGGCAGGAAAAGAGATCGTCACATAATTGTAGGCAGAGCTTTATTTTGCTACATAGCTAGAGAGCATTTAAAAAGAACCTACACGGACATAGGCAGATACATTAATCGTGACCATAGCACCGTTATAAACCTATGCAAGAACTACACTAATTACATAGAATTGAAATACCAGCCAGAGGAATCGTTTTATTCTCAGGCAATGAATCACATAGAGCATGACCTTAGAACTTACGTTGAGGAAGTCGAAAGAATATCTACACATCTTTCTTGATAACGAAAAGCAAGTGATCTACTACGCTAAGAAATACATGAAGAAAGGATTTGAGGTTTATAGTATATGCAATGAAAAGCGTGTGGAGATAAAGTGCAAAACTTAAAATATACCTATTGAAATTGCAAAGAACTTTGACATATCAAAAAAGCCGACATCATAAACGAGCTGACAACAGCCGAATGGTTGAGGGAGGTTTGTGAGAAGATAGGGAAGCACCAAGCCAATGATTTGTATCAGGAGGTGTTTTTAATAATCTGCGAAAAGGATGAAGATTGGATACTTGAAAAATACAACAGCGGATATTGGGAAGGGCTTGTCATTCGTATTGTCGTTAACCAAGCTTACGGACAATATACCAGGTTCAACAAACTATTTAAACAAGAACCAATGTTGGACTCCTCTAAACTTGAAATACCTGACCATGATGTTGACTACCGAAACGAGATACTGCACTACTGCATTGATATCGTACTGCGAGAGTATGACTGGTATCACACCAAGATATGGAAGCTTTATTCAGAGGGTGGGCGTAACATCAAACCCAAATCAGCACGATCTATCAGCAGAGCAACGGGCATCAGTAGGCACGAAATAGATAAAGTGATTAACGAGATTAAATACAAAGCGAACAAACAATTCAAAAAATATGAGCCTTACATTTGAGATATTAGGACTCGCCTCCGCAGGAGTAATTCTTGTAAGAAACTGGACATATCGACTCAAGGTTAAGCCATTTACCTGTGAGCTATGTCTTGCGTTTTGGTTGAGTGTTATGTACTTCCACTCCTTGGAGGGAGTTCTATTCTCATTTGCGGCAGGAATGATAGCAGCGATATTGAACAGATATGTATGAACTAAAGGACATAAACGAAGTAATTGACACATTAAAAAGACATTTGAAATACAGACGAGGCTTTGCCATCAGTCAACCACGACCGAGCGAAGTCAACGAGGCGTTAACCAAAGCAATTAGGATATTGAGTGAAAATAAAACATTATGACCCAAGAACAAATAACATTCATACTGGAGGAGATGCTGCCAGTATTCCAGAAATGGAAAGAAACACAAGTGCTGAAGATGACACCTGAGCAGAACGTCGAGTTTAGAGCAGTGTACTTACAAGAGATGGGCAAACCACTTCCCACCTGCGGCAATTGTGTCGTTGAGGGAATGCTCTCAATGATTATCAGAGCAGAAGCACAGAAGAAGGAACTCAACACTCTTGCTGATGACGAGCAACCCGTTAAAAAAAAGAGAAGAAAACGTGTCGTGCGTAACACAGATAATAAAACAGACTTGGGCGAAGGATAAGCCTTGGCTCGTTGTTGGAACGGGTGCATCTCTTGAGAGGTGGGATGCTTCTATGATGTTAGACTACAACGTCTGGACAATTAACGGAGCATTGGAAAAAACACGCTATGCAGATATAGCAGCCTTTCACGATCCTGTGATTTATAACGAACCACAGAAATACATAAACGGAAAATACAAGGCACGTTTTATTCTGACCAGAACCTGCAATCAAAAGATATACGACAACACTATCTTTGTTCAGTTTAAGATTGATCCCAATATCGGTCACTACACATTCAGAACATTCAACTCAAGCTCATTTGCATTTGAACTACTGATGAACCGATTTGACCAAGTTTACACGTTAGGGATAGATGGAGGCAGAGCTTTATATCAAGGACTGACTGAACACTATATCCAAGCAGAGCAAGGCACAAACTTCAATGCTCACAACGCTCACATGCACGAACTTCAGCAGAGAACCAAATGTCAACTAATTAGGCTGTGAAGAAACACACCAAAATATATTTGAAGGAAATGAACTATCATCCCACCGATTGGATACCTTGTGAGATATGCGGAAAAACTGCAAATGACATTCATCACATTGAACCTAGAGGAATGGGTGGAGGAAATAAAGACACCATTGACAACCTGATGGGATTATGCAGAAGCTGCCACATCGAATACGGTGATAAAAAGCAACACAAAGATATGTTGAAAGTTGTCCATAAGGTTAAGATGACAGAACGTAATATCTGTGAATAATCTGTGAAAATATGGCTAACGAAGAAAACTTAAAACCATTCAAAAAAGGCGAGGATGAAAGACGCTGGTTGGAGGGTAGACCTAAAAAGTTCACGACCTTAATGAAGGAGGAAGGCTACAAACTTTCAGAGGTAAACGACAGCATTCAGGCTATTATGGCAATGGATGAGCAAGAGATTAAAAAGGTTCTGAAGAATGAAGATGCAACCATGTTAGAAAAGACAGTTGCAAAGGCTATCATCAAGAGCTATGAGAAAGGCTCACTCTATTCAATGGATACTTTACTCAGTCGGGTATATGGTAAACCAAAGGAAACAGTAGATGCAACCGTTGAGGCTAAGGTTGTAAACGTGACTTTAAATTTAGACTAATGATAACAAACGAGGACAATATGAAATTGATGGGTCGTTATGAGGATAATCATTTTGACCTTGCTATTGTAGACCCACCTTATGGTATAAATATGGATGGCGGTAAAATTGGAGGAGATAATTTAGGAACTGCGAAAAATTACATTAAGAAAAATTGGGATTGTTCTGCTCCTGAAAAAGAATATTTTGAAGAACTTTTTAGAGTATCAAAAAATCAAATAATATGGGGGGCTAATCATTTTATTAGTAAAATACCATTTGACTCTACTTGTTGGGTAGTATGGAATAAAATAAATACAGGTAATTTTGCAGATTGTGAACTTGCTTGGACTTCATTTAATACAGCAGTCAGAATGTTCAATTTTAGATGGAATGGAATGCTTCAACAAGACATGAAAAACAAAGAACATCGAATCCACCCAACACAGAAACCAGTTGCTCTTTATAAGTGGCTTCTGAAGAACTATGCAACCGAAGGCGATAAAATACTTGATACTCATTTAGGTTCAGGTTCAATCGCAATAGCGTGTCACGATTTAGGTTTTGACCTTACTGCTTGTGAATTAGATACTGACTACTACAACGCTGCAATGAAACGAATAGAAGATCACAAGAAACAACTACAACTATTTTAATATGGATGAAATTACATTTTTAGGAAACGCCTGGTCAGATGACTTTGGCTTAAACATCACGATTAACGTGGAGAAGTTCAAACAAGCTTTGAATGACGGAAAGCTTGAGATTAACAAGTACGGAGATGTCAGAATCAGAGTGCAGAAACTCAAGCATCAAAACGACAGGTCAAAGGCTACTCACTATGTGGCAGTGCCAAGACCACCGAAGGAGAAAGACGATATGCCTTTCTAATGAGAATCTTACTACTACTTGACGGAATGAATGGGGTGAGCTTTCACAGGCTATACACCCCATACGTCAAAATCCAAATAGACTACGGAATCACAGTTGATGTGTCTGTTGATCAGGGGGAATGGGCTGACCTACCTTTTGAGAAATATGATTGCGTGGTATTCAACCGATGGCTTGGAAGATTGCAATACAACATCCTTCCGATACTTGCCAAAAAGAAAATCCCTTTTATTGTTGATATTGATGACTATTGGATTATACCTAAACACAACCCAGCTTACAAGTTTTACAGAGCATTTATCAAGAATGGAATCAAGGACAGCCTACACTATGCAGATGCAGTCATGGTTACTACCGAACAACTTCGGGAAAAAGTTCATGAATTTAATCAGAATGTTCACATCGTTCCCAATGCCTTAGACTTAAATCAAAGCCAATGGAAAGCAGAAACGGAGCATCCTTTCACTATCGGTTGGGTAGGAGGGTTATCTCACACCGAAGACTTAAAGTTGCTCAGCGACAAAATAAAGCCTATCTGCGAAGAATACGGAGCGAGATTCCTAATGTGTGGATTTCACGAGAATGTTCCCGATTGGGCAACAATGGAAAAAGCAATCACAGGAGAGCCAAGACATAAACGCCCTGAGTGGTTTCAGACAAGGGTAGGAACAAAAGCAAATGAGTTTGGCAAGTATTACTCAGAGATAGACATCTGTATTGCTCCACTACTTCCGACTAATTTCAACCGATACAAATCAGAGCTGAAGATTCTCGAAGCGGCAGCCTACAAGTTGCCTATCTTTGTGTCATCAGTTGAGCCATATACAAACCATCGTGACAATCTTGGATGTTTCTTTGTTAAGAATAACGATTGGTCTGAGATTGGAAAGCTGATCAAGTCAGACAAAGTGAAAGAGGTGGGCATGATTAACTATCACTATTGCCAAGAACACCACAACATTGACATTGTAAACAAAAAGCGTGTAGACCTACTTAGGCAAGTATGCAAATAAACTACTCAAGACCAAAACTGACGAGTTACCAAAAAGCCATCTTGGATTCAGATGCACGTTACACAATAACGGCTGCATCTACTAAGACAGGTAAAACGGCAAGTCATATAATTTGGTTATTTGAGCAGAGTTTAAATCTAAAAGAAAATCAATCAGTGTGGTGGGTTGCTCCTGTGTACCAACAGGCAGAGATAGCATTCAGAAGGATGAAGGCACAAGTGACAGAGAAAAACTTCTTTGTATCTAACGAAAGCAAGTTGACACTGATAACACCGGTAGGCTCAAGGATTGAGTTTAAATCGGCAGAGAAGCCTGACAACCTTTATGGTGATGATGTATATGCGGCAGTCTTTGATGAGGCATCAAGAGCAAGAGAGGACTCTTGGTTTGCACTTCGTTCAACACTAACGGCAACACAAGGCAAATGTAAACTCATTGGAAACGTCAAGGGCAAAAAGAATTGGTTTTATAAATTAGGAGAGAGGGCAAAGTCAGGTGATCCCAATATGGAGTATTTCAAGATCACAGCTTACGATGCGGCAGATGAAGGCATCATTGAACGTGAGGAGATTGAACAAGCTAAACGTGACTTACCTGAGTATGTGTTTAGGGAGTTGTACTTGGCTGAACCTGCTGACGATAATTCTAACCCGTTCGGACATGAGAACATCAACGCTTGTATTCAACAAAGCACCGGCACACCAAAGGCATACGGCATTGACCTTGCAAAGTACACAGACTGGACAGTCATCATAGGACTAAACGAAAAGGGCGAGGTCGTTCACTTTGACAGATTCCAAGCTGATTGGAGTCAGACGCTTCAAAAGATAACGGCAACCATAGGAAACACACCTGCGTTTGTGGATAGTACAGGAGTCGGTGATCCTATCGTTGAGCAACTACAAAGGCAGCATCCAAGAATCAAAGGCTTTAAATTCACAAGCCAATCAAAGCAACAACTGATTGAGGGCTTAGTGGTGGCGGTACAGAGTCAAAAGGTAAGATTCCCTGAGGGCGTGATTGCCGATGAAATGCGTAACTTTGAATTTGAATACACAAGAACAGGAGTGAGATACACAGCACCACAAGGACTACATGATGACTGCGTGATGTCTTTAGCTCTTGCCAATGATTGCAAACAACACAATAAACCAGGACTATTCTACTATGCTTAAATGGAAAGATATTACAATCGGAATGCTTCAAGAGATTGGGGAGCTTCCTGATGACCTTAACCCTATTGAGAAAACAGCTCACACAATAGCGATAATTAAAGGGCTGACTTATGAGGAGGTTGAGAAGTGGACACTAAACGACTTGCGGAAAATTGACTTGTCTTTTTTAGAGCAAGAACCAAAGCACCGATTGAAGTGGACATTCAAACACAAGGGAAGAAGGTTTAAGCTCGTCAAAAATGCTAAAGCAATGGAGGCTCACCACTTCATTGAGTTGCAAGAGTTAGGTGACAGCGATAAAATAGAGGCGTTACACAAAATCATTGCTTGTTTATCGTACCGGGTGAACATCTTTGGGAGTAAGATAGAGGATGATTATCAGTGGAAGGTTGACAATTTCAAGGATTTACCTGCACCACAATTTTACAAATACTCGCTTTTTTTTTCGGCTCTCTATCCGAAATTATTAAAAACTACCCTAACTTATTTGAAGGGGGAGGTGAAGAAAGCAAAGGAGATGTTTTCGGATGGCTCGGACTCGTTGACAGATTAGCAGGTGGCAGAAGGCAGGAATGGGATGCAATACTTGAGATGCCACTCACTGAGTTTCTGAATACTCTTGCATTTCACACCACGATAAGCAAACAGAGGCAGAAGCGATTAGAGAAGGCGGCAGCATCAGGTTTTGAATCGTATGTCTGTGCTTGTTTAAACGAACTGCTTTAATTCAGCCACTTCGCTTGATTTCTTAATTATAAATAGATGGCACTATCAGCAAGTCACCAAGTCAGTGGAACACATCAACCAGCCTATAACGATAATCTGTGGGTTGTTCAAGAAACATCCACCGGTATAACAGGCAATTTTAATTTTAAGTTTATCTGCGATGTCAAGAATACATCCGATGACCTACTCACAAGGATAAAAGTACCTTTACACTTTGGCTCAAACAATAGAGGCGTGTTCAACATCGCTCGTGTTTTGGAGTCTTACGTCACTCACGATTGGGATTTTACAGATACGGCTTCTCAATCTTGCTCAAACTCTTTCTTTGATTACAAGCTTGAATTCGGTTACGAGTACAGCACAGGAGCAACGTCACCAATAGAGCAGACATTAGCAGAATTGACTGTGACCGGTAACACAGTCTGGAATGCTGCACTATCACCGAGAGAGTTCTTAAACTATGATGAGGGTGATTATCTAATGGAGGCAAGTAGTACAGCTACATTTTTAACCAATAACAATGCAAAAAAAATATACCGAGATCAAAAAGATTGGCTCTATGCTCTCCACGATGGTACTCTCGACCATCTACTTGTTACTTTTTCTGATAGTAGTACTAACACCATATCTGTGGCAGCCGACGATGTGGCTCGTGTCCCGATTGGTTCAAATATTTCGGGAGGCATACCAACGGGTGCAACGTCTTATACGATTCGCCCAGAGGATAGCTCGAATAATTTGGTCGGATCAGTTTATACGATAACCATAGACGAGCGTTGTTCAAAGTACGATGCGGTTGATGTGTTCTTTCTTAATCGATTGGGAGCAGTTGAGTCATTCAGATTCAACAAAGTCAGGAGGGATAACTTTAGCATTGACAGAAGGACATTCAAACAAAACCCATATTCATTAGATGGGCAGGATTACGCCTACACAAACCAAGACTTCAATACTTCACAATATTACACGGAGAGCAATCAAAGGATAACGCTAAACAGCGACCTAATCACAGAGGCGGAATCTGTGTGGTTAAGGGAATTGGTAATGAGTCCAAGAATTTGGTTGTATGATGGGGAGTTGTACCCGATAAACATAACCGATGCGGAATACGAGCAAAGGTATCACATCAATGACAAGGCGTTTAATTTAACCATTGAAGCAGAATTGAGTTTCCCAGATAAGGCTCAAAGACTATGATAGAAATTCTAATCAACGGAGAGAAGGTTGAGCTATCCCCTGACTTTGACATTGCCATCACTCGGTCTATTGCAGACATAC
>Ga0208645_1004102_pt1 | contig 10459 bp, 19 predicted proteins | sample VirMetDEL_Sep_01_FD_184519 | JGI IMG/M metagenome (GOLD analysis project Ga0208645, IMG submission 184519) | Aqueous microbial communities from the Delaware River and Bay under freshwater to marine salinity gradient to study organic matter... | ecosystem: Environmental > Aquatic > Marine >...
AATATCCAAAGCTAAATCCGTCCAACCCTTCGAATTATACGGAACAGCCTTCATCGTAATTAACTTATTTACCGTCTGATGCGAACGACCCATCTTTCGGCACATGTCCGCAACAGAAGAATACCGCTCGCGTATCGCACGAAGTAACCTTCCATTGCGAACAGTTACCTTTAAATTAAAATCTTCATCTCGTTTCATATCGTGTACCTGTACTTATGGTTGCTCTGAAGAATGTATAGCGTGTGACGCGCTCGGGTTACGCCAACGTAAAATGCTCGATGCTCATCGTCCGGATGATCGCTGTTAACACACGCCGCCGTCGACATCGTGTACACAACGCAGTTGTCATCCTCCCCACCCTTCATCGCATGGAATGTGGACAACTTGATCCGAGGCTCCGACATCAAATCATCGCCTCTTCGAGCCATGGCGTCAATGTAATCCTGATCGTCTCGGCCCACGCGCATCACCTCATAGGCGCTCTGCTCTGGCCCAGCCAACAACCCGTACTGAAGCTGCAAGATTTCTATGTCCAGTTCAGCGTCCGGAGCAAGCACGTCCAGCATCTGCGTCGAGCCACGCTTGACTACAGCATTCTTTCCCTGCTTCGGAACCGCCGAATAGAGGTCCTTGATGCGTTGCAGCCCCACGCTTTTACCAGCACATAGGTCATTCCAAGTGCCCAAGTTCGCCACCAGTTCGAGCGGTATGCTCGGCCTGCCCTTGATTGAATACTTAAACCCAGCCTTTCGAACATGCTTGGCTAACTCGTAAACATATCCGTTAGTTCGAGCCATGATGGTCCACGATCCCTCGTGCAGCGGAACGTCCTCCAGATGATAAACGTATTCGACGTTACCCTCTTCGTCTCGAGCCTTAAATTGTTTGACGTGCCGATCATCAATCCGCTGGGCGATTGTCTTTGCCAGCGCGTGAACCGATCTTGGAATGCGATAGCTTTGAGCCAAAACTTTGACGTTAGCCGAGCTTTTGTTAAACTCCTTAACATCAACGCCCGTCCACCTGTGAATGGCCTGATCATCATCCCCAGCAATATAAACCTTCTCTGACTTCTCCGCTATCTTCTCCGCCATGCGCCACTGCAATGGGGTGAAGTCTTGTGCCTCGTCGATAAACAAATAGTCGAGGTTCGGTGGGATCCCCAGCGTGATGTACTTCTCAATCATATCCACATAGTCGTACTTGCTGGTCGCAGCTTTGTACTCAATAAGCTGCTTGGATAACTGCTCCAGCTTGGGAAAGAACAAGTCCCTGTCGCCCTCCTGATTGAACTCCGTGTCCAAATCAACCATGCGCAACCGTGCGCGGTTCTCAAGCTGTAGGTACTTGGACCCCGATCCTCCGAGCGTAGGCAGTGACATGCCATCCTCAAGGTTCGTCCGTAACTTACCCTCAAAGGTCAAACCAATCTCGCGCCCGATGTTGTCGTAGTCTTCTTTGTTCATCACGTCTTGGGACTGTAACCCAAGTCCACGAAACCCAAACGAATGGCTCGTCCGCATGTGGGGAAAGTCTTTGGCCTCCAGATTAAACTCAGCACAGGCTCTTGTTACCATCTCCTCGATAGCCTTGCGCGTGAATGAAATAACCCCCAGTCGAGACGGGTGCGCTCCACTAGCCAACGCCTCTTTGATCTGCTGTATGAGGTAGTATGTCTTACCAGTGCCCGGTGGGCCTAGAACAAGTTCCGCTTTAGGTATCATAATCTTTTCCTCTTGGTCTGCTGTTGACCCAATCTTCGATCTCCGCCAAAACCCAGCGCGAAGCCGAGCGTCGATTATCGTCGGACCCAAGAACAATGGGCTTCGGAAAGTCGTCCGTCATCTGTGCTAACTTGTAGACGTAAGACCGTGATACTCCCAATAGATCGGCAACCTCTCCGACCCGGAGCAATCTGTTAGAATGGGATGTCATTATCTATCTCCTGTACGGGTAATTCTACCTCGTCCTCTTCAAATGCAGGAACCCACCAACAACGTATCTTGGTCCGCTTCCCGCCTCGTTTCATAATATTCTGACTGCCGTTATCGCCGCCCATGTCCCTGATCATCTGAATGATCTGAGCTCGGCCCAGCGCAGTAAACCTGCGGTGGTGCAGATATTCCAGCAGCCCCTCGATCTTAAACTTGGTTACGCCGTCATCGGTCCACGGCTTGCCCATCTCAATCTCTTCCGGTGCCATCGCTCGAATGTGGCTCGTGCAGTAAGAAACCAAATGACTCTTGAACTGCCCCGCATACGTCTCTTCCTCCGGTACATCGATGTACGTCGCTTGGCTCATCAAGCTGTTGACCATCTGCTGCCACTTGTTGGCCTTGGTAGTCGGAGGCATAAAGTTGCACTGCTCCATGCAGGCCCGTTGCCAGAGCGTTTGGTTCTGTAGCTGCTCGGTGCTCAACTGAATGCGCAGCCCGTTTACATCCATGAAGTATAACCGCGGCTCGGACAGCATAATCGTCAGGCCACCAACCTGTGGTGCATCCGGAGCATCGTCGCTAATCCCATGCTTTGCCAACACGCAGAGCGCGGGATCGCAGTACGACTTGAACGGCTCATCCTTACAAGTGTACCCCCAGTCTTTCTTTTCATGCTGCTTGATAACCGTCATGACTTCCGTCGAGGGCAGCGGAGGAGAAAACAACGTCCGGTTATATTCTTCCAACGCATTCTGCCAACTGTCCGGAAACTTCTTCTTGCAGTACACGCCCATAAAAAAGAGCAGCTTATTGCGCGGCTCCGACTGCGGCCCGTCCGAAAAGATGTTTCGAATACACGGAGGTCCGTCATCAAAATGCTTGCGCGTCTGGGTCGTGCTACGAATAGCCTCCAGATCCGACAACAGTACGCTTTTCTTGTCGATAGCCTCCAGAAACTCATCGAGCTCCATCGCTTCGCCCTTCTCATCGAAGCAATACCGCTGGGGCATCTCCGCATCAAAGTATGGCATGTTGATAAAGTTACCCACGTCCCCCCGCTCGACAATAATCGTGTCTTGCTTCGGGAATATCTCGACCCCACTGTGACCCAGCATGATCGACATCTCGGTCAAATACTCTCGGACCACCGCCGCCTGTTCCCACTCCTTGAGAAACAAATACAGATGCGCTCCACCAGACTTAGATCGACAGTGCAGCAGCGGAAGCTGGAGCTTCTGGATCTTGTCCTGTAACTCTTTCTGGTTCAGATCGTAGACATCAACGTCAATCGCCCCGAACCTACACTTATTCTCTTCGTTGATCGGGATAGCCCCGACCCCCTGCTTGCCATCGATGTGCGCCTGTACTAGCGCCTCGGTCAACGGCTCTCGTATAATCTTGCTCTTGCTGTTTGCCTTGCCGTCCCTGCTTGTTCGTCCAACAGTCGTTGTACCATGAGCATTCTTCGCCCCAGCAAACGCGGCAAGCAGCTTTTTAGATTGTGACATTTACTGCTCCCAAATGAAGTTGGGGGACGGCCTCAGTACCCGTCCCCCGAGGCTACTTAGAACGGAATTTCATCGTCCTTGACCGGAGGATTGGAAGTTGGGTTTTCCTCCTCCGAAGCAGCTTTCACTTCACCCGCCGCAACACTGTCGCGGAAGGCTTTGGCTTCGAGCATTAGATCGCGGTCCTCGACCAGTCCGATCTTCTCAATAGTGTAATTGAACCACGACCCTTGGTCATTGCTTTCCTCAACAGTGGTAAACTTCCACTGAGTGGCAAACAACGGAGGCAGAACCATCTGGCCTGTCTTCGGATGCTTGATCTTTTGCATGGCAATCTGCGTCTTCCAACGACGGCTGACTTTTAACTGCGATGATTTCATATCGATCACGACAGGTTGAGTAATGCCATCCTTGCCAACAACTAAACAGAAATGCTGATCCGATTTAACCAACTCGTGTCCATTAGGCAGGATCTCCTTGGCCCCATTGCGAGTGGTTTTTTGAAGCACCGGATCAGTGGCTGGGATCTCCCCTTGGAAACCACCACCTTGCTCCCGAGGTATGAACTCGAGGTACTTGGTGGTCTGGAAACAAGGAACGACTGTTATCCCTTCTTCGCCCGTGAACAGTTCCATGGTCACGTTATTAAACATGTCCCCCTGCTCCGAGCCTTCGATGTACTGAGCTTCACGCTTCTTGAGTTGTGGCGACATCGCTTGCAAAATACGAATGAACGGGATCTGCATCTCGCTGCTGTCGTATGTTGCGCCTTCACCCGCGAACTCGAGGATGTCGTCCATGACATCTGTGCTTAACTCTGCATTTTTCTTTTTTGCTACGGCACCCATATTACTTCCTCCGGATCTGTGCTGTGTTAGAAATGAACGCCCCGAACAGGTCGAGGTCGATTGGTTTACCATCCGTCACGCGCTCTTTAACAAACGCTTTGAGTGTGGATGGGTGGACGTGGGTCTTGGTTTGAGGATCAAAGCCACGATCTTGCAGCAGACCAACAACGTCCCCCGCAACATTATCTTCGCCCTTACCAAACGAAACGGTGATATCGTTCTTGATGATGTCGTCCAGCCCGTTATCGCGTAACCAACCCAAGGCTTCGTCTTTGCGGTCCTTGGGTATCGAGGCAGACACAATCATCTTGCGCTCGACTACAGCACCGTCCACGTCAAGACGCTCGACGCCCATCTCATCCATTAGAACAGGGATGTTCTCGACAGACAGCTTGTGCTTCTCTTGCTTGAGTGCCTTTAAGTGTTCCTCCGCATCGCTGATTTGCTGCTCAACATTGCGCAGGGTTCGAACCAGTTGACTTAGCTGCTTTCCGGTTCCAGTATCAACAGACGCTAACGCATCTGATTCGTCGAAGTAGTCTTCAAATATATCGTTCATAAGTTTTTCCTCTTCAGGGTTGATTTATACGGTAGCCTCGTGCTATCCGTACAGAAGACAATAGTGGAGGTATATGATGGATGTCAACTACAATTTTAAACTAAAACCGTTTGACCATCAAAAACAGGCGCTCAATACAGGGTGGGATCGTATTGAGTTTGGGCTGTTCATGGAAATGGGAACAGGCAAATCAAAGGTTCTGATCGACAACATGGGCATGTTGTACCAAGCGGGGCTTATAGACTTCGCCTTGGTCATCGCTCCCAAGGGCGTCTACCGCAACTGGGTAGCCAAAGAAATCCCCGAGCATATGTCCGATGACATCGAGCATCGAGTAATACGCTGGGTGTCATCGCCAAACAAAAAGCAGCAAGAAGAAATGCGGTCAGTCAAAGACAGGTTCAACGGCCTGACCATCTTCGTCATGAACGTCGAAGCGTTCTCCTCGGTCAAAGGTAAAACCGCTGGTGAATGGATGGGTCGTGCGCTGGGCTCAAATGGTCTAATCGCAATCGACGAATCAACCACCATCAAAAACCATAAGGCCAAGCGCACCAAGAACCTGATGAAAATCGCAGCGAACTTCAAGTACAAAAGACTATTGACAGGGTCTCCGATAACAAAAAGTCCAATGGATATTTATTCTCAGTGTGAATTTTTACGGTCGGGCTTGCTGGGGTATGATAGTTTCTATGCGTTCCAAGGACGGTACGCCGTCACGCAAAAGCGCACCATGGGACATAATTCATTCCAACAGATCGTCGGGTTCAAGAACCTCGATGAACTAACTTGGCGCATTGAAAACTTTTCCTATCGGGTGCTCAAAAAAGATTGCCTCGATCTGCCCGAGAAAATCTACACCGCTCGATACGTCACCCTGACTGACGAGCAACTAAAGATGTACAACCAGATTAAAGAGCAGGCGCTCTTGCTCCTCGATAACGGGGACCTCGTGTCTGCACCCGCGGTCATTACCCAGCTTCTTAGGCTGCAACAGATTATGTCCGGACACCTCAAGACAGATGACGGCGATACTCTGACCTTTAAGTCATCGCGCATGGATGCCCTGACCGAGATCATGGACGAGCATGACGGCAAAGCAATCATCTGGTCTCGCTTCCGATACGACATCCAACAGATCACAGCCATGCTGAACGAAAAGTTCGGAGCAGGTTGTGCCGCATCATACTACGGCGATACGTCCGACGATGAACGCAACCGCATAGTTGAAAACTTCCAAGACCCAAACCACCCGCTCAAGTTTTTCGTGGGCAACCCAGCAACCGCTGGGTACGGCCTGACGTTGACCGAAGCAAACCTCGTGGTGTACTATGCAAACGACTTCAATCTGGAAACACGGATCCAATCAGAGGACCGCGCCCACCGGATCGGACAAAAGAATAACGTGACCTACATCGATCTGATTACCGAAGGCACAATCGACGAACGGATCGTCAAGGCTCTTCGAGCAAAGATCGATATCGGCGCAAAGGTACTAGGCGAGGAAGCAAAAGAATGGCTAAGTCTAAATCCCACGAAGAAGTAATCGAAGCAATCTGCGATTACAAAAAAGGATGGACCAACCTGAAAAGCGCAAAGGAGGAGCTCGGTGAACTAGCTGGGCTCTCTCCCGATATAGCAGGGGCGCTGCTCAAAAATATGAAGCGCAGCAACGTCACACAAATACGCGGGTACTCTAAAGAAAAAGACTACCAAATCGCAGGGAAAAAGGGAAAGCCTAACGAGGCAAAAAAATAACCCCAACCGTTGCAGTGCGAAACCTAGCCGGGTCGGGGTTAGTTTATGAGGGCAAATAAGGCCACAGGCGTGAACCTATTCGAGCAGTGATTAAACTGTATCAGAGTTTTCCAACGCTGCATAGGCTTTTCTAACCAAAACAGACAGTTGTCGCGCCATGTTTCTCTGTTCTTTGCCAGCCATCTCACGAAGCATCTCGTGATCGTCAAGCAACATCGCCACATTTCTAAACTTAGGCAGTGGCGGCTCGGGCTTTTGTTTCTTAGCCATAAGTAATCCTTTATCAGTTGTCGCCCACAAGTATCACACATGTGGGCGACACGCAAGTTACGTCTCGTAGTAGTACATCGTCTCCATTCCCACGTTATCCATGGTCTTTAGAGCCTTCTTGATGACATCCTCAGACGCACCCACAAGCTCAGACAACTCCCTCAAGCTATATAAGTCAGGCGCATCGCCATCCCCCATCGCCTTTCGAAGGTTGTTATGCAAACTCGCAACTTGGTCCTGCGGACCCACGCTCAGAGCCTTGATAACCCGCCACGGCGTGTCTCCTTTGACATCCCCCGAGTTCGGTATCATGACAGCGCGTGTCTCTAACCCCTCCTCGAGGTCAAAGGCTTTCACCACCTTGGCAGGGATAAAGCACCGCTCTCCCTCGTCAGTAATCCCAAACGCTGTTTGAGTGTCCATTATGTCCAAGACAATAACCGATGCCTCTTTCAAGATGTCGTTAAAAATTGGGTTCGTATAGTTCGCCATTTGCTTCTTTCTCCTTTAGGTAATTTAGTTCGTCTACTAGCTGCTCGATCCTCGGATCTGCGGTTTCTTCCCACAGTATGTCATCGATCTGTTTATCTAATTCTTTAATCCTTGTCGGGATGTACGTTAGAAACGGGCTCATCTTTACTCCTTGGCAATCCGTATCTCGATTTAATCTGACGCAATGACTTGATCGTCAGACCCATGATGTCCGCCGCATCGTTCAAAGACATCTCACGTTGCAGCAATTTGTTTAGCATCGCCGCATCCTTGGATAACGACAACTTCGGACGCCCACCCTTGTTCACGCTGGTGTGCTTCTTAAACCCGTTCAACGCGCTGTTGCTGACCCCACCATTCCAACGCGGGTTCGACGCCTTGTCCTTGATGTTCTGAGCCAACCACGCCTGCCGATACAGATCCTCGTATTTAATCCTCTCAAACTCTGTCATATCTGTTTCCCCGCCTCTCGAAGGTTCTTGACGTATGTGTCAAGCTCCTCACGCGCAGCAAACAACTCACGCTGCACATTGGGCCGCGCATCACTGCGATACCGCTCGTCCTGCAACGCATCAACCTGACGCTTGAGCCAGCTTAACTGTGCAGCCTGAAATGTTGTTAAGTCTTGATCACCCATTGTCTACCTCCGGTCTAGCTCGAGGACGAACGATCCTTGAAACCTCCTTCGTTACCTCGCAAAACATCATGATGTTGTTACCATACAAGTCATAAAGCTCCTCGTACAAGGGCATCGCTACGTCGTTCTGCAATACCTCCTGACAATGGTCCTCGTTCTCGAACCAAACCACCGTTTCAAGCTCCTTGCCTTGCACCTCATAATGCAAAACCAACGCTGTGAAATATTCAATCATTGCGCTTCCTCCATGTGACACATGATACAGCGCCACCCGTTGCAGCCTCAATCGCTACCGCATGGTCAACCGTAGGCAACGCTTTCCCCGACATCCAACGCGACAACGTAGGCTGCGCAATGTTCAGGTTCTTTGCGAACTCATTGGCTGATACACCGTTCTTGCGAAGCCACTCACGCAACACCACCCCCTGCGGTTTCTCAAACACCCATCGCTTCTGGCTCGGAACCTTCGGTCGAGAAAAATCCTTGGACATAAGTAACTGCTGCTGAATAACCATCGTCTGACGCTGCGCTTCGATCACCGCTTTCTGACACTCAAATAAATATTTAAAGTCCGGATTTTCATCAACCTGCGGCTGCGGCTCCGCTCGCATTTCTTTCTTGGGGTTGCCCCTTAAATCATCAACCACAGTCTTATCCGACGAAATCCAATCCAAAGTATCTTTCAACATCAAACTCTCGTCCATCTTGAAATACGCTGCAAGCTCCTTAACATACGCTCGCAACAACCTCTCGCTGCACTTGTTGTGCTCAACCTTCGTAATCCAAGGTTGGGATCTGTTAATCGCCTTCGCCATCGACGTTTGACTATAACCCATCTGCTTGCGAAGAACCCGAAGCGGATGATCACGAACCTTGATCTCCTCCTCCTCAGATAAAATTCTCCGGTTCTCACTCGACATAGGGATCTTGCCCTCACGCTTCGCCTTCACTCGAACATCAATCTGTTGAACCCGCTGGTAACTAAGACCCATGTATTCGGCTATCTCCCGATACGTCTGGCCCTTGGTCCTACGCGCCTCCACAACACGCTCCTGTTCTGTCAATGAACCGTTCCCTACCCGTTCACCTCTGTTGTCATATAAATTAAGCATTCGCACACTCCTCGCAAATATAAGCATCGTGACCCATTCCAAGCGTCACAACCTCGCCGCAATCACACAACCGCGACACCTCACCATCACCAGAACACTCGTTACATGGCTCTTGGACCTCGTCCAAATAACCAACATCACGACCAAAACCTTGCGGTCGCGCAACCTCGTAAAATACCTGACCCAACCCATCACACTCAGAACACACATCCATGATCGGCGTCTCCATCGCCTCAATCAAAAGGTTCTTGATCTTACCCATTTTCTCCCTCCACCAACTTATAAATGATAGTTCCTACGTCCTCGTAATCCTCCAGCGTACCCCAGTTCACCTCCATGTCAGTGTAACCAAAGTCCGCGTCCTCGAACCGCATCTTAATCACTGCGTCCAATAACGTCTCCGCTGGCATCGTAAACGGAACCGCGCCATACTCATTCTCATACCAACCGTTAAGCTCCCTCATGATACAAAATCCAAATCAAAGCTGTAATACGGCTCAACATATCCCCACTTGCAATCAGGCAACTGCATCGAAGCCAACACAGCCCACTCATACGGACCAGCCTCAAACGATACATGCCAAACCTCACTGTGCCCAGCAGCCTTGCGTTCTCGAGGCGTCCGCAAATGAACCTCGTAACTCGGATCCATGCCAACCATCTCACACCACTTGCACAACGCTCGGTACAAACCCTTCGCCGCACCAGCCTTCGTCTTGTATGACGCTGGATCCCAGTCCAGCGTCATCGTACCCTCTTCCAAACAATCAAAACTAAACATCACTCATCCTCCTCATAATGCGAAGCAAGCTCGTCGTAATCAATCTCACCCAAGGCGCAGTTCAATAGGTCCGCAATAAAACCATTCATCTCTCCATAGTTCGCATCGGGGCTGCATTCCTCTACAAAAACCTCAACCATCAGCTCAATGTAAGCAGCATTGATCTCACACCCCGCTTCTTGGTCCATGGTCAAGCTGTCGCCTAGCCACAGGTTCACCAACCAAGTCTCTTTGTTCTTCCAACCGTTATAAGACATCACACTCTCCCATAAAAAATATTGTGAATGTAAGCAGGCTTGCTCCGGTCCAACTTAAACTCCGGAGTGTAGTAACCGTGAATGCGACCGCCCTTGAATACAACAATCTCTGTCACCGGACCTTGGTCCTCGAACATCTCACGATTGCGGAAGTACCTCGCCCGTAGGGCCTTGATCGTTTTCAAGCGGGGGCTCAACAGGACCGTGTCGTCCTCGCATATAGCATTGTATGAATACATTTTAGTCTCCTAGATAAATAATTAGATAGCGAAGCACTTGTGCTTCGAGAACAACTTAACC
>Ga0208645_1004103_pt1 | contig 10458 bp, 17 predicted proteins | sample VirMetDEL_Sep_01_FD_184519 | JGI IMG/M metagenome (GOLD analysis project Ga0208645, IMG submission 184519) | Aqueous microbial communities from the Delaware River and Bay under freshwater to marine salinity gradient to study organic matter... | ecosystem: Environmental > Aquatic > Marine >...
TCAGTATGTACTTAGACAGAATATCCTGGATAATCATGAAAGTGTTATTGTGAGTGTTCTTCTGTAGGTCCTCTTCATTTTCGGCGATATCCGCCACTATCATGCTGAAGCCTAAAGTCACTGCCCCGTTTCTGTCTATTGAAGAGGTCCTAGGAATATAGTGTACCACTGGGAACCTCTGAAAGGGATTAGTGTTATTCTCAATATCTAAGTCACTGAGCTGACCCACTTGACACTGCTTGACAGCCATATGGGATAGGGCTATCTCCTTGAGATTATCTACAGCGGCTTTATATGTTGAAATCCTTGTTGACATCTGTGTTTATTGTTAAGTATATTTTTATTGAGGTTTATCGGAGATTAGCTTCAGGGTATAGCCTCTGTAAACTTTACCCTCTCTTAAGTACTTACTTATTGTAGAGGTCGAGGTCTTAAAGTGTTTACCCGCCGCTACCATACTCGGAAAGGTAAGTACCTCTGCTTCAGAAACAAACTCTATCGGCTTACTGGGAGTGTTCATAAGGTAACTAGCCCATCTTAGGTTCTCTACCCTATTGTCTGTCCTATCTCTGTTTATGTGATCTACACACTTATAGTTATTGGGATTAGGTATCCAGACCTCAGCCACTAATCTATGGGCGGAGAAGGTCTTAGCCTTAGTTCCTGATACCCCTGAATTACCAAAGGTAACATTCCTGTATCCAGTGACGGGATTAATGTAAGTCCTTCTAGGTTTACCCTCTTGTGTTCCTTTGCCGGGGGTAAGTCTTTTAAAGTTCCCTAGATTACTGACAGCGTAATCCGGTATGTCTGGGATTACTTTCCATTGTTCTTCCATAATTATTCTTTAATATTTATAGTGTATATATCAAAGAAAGTTTTAGAAAATTAAGTCTTTTCGTTTTTTTTACCCGCCGGGGGGTCGTATATTAGCTAAGTAAACAAAAACAAATATTATGGACATTATTTTAACTTTAGCATTTGCCCTACTCATTTCGCCAGCTTTCCGCCTAGGTTTTTTCGAGGGTATTATTGAAGCTCTTAACAAAAAGTAATTATGGGAAGATTTATGATCGGGGACCGTATCTGTAGAACTAAGTACGGCCAAATAATCGAAATAGGGTACATTAGAAAAGGACCCTTTATGATAGACGGGTATAACCACTATCAGCTAGAAAAAATCTGGGACATAGACGGCTTAAGAGACGAGGACATAAACCTTATCACTGACGTAGACACTAAGAAGTACTGCTGGCGTAGTATAAACCATAACTTCTTTACTGACGACATGCTTCTAGAATATCTTAAAACTCCCCGGGGAGAATTTAAGATCCGTCAAATACTAAGTGTAGACTACTAAAAAACTTCCGGCCGGGATCTAGGCTTGCCCATCACAGCATACTTAGACTCCTGGTCTTGTACCCCCGTCATAGCATACCTCAGGGCGTCCATCAGGTGGTTCCAGTCGTCTATCGGCTTACCTGTCCCTGATCTGTAAGAGTAGCTGTGATACTCCTCCATAAGATTATTGCTGTCTGAAGAAGCATGGACCTCGTATCTGTGTAGCTTGTCTATCCCGTGCTTTATGCTGTCTGGACCTTTCTGTGCTCCCTTTATGTTGGGATACCCTAACTGTCTGATAGTCTGTATTGACTTAGGTTCCGCCGAGTCGGCGTATATCGAGGCTAACTTAGGTACTCCCTGGGCTTTCATAACCTCGACAATATCCTCGTTAGTTAAGCCTCTCTCATACAGTAGTTCCTCCACCCAGATCTTTTTGCCCCTCTTATAAACCTTGACCAGGGCTGTCGGATCTGTGCTGTATCCAAAGTCTAGCCCATATAGAACCTCAGCTTCAGGATCTGGGCTTAGTTTACCCCAGGACCAGTTCTTAAATATTTGACCTTCGCCGATATCCTGCCACTCTCCTAGCAGGTGGTGGCTGTAGTAGCCAGGGTCTGTGACCTTAGCCCTTTCCCACTCTTTGACCTTACCCTCGTCTAAGTTATGAGCATTATCGTAGAAAGTAGTGTGAATAAAGCAGTGGTCCTCAGCCCACTTAGGATTAGGGCTTCCGTCAGGTAAGTACCAGCGCTTAAAGACCCAGTGTGATTTCTGTCCGGGATTATACAGGAATAAGATTTTTCTATTGACGCCCTTAGACCTGAAAGAGTCAATAAGCTTTATGTAGTCTACCTCTCTGGGTATCTCAAAGCCCTCGTCTATCAGAAGCATAGTTCCTACTATCCCTTTAGACTTAGCTGTCTGGGTCCCGTCAGAAATCTTAAAGGCGTGTGTGATTATGGAATTCCCGTTAATCTTGTTTATGATCTCGTCATTTTTAACCTCGAGGTAAGGGCTGATACCCCACTCTTGTATAAGGTCTACTATATCCCTGTAGATAGAATTAGTCAGAGACTTCTGGGTAAATCTAGCTATGACTCCCCTGAACTTTTCTGGTCCCATAAGATTAGCCAGGAAGTAAGCCGCTCCTGTCCAGGACTTACCTGATCCTCTTCCTCCACTAATTATGTAGTAAGTCTTGTCTGAGTGGAAGAGCGGGGCGTAGGCGTCTATGAACTTAAACTCCTTCACCCTCGTCTTTTTTCTCCGGGATTACTATTTTGATAGGGCTGAAGCCTTCGTCGAACTGGTGCTCTGTTCTGGTCACTGCTGGGACAAAGCGCTCGGAGATTTTAATAAAGAGTTCTAAGAAGGCTTTAGGATTAGTGTCCCTGAGCTTGTCCAGGCTGGCCGCTAGTTCTTCTTCTCGCCCTTCTAGGATATTAGCAAAGGTCTGCTTTATCTGGGCTGTAATTTTATTCGGGGTATTACCTCTACCCTTTGGATTAAAGTTATTTCCTGCTGGAGCTGCCATAAGATTTACTAAGGTTCTTTGTCTTAAGTATATAATAACTTAGTATTGACAGAAACTCCACATGTTTCAGGTTTTTACTAGTACAAAGGGGCCGGGAGTTTAGTTAAGGAATAAGTGTTCTGCTATTTCTGGCCTGTTATAGTAAGTGTTGTCTATTAAGTCAGCTTTATATTCTCTGATCTCTATTTCACCGTTAAGTAGACATAGGTAAAGTACTGGCTGATTAGTGCTATCGTCTAATAAGAAACCTATAGTTACCTTATCCTGTCTTTTCTTATCTGTGTAAATTCTTTCCCTGTTAATTCTACCAGTGTTGAGGGCTAGAGCAATATCTGGTTCTATTTTGGTCTTATCATTATAGTTAGACCAGGCTTTACCATTTACATAGTGTTTTTTCTCACCCCTTTTATTAAGGCCGTTGATATTTACATTACCACTACCAAAAACATTATTTTGTTTATAAGTAGCCACCATTTCTCTAATTTTATAAGGGTCAAAACCTAAAGACATAATTTTATCCTTATAGACCATGACGTCATCTACTAAGTTACCAGTTAGTGGTAAGGCGTCCATCCATGTAGCATGCTTACTTCTTATGTTGGCTGTCTTTTTCTTTCTTACAGAAGTAGCTGGGGATATTACTCCACCCCCTTTTACTCTTTCGATAGGTTCATCCCTTAGGATTTCATCTAGTTCAGAAAGTTTTATTCTACCTCGATAAAAGTCTGTATAAAGCTGAAGCAGGTGGATATTTCCATAGATTATGACGTCTGTATTGTTGTGATAGCCACATACTCTACCAGGTCCGCCCTGACAGTGTGTGTTAAAGTTAGGATCAGAGGGCTCATAGACGAACATAACTCTGTCTTTCATTTTTTCCTTTACTTCCTTTGGAATAGAATAATTAAGGTCATTACCTGCTCTATAATTCTGGTCGTAGATAGTGATAGCTGTTTTCCGTCTTATAATAACTGTATTATAAAGAGCTGTAACTGCTTCTTTATTGTGTAGATCTCCTATCCTCTTATCGGGATTAGAGTGACCTGTAATAATTTCTATCTTGTATCCTTTGGCTTTACAGTAAGCTTCTATAAGTAGTTTAGCTTGCTTAGGATTTTCATACCTGATCATACCTACTCCGGCTGTTTCTCTTTTTGCTAACCTGTCTATTTGTTCCTTTAAGTTATTCTTAAGTTCTTCTACTACGGCGCCGTTTTTAGATACAGTGCTGAAAAAATAAGGATTTAGCTTTCCGTGGAAATCACCTTGCTCGGCGTAGCATGTAGAAATGTCCTTAATCTGCCCGTTTTCTAAAAAGTCTGGTATACCTCTATAGCCTTTACCTTCTTTCCACATAACTAAGGAAATCTCTTTGCTAGAATATCCCTCATAACTTGTTTTATTAGAATATCCTCCAGGGGTGGCTGTAACTACTAATACAATAAGATTAGGATTATCCATGTAAAGCTTACCTAAAATTTTACCTATTCGGGAGTTTACATTTTGGGACATTTGACCCTCATCAATAATAACTAACTTAAACCCTTCTGTAGCCATCCGGCCAGCTTCTACAGCATTAAGGAATTTAGCGGCGCTGTATACATTTATAAAATCTTTTAGGACTTGCTCATTTTGATCTTTAGCGGCTTTTTGATTATCGCCGGAAACCATCAGGATCTCTTGCTTAGTCATGTCTCGACATCCTGTATCAGCAATACATTTAAGTACAGAGGTTTTACCAGCCTGAGTCTGAGCGAGACATAATAAGTGTAAAGGACCTCCGCCAGCCCATAAGTCTTCTAGGGCTCGGACAGTGGTTTTAGCATTATCAAAATGATTTTGGTAATAATCATCATGTTCAGGTCTTCCATAAAGACCATGCTCTCTAATGAAAGTCTCTTTATCTGGATTATAACTAACCAGACAATTAGACTTAGATCTTGTTATTTTTTTCATCTTCTAGTTTTTTATTACAGCTAATATAAGGAAACACAGTGTTATAAAAAAATGAAACACTTATTTTGCTCTAGACATCTGGGTCTTTTCGAAGATACTCATCTCTTCATAAGTGTGACCTATGACTATCTCCATGTCTCGACACTCTTGTATCCAATCTAACAAATCCTGAAAGTCACTAAAGGCGCTAGCACATAAACTCTTGTCGTCATAACCAAAACCCTGATACCAACAGGTAAAGCTTTTAGATTTTCTGCTGTAGCTCATACAAAATTCCTCATCCCTTATGATATAGTATTCAAACTCTAAAGACACTTTATAGCCTTGGGCCTTTCCCCAAAGGAATAAGTCTTCTTCCAGGTCTGACATGGTACCTATGATAGCTTCTGTTCTGTTCTGGTATATTATTCCGTTGATAGTGTAGGCCATGTGTATTGCTCTTTACCTTTATAGCAAAGAACAGGGCCTAGATTTTCCCAAATAAAAAAAATTTTAAAAAAGTTTTGAAAAAGAGAAACAAAAACCTAAAAAGGGGACTAAGATAAGTATCTTTAGGATCGGCAGAGCTGAACATTACTTGTATAGCTTATTATCTATAGGTACTTAGAGCCCCTAACTGGTTCATTAGGTCCCAAACTTTAGATCTCTTACCCCAAACTTTTAATCTCATTATCCCAATCTGTAGACATTTCTGTATAGTTAAGTCTATGTCCAGAATAGAAGTCTTTTCTGTATCTCCACTCATCTTTAGGTAAGTAGCCTTCCTGACCCAAACTTTTAAAGTATAGTTCAGACCATGGTTCTCCAGCTAATATAAAGATCGGGACCATGTGTGTTGGCTTTACCCCTCTAAGTGTCATCATCCTATTGACCCCAGTAAATATTTCTTGATCACTAAGTTGGGGATTATGCTTACGGATAAGCTGGATCTTTCTGGATCTCTTAATTACCTCTATCCACTTTTCGGGAGTATAAGTTTTGGTATACCAATCTGTCTGAGATTTAGATAGCCAGGAAAACTTTAAGTGTAGAGAACAGAGATTTACAATCTTATCTAATTTCACTTAGTAGTTGTTTAGCTTGTATCTTTTTGTAATCTTTCTTGTAGTTCAGCTTGTTGGCTGGTAAAGGTATATCAACATAGCCGCCTCTTCTATACCTTACTCTTAGCGTGGTAAAGTTAAAACCATTTAGAGCCCAGATAATGTAACTTGTTATGACCTGTTCCTCCGGGGTCATAGTGGTGGGACATGCTGATCTTTTACTTAGGTTTTTTTGCCATATGATATTAAAATCCTGGATACCCACTTCATGTATTACTTCATGTACTTCCATAACTGTTAATTTTTCTTAAAAGTAAGGAACTATAGCGGGACAAAAAAATGTAGGGACAAAAAAAGAGCCCCAGGAGAAGATGAAAAAACCTGGGACTCTAACTAAATAACCAAATAGGCTGTAATGAGTAAATTACATGTGTTATAGCATTAGCTGTTGCTAGAGTTTCTCCACTCGTCAGCTATTTTTATTGCTCTTGTGATAGTGGACCTTCTACAGGAACCACAGCCTGTATCTACTAAGTTTTTACCAGTGTAGCTGTTTACTAGTTCATAGGCGAGCTTAACCTCACTTAGTGACCAGTTCCTCTTTACAGGTTTAAAGAGGTCAGGATTATCTTGTAATATCTGTTCCCAGATCTCCATGTTAAAATAATTTAGTGTGTATCTTGTCCATCTCCTCCGTCAGAAATGCTGTTCCCAGAGCCGCTAGTACCGCTAGTACTAAATCCACCTTCCACAGCGTCAAGAATAAAATTAGTGCTATCCACATTCCCAGACAGGTCGAGCAATCCATCGGAGGCTTTTTTTCTAGGTTTACGAGTCTTAGTGCTTTTCTGTACGGTAGACTGTTTCTTAGCGGGGGTATCGCTATTGACAGCAAAAACATCTTTAACAGCAGGTCCATTAGGTTTTCCATGTTCATAAATAATTTCTGTTTCTGGTGGTACTCCACAAGCTTTTGACATTTTAAAAATATCTCGCTGGTGGCTGGCGGGCGTAGACCTAAATTTAGTATCAGTACCCTTAAATTTCCAAATAATCATAAGTTATAACTTTTTTTTTATGTGACGTCTTATTCTATTTATCGACAGAGAGATAGAAGTCCTAGGGATCCCCGTAGCTCTGGCGAGTGAAGAGATAGTGTGACCTTCGTCTATGTAGACCTCGAATAACATTTTGTCATACCAGTTAAGCTTTTCTATCTCCTTCTTTATCTTATCGGCTATTTCAGTTAAGTTCTCTTCTTCCTCTATCTCTGGAACCTCTGTTAATTCAGCAGAGGGCCGGCGATATTCTGTATAGAAAGGAGAAGTAGTAGACCTATATGAGTTCATCATAATCCTAACACAATAAAAGCGGCCCCCACCGCTCTTAATAATATCCTCTACTTCTTTCTTCCTTAGAAAAATGTCTATCGTATAGTGTAGTAGCTCTTCCCACAGTGGGTCATTCCCAGTTATATTCTGGGCGGCTTCCTTTAACTTATCGTAGTTATCTAAAAAGAAATCCTGTGTGATAGACAATATCTTAAAATTCTGTGTAAGCTACATACTCTCCTTCGACACAGGGATCAGCCTCTCCTGGAATATTGATACACATTCTTCGGGGAGATCCCGCTGTAGCTGGGCTAACTTTCATATAGCCCCTCATGCTTAGCATGCTTATAATATTTCTGACCAGGTTTACATCTATACCAAAATAGGAGCTAATCCAGTCGTCAGAAACAAAGCAGCATTTACCCTGAGCTGTAAAACCATACACTAGGTTTAGGATTATCTTTTCAGGATAATTTAGGCTCTGGTCATTCCATATGTGAGGGTCTATCCTCAATAAGATATAGCCTTCGCTCATAGGTCTTCCTTGTAAGTAAAGCCGGATACCTTAGCCGCTAGTTCTCCGATAGTACCTGCTTTCACTATTTGGTTTTCTAATCTTACTGGGTCATGTAGTTTTATACTAACATAACCTGAAGCCGATATAGAAAGGTCAGTAATAAGCCACTCTATCCCGTCTTTGACTAAGTAGTGGCCGTCAGGCTTTTTTGTCTGACCTATCTTGTTAACTATAAATCCCATAGTGTATATATTAAAGTTTTATTTGGAATTTTTGGTCCAGCTTTTATTTACATAGTCTTTACTAACATAGTAATAGTTTAGTTCAGAAATGCTTAAGCCTAATTTTTTAGCCGCTTCTTTTTTAGCAATTCCTGAATTAACCATGTCTCTAACCATGACCCTAAGTTTAGATATTTCCTCTTTAGTTCTGTACTTTCTTTTTTTCTTTATGACTTTAATCTTTTCAGTAGGTTTATCTTTACCAAACATTTTGGGTATCCCGTTATCGTCTAGACTTAAATTATACCCTGTAACATTAGTGTATTCGTTTCTGAAAGGGTGAACTAATTTTTGTAAGCCCCAGTACATAATAGGAGGTATACCTTTAGCCTCTAGCTTCTTGTCTCTTTCTAACATATACTGTATAGTTCTTTGCTTAAAGTTATGATAGTTTTCATTAGCTACCTTGTTAAAGCTTTTGGGGTATAGTAAGTTAGAAGCTGTAGTGTTATAAGGATTTCCGTCTAGTGGTACTGTTCTAAAAGGGATATCTGTATGACCGGCGAAACACTGGGCTATTATCTTTAGCCTCGGAGCCGAGGTTTTATAGTTTTTGAGGTCATTTACATTACACTTATCAGCTAGTGTGCTATAAGAGTAGTAAGTTAGCGTCTCTCCTGGGTATATGAGACCTATTTGATTACAGCTGAGATCATATATTGGGTGGGGATAAAAGATTTCCTCTTCGCCTTCCTCTAGTTTAGGTAAGCAGTCCTCAAATAAATGTCGGGGATTCGGTATAATCATATAGTATTTATAGTCTTAGTAAACAAAAAAGTCCCAGGCTGTAGGAAACCTGGGACTTGTAAAAAATTATTGTGAGAGCTTAGGATAAAAAACTGAAGAAACAAATAACAATTATGGATAAGTAAATGTTGAATAAGCTCTCTTCTTATTTATCCTCTATATCGCTGTTAGTTTCGTTTATATTCTGCTTAGCCTTGTAAAATTCATTTATTATCTTTAGCACAGTCCAGATAGTAGTAGCTATTCCTACCACTACAGTAAAGAAGACTTCCCACTCCATAGCTGTCATACCCAGGATAAGACCTGTATTCACTACAGGAACTGGATCTTTAAGTACGTTTCTTGTTACCTGTAGAAAAGTATCTTTCATCTATGTAATTCTTAAGTTTAACCTCGTTAGCCTCACTAGACTTATAAGCCTTGCTTAGTCGGAGACCGAACTTAGTTTTTTGTACTCTGTACTTTTTCATTAGAAAGTAGTAGTCTGTCCTATAGTATTTGGTCCACACTCTAAGCAGTCCATGCCGTTATCGTAATATCCGATATTAGCTAAATCTCTACTGCTGTAAGCCAACCTTTTCTTGAAAGCATAAGGCTGGTGGGGGGTAACTATAGTGTTGTGATAAGGATTACCCCTGTCAGGCTGTTGTCCGTCTAGGACATTTGGCGCTATGTAGTCAGGATAATCTCCAGGGTGGAGGACCATCCACTCTATCATTCTTTTTGTGTAGGTTTCTGCTGTATTTCTACACTCTTGTTGTAAGAATTTTAGTTCTTCTAGAGTGATACTATCGGCTGTCTCGCTTTTAGGGCTAAGCACACTCTTATTGAAGATTTTGTACTTAAGGAAAGGTAAAGCCATCATTAAGCCCCAGTTACAAAGAGCATTACCTATGTAGCCGTCCATAAGGTATTGGTCTGGACCAGAAACTGTTCCTGCTAAAACCTTAGATTTTAGACTCATATAGTAAGTAGCCCCGATATAATTCTGTAAGTAGATATCCTGGGCCTGTAGAATATAAGGAACCAGATCATTAGGACTAACATTTTGGTTTACTGAAGTAAAGTACTTAAGCTTTTCTTCGCTAACAAATAAAGGTATCTTTTGGCTCATGTTATTCTTGTGCTGTTATTTCTGCTTCCCCTACTTCTACTCCGTCCTCATTAAATAGGTTTAGTGGTTCTATGTAAAGTTCTGTCTCGTAGCCGTAGAAGTAGATTAGTTTATCAAACACAGCCAACATTTTCTTTTGGATAGGCTTAATTACTGTCTGGCTAAAGTGTTGTGAGGCTGTGAGGATCTCATTAGCATTATTACCTAAGCCTTGTCCCCCAATATCCTTAATTCCTAAGAGGAGGGGCGAGGTAATTCTGTGTCCTGTAAGAATTCTTGAAGTAATCCTTTGTTCTAGTGTGACATAGAAATCATCATTAGCCCCTTCTATCGGGGTAATCTCTGCTCCACTGTCTTTATCATTAGCAAAGGATAGGAAAAACTTACCAGCTCCCTCTACTCCAGAAAAACTGGAAGCTAACTCCTGGTAAATGTCTTGTCTTTCTTCGGGCGAAGGGATACCGTTAAACATTTGGATAAACATACTAGGATTTAGTCCATTTTGTAAGTTATAGTAGTGGAAAGAAGCTATACTTACATCTAACTGGATATCTGTAAGAGACCCCGAGTAAGAAGGGAGAGGGTAATATT